>ERZ1026956.1294-NODE-1294-length-12238-cov-11.688582_pt1 | contig 12238 bp, 17 predicted proteins | sample MGYA00519301_ERZ1026956 | MGnify/ENA primary metagenome ERZ1026956 (study PRJEB26926, sample SAMN06164521) | human gut metagenome | biome: ENVO:00009003; feature: ENVO:2100002; material: ENVO:00002003 | host: Homo sapiens | place: USA | collected 2012 ...
TAAGAGACAGACATTGAGCACTGACCCGAGCGTTGATTGGTCGCCCTCCTCGCGGAGGGCGTGGATAGAAATCACAACCCGTCCGCAGCCTTCCCGGCAATCATGGAGTCGCCCTCCTCACGGAGGGCGCAGGTAGAAATCGACACAAAAATATGGTAAACTCTTATTAAGTTGTTGCCATGCGCTCTCTAAGGAACCGAGTATTTTGACCTATAATTCCGTCTCTTAAAGACGTTGGTTGAAATCAGTTTGTGTTCCCCGGTGCATTTTTCGACTTGAAGTCGCTCCTATTTGAGGGGTGTGGATAGAATAACATAATAATCATATCGCGGTTCTCAAAGACGTAACCAAGTCGTCCTCTTCACCGAGGGCGTAGATAGAAATTGTCACAACCACGCCGGTCTTTTCAGCATCAAGGTTGCCCTCCCCGCAAAGGGTACGGATAGAAATCAGTTTCCACCTCGAATCGGGCATCGCCACAATTTTTCCAAAAAGGAGTTTTCCATGCATACCGTTCCCCTTACCCATCAGCTCGTCACCATCCAGGACGACTTTGACCTCGACAAAATCATCGAAAGCGGCCAGTGCTTCCGGCCGCAGAAACTGGCCGACGGGCGCTACCGTTTTCTTTCCGGCGGCGCACTCCTTTATCTGACTCCGCTGGGCGCTGGGCAATACGACGCTGCATGGTATGGCTCAGATTGGGAGTGCTGGGCCAACTACTTTGATTTGGGCCGGAACTATGCCGCGCTGCGGTGCAGCTTGGCGGGACAGAGCAGCTATCTGGACAAATCGCTCGAATTTGGGCAGGGCATCCGAATCCTGCATCAGGACCCATGGGAAATGCTCATCACCTTTCTTATCTCCCAGCGCAAGAGCATTCCGGCCATCCGCACCGCCGTAGAACGCCTTGCCCGGTGCTGCGGCGAACCGCTCAGTGCCGAAGGCGATGAAGTCTTCCTCTTCCCCACCCCGCAGCAGCTCTGCGGCCTCTCTGGAGCGCAGCTGATGGGCTGTGGTCTGGGCTACCGCACCCGTTACATCCAGAACGCTGCCGCACAGGCTTCCAGCGGCACACTCGACCTCGGTGCTCTGGCAGCGCTGCCCGACGACGCTCTCTTTTCCCGCCTCCTCGAGCTGGACGGCGTCGGCAAAAAGGTAGCAAACTGCGTCTGCCTCTTTGGCTATGGCCGTACCGCGATGGCTCCCATTGATGTTTGGATACAGCGACTCATTGATGAGGAATTCGGCGGCCGCGACCCTTTTCCTTCCTATGGTCAGCAGGCTGGCATCGTACAGCAGTACCTGTTCTACTACAAGCGCAGCACCCGCCGCAGCGTCGCTCACAAAAAATAAAAAAAGTTATTGACAACTCTCCATTTGGCTGGTATAATAACACACGTCGTCAGGAATGACACGCCAGCTATGGGGGATTAGCTCAGCTGGGAGAGCGCTTGCATGGCATGCAAGAGGTCAGCGGTTCGATCCCGCTATTCTCCACCAAAAAAGCACTGTACTTCGCATGAAGTACGGTGCTTTTCTTTTTTCGAGGCCAAATTTTTGGGGATGCATTGAGTTGCCTGCATGTCTTTTGGGCTTTTGCGGAAAACCGGGATGTTCCCTCAGATAAGCGGGTCTGCCTCATAACAAAAGAGACCGCGGTACAGCAAGCTGCTGCACAGCGGTCTCTTCTTCTTTTTTAGCTCCGCGGGATGGCCATTCGTCGCTCTGCTTTCTTTACGAGCCATGCTCCCGCCCATCCACAGGCAGCTCCCAAAATGACACCACCCAGAATATCCGTCGGGTAATGGACACAGAGGTACATCCGCGAGAATGCGATGAGAACACCTACCGGCAGAGCCGCCATCGCCCACTGCTTTTTCCCGGCCAGCCAGAGGGCTGTCACCGAGGCGAAGGACGCCGCCGTATGGCCCGAAGGGAAGGAGAAATCGTCCGGGTGCGGGATAAGCAGCTGTACCTCCGTGAGGATGTCGCATGGACGGACGCGGGCCACCAGCGGCTTGAGAAGAAGATTGCAGAGGACAGCGTCGATGAGGAGCGCCGCTGCCAGCACGCAGCCGACCCGCCGCGTTTTGCGGAACACCAGCAGCAGCGCTGTCAGCGTCACCCAGAGAATACCGGAGTCTCCCAGACGGGTAATAAAACCCATGCTTCCATCCAGCATGGGGCTGTGCAGGGATTGCAGGGCGGTCAGGAAGGTGAGTTCGGCGTTCATAAAGCTCCCTCTTTCTCGTTTCGTTGTGTACAGGATACCAGAAGTTTATGAACAGAAAAGCACAAAGTCTTAAACAGTAGTTAAAACAGTCAGCCCCGCCGCTGAGTTTTGCAGCATTTCAGCTCCCGGCGTTCCTGATGGACAAGGGAAAAATTAAAAAGAAAAGCAGCCTGAAATTTTCATCTCAGACTGCTTTCACTATGCCGGTGGTGGGGGTCGAACCCACACGTGTTATTAGCACAAGGGATTTTGAGTTTTCGTCACCGTCGCTCATCTGGTGTCATCCAGTGCTATCTAATGATACTCCGTTCCCTGCTCGAATTTCGATTTTCACACATCTTCGTTCAATAAAACATCAAATCTTCGATTTTTCGTTACGTTTTCCCTCTGCTCCAATTCTTTGATTTGGAACGTCAAAAAGAAAATTGGAGGGATATTTAGGAGGGATGCAGAGCTAAACGCCCCTCTGCTTAGACACAAAACGAAAGGAAAGTCAAGGATGATGAACAAAATTCAAGTAAAAGAGCTTTATGAGAAAATGTTTGCAAGTTATCCCGATGTTCTCACCGTGGAGGATGCAACAAAATTATTGGGCTTCAAAAGCCAGACCGCCGTGATACGGCGGGTGCATCAGCACAGGATTCGCAGTCTAAAAGTTGGCCGTTCCTTCATGATTCCGAAGGAATATCTCATCGACTTTCTCTTGGATGATTGAATCTGGTAACAGTATACTACAGAGCGCACCACTTTTTCAACAGGAAAGGGGGTGTGCTTTTTTACCCCATCAACGGCCCAAAATCATATCCATCATCGATTACTTTTTTCACAGCTCCATTCCAAAAGCGCAAGCCTGCATCGGTCACATCATTAGGATACATATAGTTTGAAGGAATATTATCATAATTACTCCACAATCTAAGCAATGTTCTTGGAATAATAAATGTTGCCGCTTGATATGCAGATAGCCTTCCAAGTTCTTTTCGGGAATTTGAAGTTTTCATCATAAATGCCTGTTGAGTATGTGGACGCAAAAAATTTGATGGTTTTTCACGCAAGTCGATAATTTTCACTTTTGTATCATCATTTGGAACGGCAATCACATAAACATAACCGACATCTTCATCAAAGCGTTGTTCTCGATCATCCTTTATGAAAGAGCGGTCATATGCAAACCAAAGGGCCGTTTGAATGTTATCTACTAAATCAATGCAGCGAGTACGTAATCCATAATGTTGGCAAAGCGCTTCCCTTTCGTCATCTGTACCCCTCGGATCAAAATGCGGCCTGAGCATTTCCAACGCATCGTCCAGCTTTTGTTCTATATTCAATGCCTCTACTTCATTATTGACAGAACGGTATAAACTTGGAATAAGTGAATAATCGCGCTCTTGTCCCCGATAAAACACTTTTGTGTTTGTTCCTTTAAGCGAATATCGAATAACGCCAATAGCAAGTGTAAGCGCACGATAATCCGTAATATAGAAGTGTTTGATTCTATCCAATGAGCCTGGGGCAACCGCACCCCAACGATTTTTACTTAATTCGTAGCTAATAGTATTTTTGATACGATCCCGAAGTTGTCTGCGCTCGTCTGTTGTCAGCCAATACATCCATCTCATAAGCAAGCTCCTTTCCACGTTTATTGTACCACTGAACAGCCAAAGTGTATAGATAACGCTCGAACTCTTATTTTCTAATTGGAGGTCTTAGTCTGAAAACTCAAATAAACTTACTACTCAAAAATGCTCATGACCCTTGATCACTTCTACGGAGGCGCCGGAGAGCTTTTTTCATTCTACCGCATCCCGAAAGCACTCTTTTTGGAGTCACGCTTTCAAAATCTGTCAACAGATGCCAAAACACTATATGGCATCCTGCTCGACCGCATGAGCCTTTCCGTCAAGAACGGCTGGCTGGACGAGCAGGGCCGAGTCTTTATCGTCTACACGATTGAGGATGTCAAGAGGGCATTGTGTTGCGCAGACAACAAAGCGACTAAGTTGATGCGGGAACTCGAAAAAATTGGTTTGATTGAACGAAAACGACGAGGCTTGGGCAGGCCAAGTTTGGTGTATGTGAAAAACTTTTCGGCAGAATCTTCAAATTCACGATTCAAGAATCGTGAAAATCACGAATCTGGAGGCTCCAAAACCACGAGTCAAGACCCTGCAAAATCACGATGTAATAAGACTGATGAGAATAATACTGAAATGAGTGAAACTTATCCCTTCCACTCAGAAGAGGCGGACAGGATGAACAAACGCGAACAACTGGAAGAATATTTTTCGCAGTCTTTGGAGGTGGACACCCTGCTCCGGCTCTGCCCGGACGATGAGGACACCATCTATCAAATCGTAGAGTTGCTGGTGGACACCTGCGCCACCAACCGCAAGATGCTGCGCATCGCTGGAGACGATAAGCCTGCCGAGGTGGTGCGCAGCCGGTTCATGAAGCTGAACGCTGACCACATCCGCTTTGTGCTGACGTGCCTTGCAGAGAACAGCAGCCCAATCCGAAACATGAAACAATATCTGCTTGCCTCTCTGTACAACGCACCGACCACAATGCAGCTAGTCTATCAAAATCGAACAAACCATGACTTTGCGCATGGCTCACCAAGGGGGTGATTTTATCGCAAAGAAATGTACCACGATTGCCATTGTCAACCAGAAAGGCGGCACTGGCAAGACCACGACCTGCGAAAATCTGGGCATCGGCCTTGCTGCCGAGGGCAAAAAAGTCCTGCTTGTAGATGCTGACCCGCAGGGCAGCTTGACTATCAGCATGGGCTGGCAGCAACCGGATGAACTGCCCACCACACTGTCCACCCTGATGACCAAAGCTATGAATGACCAGAGCATTCCGCCCGGTGAGGGCATCCTGCACCATGACGAGGGTGTTGACCTTATCCCCGCCAACATCGAACTGGCGAGTCTGGAAGTTTCCCTTGTCAACTGCATGAGCCGTGAAAAAGTGCTCATGCAGGTGTTGGAAATAGCGAAGCGCAAGTACGATTACATTTTAATCGACTGTACGCCGTCGCTTGGGATGCTGACCGTGAACGCGCTGGCCGCAGCAGACACCACGCTGATTCCGGTGCAGGCGCAGTACCTTCCTGTCAAGGGTTTGGAACAGTTGCTCCAGACTGTCCAGAAAGTTAGGCGGCAGATAAACCCGCACTTGAAAATCGAGGGCATCCTGCTGACCATGACAGACAGCCGCACCACTTACGACAAGCAGATCAGCAATCTGATCCGCCAAGCCTACGGCGGAAAAATCAAGGTCTTCGAGCCGACTATTCCGCGCTCTGTCCGAGCGGCTGAAATCAGCACGACCGGCGAAAGCATCTTCCAGTATGACCCCAAGGGTAAAGTGGCAGATGCCTATAAGTCTCTCACAAAGGAGGTGCTGGCGGATGCCGAAAAACGGCTTAAACGTAGCGCTGAAAGGAGTCGATGAGATTTTTTCGACCGAAGAATCCCGACATGCAGAGCAGCGGGAGCAGGTACAACAGATTCCTATTGCAGAGTTGTTTCCATTCAAAAACCATCCATTTCGGGTGCAAGATGACGAAGAAATGGAGAACGCTGTCAAAAGCATCTCGCAGTACGGTGTGCTGACGCCGCTCATCGCCCGCCCACGCCCGGAAGGAGGTTATGAAATCATTTCCGGCCATCGCCGCCAGCACGCTGCACAGCTTGCAGGTTTGGAAACAGTGCCGGTCATTGTCCGTGATATGTCGGACGATGCCGCCACCATATTGATGGTGGACTCGAATCTCCAACGAGAAAACATCCTGCCCAGTGAGCGCGCCTTTGCATACAAGATGAAGATGGAAGCAATGAAGCATCAGGGTGCAAGGTCTGATTTGACTTCGACACACGATGTGTCGAAGTTGCGAAGCAATGAAAAGCTCGGCGCTGAAAATAATCAGAGCCGTGAAACAGTTCGCCGCTTTATCCGCTTGACCTATCTTGTTTCCCAGCTTCTGGATATGGTAGACCAAAAGCAGATTTCCTTGAATCCCGCTGTTGAGCTGTCTTATCTCAATGAAGAACAGCAAAAAGCATTTATCGAAGCAATGGATGCCACACAGAATGCTCCCTCATTTTCTCAAGCAAAGAAGCTCAGGAAGCTGGCCGAAGAGGGTCATTTATCATCTGACTCGGCTTACGTCATCATGAACGAAGTCAAGAAAGATGAGTTGGATAAGGTCGTTATCAAAAACGATACCCTGCGCAAATATTTCCCGGAAAACTCCACTCCGCGCGAGATGCAGGAGCAGATCGTCGGCCTGCTGGAGAAGAACAAGTCCACGCAGCTCGTGTTCGCAAACGACGCTCTGAAAAAGTATTTTCCGAAAGGCTATACGCCCGAGCAGATGGAGAACATCGTCGTTCGACTGCTGACTCAGTGGCAGAAAAAGCACCAGCACAGCGAAGAACGCTGATCACATCGTACCGAAAGACCCACCCCGGGTCTTTTTCTTTTACCAAAAAGGAGAAAATGCCTATGAATAACACTATCATCCGTTCCGAAAAAGTCATCATCGATATGCACATCTGCTCGACGCTGGCAGAGCGCCGTACTTCCGGCGAAGTCTACCTTGCTTCCATTGCCCCGGACATGGAGCTGACCGTCGTCACACTGGACGAGGTGGCCGACATTCTGCCCTGCTTCGATGAGGACGACGCCTATCTGAACATTCCCGCCACCTCGCTGCTGCTCAGCTATGACCCCAAGCAGGTGCTGGAACTGGGCGGCAGGCGCTATCTGACCGGCCCGGTCATTCTGGTGCGCGCCGACATGGACGGCAACATCATTTCGCTGACCATCGACGAGGTGTACATCTTCCAGAAATATCTGGAAAGCCACAGCGTCACCCTGATGGTCGGCGGTCAGAAGATGCCCTGCATCTGCATGGAGTGAGGCGGACTATGCAGGTATATTTTGAAAATCCGTTCTGCTCTCTCTTTGCGCTGGCCATCGATGTGGCTAAAATCCTGCTGGCTGCTCTGAACGCACGGCACCGAAGCCACAACTGTACTCTGTCCGATGCCATCCACGAGCCGATTCCTGCAAGTGCTGCATCGTGGCTTGCGTCCGACTGCCTTTTTGAGCGCAAGATGGTCTGTGTTCCCCGGCCTCGCGCTCCCTGCGAAATCTGAGAGCTGCCATTATTTCATATAGGAGATTCAACATGAAGAATTTTGATATAGAAATCACCGAGACGCTTCAGCGCACGGTGTCCGTCGCAGCCGATTCGCGGGAGGAAGCGGAGCAGATGGTGGACGATGGATGGCACAACGGAGATTATGTCCTCGACTCCGAGGATTTCATCGACATTGATTTCAAGACTGTAGGAGAAAGAGAAATGTCCAAAGACAAAAAGGAGCTGGATGCGCTTCTCGTGAAGCCTAACGAATACCCCCAGAAAGTCACCATCGGCGCAGAGCTGAATGACTTGCAGGAGGCTGTCGGCGGCACGATCACGGCTACTTATCCCTTTACTGACCCGGTGGCCATCGTGTGCAACGACGAGGGCAAGCTGCTGGGCCTGCCCATGAACCGCGCTCTGCGGGATGAACATGGCCAGACTTATGATGTGGTCGCAGGAAATTTTCTGGTGGTCGGTCTGGGCAAGGAGGATTTTGCATCGCTCTCCCCGGAGCTGGCGCAGAAGTATGAGCAGCACTTCCACCAACCCGAAACTTTCATCAAACTGGGCGGGCATCTGGTCATCTTGCCCACCCCGGATGAAGCTGTCCAGCCGACAGAAGAAAAGCCCCGTGCCAAGCCCCCGGCAGAGCATGACCGTTAAAATCATCCTGCTGCATAGGAGGTGGTAACGATGCAGGAAGAAATCGAGCATAAAACGGTCAACTTTGCAATCTCGACGACCAAACTGACCGCCCGCACCCTTCTGCGCGGGATGCAGTTTCTTCTCCGTCAGTATGACAAGCACGCTTCGCAGGGCAAGCAGTCCATGAAGCGGCTGATGCAGCAGAATCGTGGTGTGACCAATGTGGAGATTCAGAAAACGGGCATCAAGGACTTTGACCGCTATGCCAAGCGGTATCACATCGACTACGCCATCCAGAAAGATTTGTCCACCACTCCGCCCCGCTATATGATCTACTTCAAGGCGCAGGACACAGACGCCTTGAGCGCAGCGTTCAAAGAATATTCGGCGTCAGTTTTGGACAAGTCCAAGCGCCCCTCTGTTCTGGCAAAGCTGCATGATTTGGCGCAGACCATCGCCAACCTGCCCGACAAGGTGCGGCACAAGGAAGAGGAGCGCGGTTTATGAGCAAAAAGAAATTCACCAAGCTGCTGGCGCTCTACCTGCCCTATGTGGTGATCGGCCTGCTGGCGACCAATCTGGGAGAGGCATGGCGGCTGACCACAGGAAAAGAGCTGGGGGACAAAATCCTGTCCTTGATGAGCACCGTCCCTGCTGCATTTGCAAACCCTCTGCCCAGCCTGTACCCTTTTGACCTCTTTGTGGGCCTGTGCTGTAGTGCCGGGATGCGGCTGGCGGTCTACCTCAAAGGCAAAAACGCAAAGAAGTACCGTCACGGCATGGAGTATGGCTCTGCCCGCTGGGGTACAGCCAAAGACATTGAGCCGTTCATGGCTCCGAAGTTTGAGGACAACATCATCCTTACCAAGACGGAACGGCTGATGATGAGCAACCGCCCAGCAGACCCGAAGAATGCCCGCAACAAAAATGTGCTGATCGTCGGTGGCTCCGGCTCCGGTAAAACGCGATTCTGACTGAAACCAAATCTGCTCCAATGTCACTCCTCCTATGTCGTTACTGACCCGAAAGGCAGTATCGTGGTCGAGTGCGGGAATGCCCTGTTGAAAAAGGGCTACAAGCTGAAGATTTTCAACACCATCAACTTCCGCAAGTCAATGCATTATAATCCCTTCGCTTATATCCACGAAGAAAAGGACATTTTGAAACTCGTGACCGCACTGATGACCAACACCAAAGGTGAAGGTCAGGGCGGCGACCCGTTCTGGGATAAAGCGGAACGACTGTTGCTCGTTTCGCTGATTGCATACCTCCACTATGAAGCCCCAGTTGAAGAGCAAAATTTTGCGACCCTGCTGGAAATGCTCAACACCATGCAAGTCTCGGAAGATGATGAGACCTATCAGAATCCAGTTGACCTGCTGTTTGAGGATTTGGAAAAGAAAAAGCCCAATTCTTTCGCAGTACGTCAATATAAGCTTTACAAACTGGCCGCAGGAAAGACCGCCAAGAGCATCCTTATTTCCTGCGGTGCTCGTCTGTCGCCCTTCGACATTCAGGAGATTCGGGATGCCACTATGTACGATGAGCTGGAGCTGGACAAACTGGGCGACCGAAAAACGGCGCTGTTCCTTATCATGTCGGATACTGACAGCACGTTCAATTTTCTCATCAGCATGATATACACCCAGCTTTTCAACCTGCTCTGCGATAAGGCCGACGACCAATATGGAGGAAAGCTGCCTGTCCATGTGCGATGCCTCATCGACGAGTGCGCCAACATCGGCCAAATCCCGCAGCTCGAAAAGCTGGTGGCCACCATCCGCAGCCGTGAGATTTCGGCCTGTCTGGTCTTGCAGACCCGCAGCCAGCTCAAAGCTATCTACAAAGACAACGCTGATACCATCGTTGGCAACATGGATTCACAGGTCTTTCTGGGCGGCAGTGAACCGACCACGCTGAAAGAATTGTCCGAGGCACTTGGCAAGGAGACAATCGATAGCTTCAACAATTCTGACACTCGTGGCAACAGCCCCAGCTACGGCACAAACTACCAGAAACTTGGCCACGAGCTTATGAGCCGGGACGAGCTGGCCGTGCTGGACGGCGGCAAGTGCATCTTGCAGCTTCGAGGAGTGCGGCCTTTCCTCTCGGACAAGTACGATTTGACCCAGCACCCCAACTACAAGCTCACGTCCGACTACGATTCCAAGAATGCACTCGACATCGAGAAGTTCTTGAACCGAAAAGAAAAAATCCACCCGGATGATACCTTCATCACGGTGGATGCCGATTCGCTTCCGCCCGCCTAAAAAGACGAGCGGTTATTTTATATCTACCCCAAAGATACGCCAGAAATCAGCTCTCGCCGCAGTTCACGGCAAATCACAAACGGATTTCGGGTGCGTACAGGGTCACGTTTTCAACCAAAAGGAGATTTTACTATGGAATTCTTTAACGCTGCCGTCGATGTTATGAAGACTGTGGTCGTCGCTCTGGGCGGCGGTCTGGGTGTGTGGGGAGCCGTCAATCTGCTGGAGGGCTACGGCGGTGACAACCCCTCGGCCAAATCTCAGGGTATGAAGCAGCTCGTCGCAGGCGGCGGTGTCGCTCTCATCGGCCTGACTCTGGTTCCCCAGCTCTCCAGCCTGTTCGGCTGATCTGTTCGGCACGTCATTCGATTCATTAAGTCCTGCCCCTAAAAGTACGCTGGAAAATCATCTCTCGCCGCAGTTCACGGCAAAATCGCAATCGGATTTCGGGTGCGTGCAGGGTCATGTTTTCAACCAAAAGGAGATTTTACTATGGAATTCTTTAATGCTGCTGTTGATGTCATGAAGACTGTTGTCGTCGCTCTGGGCGGCGGTCTGGGTGTGTGGGGAGCTGTCAACCTGCTGGAGGGCTACGGCGGCGATAACCCGTCGGCGAAGTCTCAGGGGATGAAGCAGCTCATGGCTAATTAGTTGGAACAAAAAACGAAAGGAAAAGCACAATCCAGACGGTATCAGCGGCAGTCTACAAGAATAAATTGTGATTTCACAAGATTGGTGTTATAATAAGAGAAAAGTTCCTGCCGGGGCAGCCGCCCCGGTGGTATGGATAGAAAGGCAGGAAAACAATATGCACATCAGCTATAAACCACTCTGGCACACACTGTTAGAGCGTGATATGAGAAAAGAGGATTTAAGGCTTGCTGCTGGTATGACAACAAATATGATTGCCAACATGAGCAAAGAGGGAAAGCACATCAGCATGGATACATTAGCCCGTATCTGCGAAACGCTGAATTGTGAGATTACCGATGTGATTGAGTTAGTACCAGACGAGCCTACTTCCACAGGAGGTAAGGAACATGAGCGAATTGAAACCAAGAATAACGGAAAATGGAATTGATTATATTCTTGTCGGAGATTACTACATCCCAGACTTGAAACTGCCGGAGGAACACCGCCCCATCGGAAAATATGGACGGATGCACCGGGAATATTTAAGAGAAGTCCATCCAGCCAGATTGAACACATTGATACTGACCGGAGAATTGTGGACATATCTTGCAGACCTGAACGAACAGGCACAGAAGCGGTTCGATACCATCATGGAGCAGATGAAAGCTGCCGAGGGTGTGACTGAGGAATTAAAGCGTACCTGTCAAATGGAATGGGTGCAGCGTTGCAATAACATTCGCAACCGGGCAGAAGAAATTGTTTTGCATGAGATGATTTATTCATAACGATATGGTAGAATAATTATGATAAATCGAAATCTATAAAGGAGAATATTGATGAAACTATTTTTATGTTCGCACTTTTCAAGTGTAGGAAGTCTGATAAAGGAAGAAATTGAAAATAAGAAAGTCGCATTTATTCCAACAGCTTCGCTGCGTGAAGGCTACACCGGTTATGTCGGCTCGGCTCGAAAATTATTCAAAAAGTTGGGAGCAATCGTAACTGAAATTGATATTTCAACGGAGGCTTATTCAACGATACAGTCTGTTTTTGAAAATGCAGATGTGATATATTTTACCGGCGGAAATTCTTTTTTTCTTATGGACCAGCTCCGTAAGACGGGAGCTGATGGGCTGCTGAAAAAGGAATTGGCAAATGGAAAATTGATGATTGGCGAGTCGGCAGGCGCAATTATATGCGCTCCAAGCATCCAATATATCGAGCAAATGGATGAAAAGCCAGAGGACTACTCACAAGAAGATGATGCAGGGCTTGATTTGATTGATTTCTATGTTC
>ERZ1026956.1296-NODE-1296-length-12231-cov-5.232014_pt1 | contig 12231 bp, 10 predicted proteins | sample MGYA00519301_ERZ1026956 | MGnify/ENA primary metagenome ERZ1026956 (study PRJEB26926, sample SAMN06164521) | human gut metagenome | biome: ENVO:00009003; feature: ENVO:2100002; material: ENVO:00002003 | host: Homo sapiens | place: USA | collected 2012 ...
TGTTTACGGATTATGTGGCAGATATGACGGTACTTTTTTCCTGCTATAAAGCGGAGGACGACTGGGAGGACGAGCATAGTCTGAAGGGACTGGTGTACAGTTATCTGTTGGGAAGAAAATTCCGTAAAAAACCGTTATTATATCAGGAAAAAGTAAGAAATATCTCACTGGCCATGCAGGATTTTGCGGATGCGGAAAAGCAGGGCAATGCGGATATTGATACCATGGCGGGATTGTTTGGCAGAGTCATGGCACAGATTGTATCCTGTCGTGAGGATGAGTGGAAGGACAATCTGGAGAGACTTGGATTTTTCCTGGGAAAATTCATTTATCTGTTGGATGCCTATGAGGATATCGAGCAGGACCTCAAAAAAGGAACCTATAATCCGTTAAAGAAACGGTATGAGGAACCGGGCTTTGAGGAGGAATGCCGGCAGATCCTGACCATGATGATGTCGGAGTGCTGTAAGGAGTTCGAACAGCTTCCTATTTTACAGAATGTGGATATTCTGCGGAATATTCTGTATTCCGGTGTATGGTGCCGTTATGAGATCGTGCGGAAGAAACGGATGAAAGACAGTGCAAAAGAGGTAACGGGAAATGACTTATGATCCATACAGTGTTCTGGGAGTGAGCAGAGATGCCTCCGAGGAGGAAATAAAAAAAGCATATAAGGCACTGAGCCGGAAATACCATCCCGATGCCAATATCAACAATCCCAATAAGGATCAGGCGGAAGAAAAGTTCAAGGAGATTCAGGCGGCGTATCAGCAGATCATGAAGGAACGGACAGAAGGACAGAGTTATGGCGGATTCAGCCAGGGCTTTGGAGACTTCTGGCAGCAGGCAGGCTGGCAACAGCAGACTTCCGGATATGAGGAAGAGACGAGACTGCGGGCAGCCGGTAATTATCTCAGAAACGGTTATTACAGAGAGGCCAGAAATACCCTGGACGGCATGGGAGAGCATGAGAAGACGGCCAGATGGTATTATTACAGCGCCATGGCCCATATGGGACTTGGTAACAATGTGGCAGCACTGGAGCATGCAGGTAAGGCAGTGGCACTGGAGCCTCAGAATATGGAATACCAGATGCTTCTGCAGAGACTTCAAAGCGGCGGACAATGGTATGAGAGCAGACAGGCAGCTTATGGCTATCCCAATGCGAGTGGGAATGACCTGTGCCTGAAAATCTGTTTGGCGAACGTGTTCTGCAATTTGTGCTGCGGTGGTGGCGGCCTGTGCTTCGGAGGGTATGGTGGAAGAGGAATGTTTTAAAAAAGGTACTTGCTTTTTCCGGATTTCCTCACTATAATAAATATACAAGATGTAGATGCGAAATGAATCGTGAAACACAAAATCTAGTAACATGCTATGATTTGCGTAGACAGTCGTATCGGGAACTTGCTTCCGATGCGGCTTTTCTTTCGGCTTATGCAGGAATTCGCATCTCGATGGGAATGATATAAAGTGAGGGAACAGCAATGAAGATTCAGAAGAGAGACGGCAGAGTAGTGCCTTATGAAGAGGACAAGATCCGGGAAGCGATCCATAAGGCGAACAACGAAGTGGAGGAGCGGTATCGTGCCAGTGAGGGGTTGATTGAAGAGATCCTGGAGGATGTGCAGCAGGAGGGCAGACAGACCCAGACCGTGGAGCATATTCAGGATATGATCGAGGAACATCTGGTAGAGCACAACAAATATACCCTGGCGAAGAAGTATATCGTATACCGTTACCAGAGAAGTCTGCTCCGCAAATCCAACACCACGGATGAATCTATTTTAAAACTGATCCGGAATGAGAATAAGGAGCTGGCAGAGGAGAATTCCAATAAAAATACCCGACTGGCATCCACACAGAGAGACTATATTGCAGGTGAAGTGTCCCGTGATGTTACCAGACGTCTGCTTCTGCCGGAGCATATTGCCATGGCACATGACAACGGTGTGCTGCATTTCCATGATGCGGATTATTTTATCCAGCCGATCTTCAACTGCTGTCTGATCAATATCAAGGATATGCTGGACAACGGTACTTCCATCAACGGCAAAATGATCGAATCTCCCAAGAGCTTCCAGGTGGCATGTACCGTGACCACCCAGATCATCGCAGCCGTAGCCAGCAATCAGTATGGCGGCCAAAGTGTGAATATCAAGCATCTGGGAAAATATCTGCGTAAGAGCAGGGAAAAATTTGCAAAACAGCTGGAGGACGAGTTCGGAGATACCCTGGATCAGGCAGCCAAGGATAAGATCGTACAGATGCGTCTGCACGATGAATTAAAATCCGGCGTACAGACCATCCAGTACCAGATCAATACACTGATGACCACCAACGGACAGTCTCCGTTCGTGACATTGTTCCTGCATATTGACGAGAACGACGAATATGTGGAAGAGACCGTACAGATCATTATGGAGATCCTGCGCCAGCGCATTGAGGGAACCAAGAATGAGAAGGGTGTCTATGTGACTCCCGCATTCCCGAAGTTAGTCTATGTGTTGGACGAAAATAACTGCTTAAAGGGCGGAAAATACGACTATGTGACCAAGCTGGCCGCACAGTGCTCCGCTAAGAGAATGTACCCCGACTATATCTCTGCCAAGAAGATGCGTGAGAACTACGAGGGCAATGTATTTTCCTGCATGGGCTGCCGTTCCTTCCTGTCTCCATGGAAGGATGAAAACGGAGAGTACAAGTGGGAAGGCCGTTTTAATCAGGGCGTTGTCAGCATCAACCTGCCCCAGATCGGTATCCTGGCAAAAGGAAATGAGGAGAAGTTCTGGAAACTGTTGGATGAGCGTCTGGAGCTGTGCTATGAAGCACTGATGTGCCGTCATAAGGCACTGGAGGGCGTGGTATCCGATGTGAGCCCCATCCACTGGCAGTACGGCGCCATCGCCCGTCTGAAGAAGGGTGAGACCATCGACAAATACCTGCACAACGGTTATTCCACCATGTCTCTGGGATATATCGGATTGTATGAGATGACCTATCTGATGAAGGGCTGCAGCCAGACTGTGGAGCCCGGCAAGGAATTCGCCCTGCGCGTCATGGATTACATGAAGGATCGCTGCGCAAAATGGAAAGAGGAGACCGGCATTGCTTTCAGTCTCTACGGAACTCCCGCAGAGACACTTTGCTACCGTTTTGCAAGGATCGACCGTGAAAAATACGGTGATATTTCCAATGTCACCGATAAAGGATACTATACAAATTCTTATCATGTGGATGTACGGGAGAAGATCGACGCATTTACAAAATTTAAGATCGAGAGTGAATTCCAGAATAAATCTTTGGGAGGCGCTATCTCTTATGTAGAAGTCCCGAACCTGACCAATAATGTGGAAGCCATCGAGGAAGTGATCCGCTTCATCTATGACAATATCCAGTACGGAGAGTTCAATACCAAATCCGATTACTGTCAGGTATGTGGCTATGATGGTGAGATCATGATCAATGATAACATGGAGTGGGAATGTCCCCAGTGTCATAACAAGGATCATGCGAAGATGAATGTCACCAGAAGGACCTGCGGCTATCTGGGAGAGAACTTCTGGAATGCCGGCAAGACCAAGGAGATCAAGGCAAGAGTTCTTCATCTGTAATGTGCAGATAGTACAAGGGAAGGAAATGTCCTATGAATTATGCAACGATCAAGAAAACAGATGTGGCAAACGGTCCCGGTGTGAGAGTGTCGCTGTTCGTCAGCGGCTGTACCCATCATTGTAAGGGATGCTTTAACAGCGAAGCCTGGGACTTCCATTACGGACAGGCTTACACAGAGGAAACAGAGCAAGAGATTCTGCAGGCACTGGCCCCGGACTATATCCGGGGCTTGAGCTTACTGGGAGGGGAACCCATGGAGCCTGAGAACAGAGGAGCCGTACTTTCTCTGGTGAAGAAAGTAAGAGAGCAATATCCGCAGAAGACCATCTGGTGCTATACGGGATATCATTTTGACAGGGATCTGCTTCGTTGGATGGAAGAAGGAGATCCGGTGATTACAGAGCTTCTGCCGCTTTTGGATGTGATCGTGGATGGAGAATTTATCGAGGAGAGGAAGAATCTGCGGCTGGCCTTCCGGGGATCGGAGAATCAGAGAATACTGGATGTACAGTTGTCTTTAAAAGAAAAATGTGGTAAACTCTTAGCTGTATAGAGGATATGGGACGAATGGGGATAACGTTCCTGTGTAAGGGAATAAAGCATGAGGGAGTAAAATTAAGTATGGAGAGTTTTCTGGATACGATATGGAATAGAAACCTCTATATTGGTATTCCGTTGGGAGCTTTTTGCTGCTCCCTTTTTCTGTTGTTCTGTTTTTTCCATACCATGAGGAACCGGACAATCCGCGGTCTTCGGCTGGTGCTGACCGCCTGCCTGATCTGGACGGGCAGTGTGAGCCTTATGAGACTTGGGATATTTCCCGGAATTACTTTCTGGCATAATTTCGCCCTGCTTGGTCTTTTGATGATCCCGGTGTTCATGTATGTGTTTCTGTTTGGATTTTTGGAGATTACGGAGCATGATGCCCTGATCTACATTTATGGTGTGCTGACGCTGGCACTGGTGTTGGGAAATGCAAGGAGTGGTACTATCCTGCCGGCACCGGAGCTTGTGAACCGCGCGGATGGCACCTTCGTTTATGTGTATCATGCAACGGTCGGAACCGGTGTTCTCATTGCCATGGAGATCGCAGTAATGATCTATGCCACTTATCTGGCACATTGTAAGATAGGAACAAATGTGGAGCTGCGTAAAAAGCTGTTTCCGCTGCTGCTTGGAACGGTATGTATTCTGGGTGGAAATCTGCTCTGCATGCTGCCTGGAAGTGTATTTCCTTTTGATATGTTGGGCAGTGTGGGGATGGCAATATGCATGGTATATATCATGTACAAGCAGTATCTGTTTGATTTTTCGTATCGGGCAACGGTAGGTGCGGTGTATTTCCTGGCAGTGATCGTAGCAGCGATTCCGGTGGTGATTTTATCCTATAATCTGGAAATCGTGACAGGGAGCCTTGGACAGGCTGCAGTGCAGAGGCTGATCCTATGCATTGCCCTGCAGTCGGGATGGACAGTACTTGTGATCCTTTTTGCCAGGAAGCGGCTGGAGAATATTCTATATCAGAAGCAGAAGCATATGTTGGAAGGAATCCGGCAATTTCAGGACAGGGCGGCATCCATTCTGAGCCGCAGAGAGCTGTTTGCTACACTGCATGATATTCTGGGCGATGCAATCCCCGGATGTGAAGCCAGGATCTTCGAGAAGAATTCGAATGGAGAAGGGTATCACGAAGCGGTACAGAGTGGACACATTCCGTTAAGTGAGGAAGAAGTAGACACAATCTGTGATCTGGTGAAACAGGATAATATGCCGGAGCGGACAGTGATCGCAACCTTAAGATATGATAATCAGATCTGCGGGTTTATCTATATGGAGCGGATGCGGGCAAATAAGCTCAATTATCAGGAAGTGGACTGCATAAGACAATTGGCGAATATTGCATCCGGAAGCCTGAAAAATATTGATGCCTATGAAAGAGTATATCAGGTATCTATTCACGATGAACTGACAGGCCTGTACAACCGCACTTATTGCAACAGATGCCTGCATAAGGAGGGCGCTCTCGGAGATGCGAGAGGCTTCCTGTATATGGATATGGACAATTTTAAATTGTATAACGATCTGTACGGAGAGCAGACCGGAGACCGGATCTTAAAATGGTGTGCGAAGAAATTGCAGGAAAATGCAGAGAACGGCAAAGTATTCCGCGTCGGCTCCAATGAATTCCTGATCTCTGTGCCGGAGACTGGCAGTAAGACGTTGGTGGCACTGGCGGAAAAGCTGACCCATGCAGTGCAGGAGAATGGCTTGGACAAACCACAGGTCATGCAGCCGATCACCTTCAGTGTCGGCGTGGCATGGTATCCCGGACTGGCGTCGGATGCACCGGATCTTTTTCAAAAAGCTAAGCGTGCAGCTTTTTATGCAAAGCAAAACGGCAAGAACCGGATCCAGGTATATGAAGGAAATATTGACGAGGAGCGCAGGAATAAAGGGACCGGATATGAACAGGTGGCACCTACGGTGTATGCACTGGTGGCAGCCATCGATGCGAAGGATTCCTTTACCTTCCAGCATTCTACCAATGTATCACAGTATGCGGTGCTGCTGGCACAGAAGCTGGGACTGCCGGGAGATGATATCCAGACGGTAAAGGTGGCTGGATTATTACATGATATCGGTAAGATCGGGATTCCTGAGAGTATCCTGAAAAAGGCGGGAAAGCTTACGAATGAAGAATATGAGATCATGAAGAGCCATGTGCAAAAGTCCATCGAGATGATCCACTATCTTCCAAATATGAACTATGTGATCCCTGCGGTCGTGTCACATCACGAGAGGTATGACGGCAAGGGATATCCCAGAGGACTGAAGGGAGAAGGGATTCCTCTCCTGGGAAGAATTCTGGCAGTGTGTGACAGCTTTGATGCCATGATCTCCAAGAGAGCTTACAAGGAAGCACTCAGTGTGGAATATGCTATGGGAGAACTGGAGAAAAATAAGGGAACCCAGTTCGATCCGAAGGCAGCGGATGCATTTATTGAACTGATCAAAGAAGGAAAAGTTCCATTGTAAAAAAGAGGCACCGGAGGGTGCCTCTTTTCAAAAGGGGAGGATTAAGTATTATCGTATCTTCCGTAGGATCAAAGGAGGGGGTCCGATGATAGTAGTAGTCTGCCCGGGATCTGTCTGATTATACATAGGTCATTGACATTTTTTTGTTGTTTTTAAGGACGAGATGTATTATTATATATTATTATAATCATATTAATCACATGTAAGGATGGTATTACAATTATGAATTTGATGGAACAGTGGAGATCAGTAGCATATAATGAGGCAACCGGCAAAGACAAGCTGCAGCAGCTTTGGGCAGCTTATTTCCAGGAGGAGAAGGAGATCTACGCACAGCTTCTGAAGAACCCTGATGAAGTAGTAAAGGGTACGGTAAAGGAACTGGCAGACAAGTATCAGGTATCTCTGATGACGATGACCGGATTTCTGGACGGTATTAACGACAGTCTGGTAGAGAAGAACCCTCTCGATGATCTGGAAGAGGATACAGAGGTAAACTTAGGATTTGATAAGGCTCTTCTGTACAAGAACATGGTAGCGGCAGAGGCTGACTGGCTGTACAATCTGGAAGAGTGGAACGCTATTTTCGATGAAGAGACCCGCAAGGAACTCTACAAAGAGCAGAAATCTTCCACTACTATTGTGAAGGAGCAGAAGGTTTATCCCAACGACCCCTGTCCTTGCGGAAGCGGCAAAAAGTATAAAAAGTGCTGCGGCAGAAAGTAAATTGAACACAAAGGGGGTTTTCCGCAGGTTTGCAGAGAGCCCCTTTTTCGTTATAGGAGTTTTAGGAAAGGAAGGGTTACATATGAAAATGTTAAAAGAATTGAAATGGGAAGCAATTCTTACCGGTGTGCTGTATATTCTCTTAGGGATCGTAGCACTGGTGATCCCGGAGACCATGCAGAAGACACTGGGGTATCTGATCGGTATCGTACTGATCGTGGCAGGTCTCATTTCTATCATCTGCTATCTGCTCAGAGATGCCAGAGAGAACTATTATCACAATGAGTTTGTATTCGGTATTCTCGGAATCGTGTTGGGAGCAGTAGTCCTGTACAAGGTAGAGATCGTCATCTCCTTGATTCCCTTTATTCTGGGAGTACTGGTTCTGTGTAGCGGATGCAGCAAACTGCAGGATGCCATTGACCTGAAAAGACTGGGTTACGGCAGCTGGCTGGGACTTCTTATTGTGGCGGCAATCAACATCATTCTCGGAGTGGTACTGATCTACAATCCGTTCAAAGCAGCGATTCTGTTGTTCCGTGTTCTGGGAGTGGTACTGATCCTCAGTGGTGCCGGCGATTGTTTTTCTACGATTTATTTTGCACGCAAGCTCCGGAGATTCAAACAGGAGCAGGATGCCTTGGACAGTACCTTCGAAGAGGTCGACCCTAAGGATCAAAATTAACGGACACAAAAGAACAGGCAGGAGGAACATTGTGAATATTGCATCTTTTTTGTCCCCGAAGGAGGAGGTTACTTTTCTTCGGGACGATATGACCATCAGGCAGGGGTTGGAGAAGATGAAACGCTACGGCTACACGGCGGTACCGGTGATCGATGCCGAGGACAGGTATGTGGGTGTAGTCAGTGAGGGAGATTTTCTGTGGAATATCTTAAGCCACAACAGTGAACTGGACAGCATTACCATGAAAAGTCTGGAGAAGCTGTCGATAAGGGATATCATCCAGAACGGCAAGATCCGTCCGGTATGTATCGATACGAATATGGAAGAACTGCTGGGACAGGCGCAGATGCAGAACTTTGTACCGGTGATCGATGATAGAAATGTATTCATCGGAATTATTACCAGAAGCGAGATCATCAAATATTTTATTAAAAAACAGATTGAAGTAGCAGAAAAGCAGCTATAATTCGTTAAATAAGAGAAAGGTGTGTAGAATCATGAAAAAGTTGGAAGAATATGTAAAGAGCATTCCCGATTTCCCGGAGAAGGGTATCATTTTCCGTGATGTCACAAGTGTACTGCAGGATGCGGACGGACTGCACCTGGCAATCGATACCATGCAGGAGAAGATCAAGGATCTGGATTATGATGTGGTAGTAGGTCCCGAGTCCCGCGGATTTATCTTCGGAACACCGATCGCATACAATAATCATAAGCCCTTTGTATTGATCCGTAAAAAGGGAAAGCTTCCCAGAGAGACCGTATCTGCCACGTATGATCTGGAATATGGTTCCGCTACCATCGAGATGCACAAGGACAGTATCAAGCCCGGTCAGAAAGTTCTGATCGTGGATGACCTGATCGCTACCGGAGGTACCACCGAGGCTATGATCAAACTGATCGAGTCTCTGGGTGGTGAAGTAGCCGGCGTGGTAGTGCTGATCGAACTGGCAGGACTGAAGGGTCGTGAGCGCATTAGCAAATATCGTCTGGAGTCAGCCATCTGCTACGAGGGAAAATAAGACATCGATAAAAATAATATGGAGCTGTTTCGTCTATGACAGAAGAGAAGAACGAAGTCATTTTTGATGATGACAAGATAAGTAAATCAGAAGAATTCGTGAATCCGGATGAATTATATCAGGAGCTTATTCAATGTGTGCAAAAATATCATCCCAGTGATGATATTTCCATGATCGAGAAGGCCTATAAGGTCGCCAGCGAGGCTCACAAAAATCAGTTCCGGAAGTCCGGAGAACCTTATATCATCCATCCGTTGAATGTGGCAATCATTCTGGCGGATCTGAAACTGGATAAAGAGACCATCGTGGCAGGTATCCTGCACGATGTGGTGGAAGATACCGTGATGACGGAAGAGGATCTTAGGAGAGAATTCGGTGATGATGTAGCACTTCTGGTAGACGGAGTGACCAAACTGGAGAAAATTCCGCTGTCCGGCAGCAACGGAGAACAGTCAGATGCCAAGTTGGAGATGCAGGCAGAGAATCTGCGTAAGATGTTCCTCGCCATGGCGAAGGATATCCGCGTCATTATGATCAAACTGGCGGATCGTCTGCACAATATGCGCACGTTGAAGTACAAGACGCCGGAGAGCCAGCAGAGGATTGCCAAGGAGACGCTGGAGATTTATTGCCCCATCGCCCAGAGACTTGGTATCAGCAAACTGAAGATCGAACTGGATGACTTGTCACTGAAGTATTTGGAGCCGGATATCTATTATGATCTGGTGGATAAGATCGCTGTCCGTAAGAGTGTCCGTGAAAAATATATCCAGGGTATTGTGGATGAAGTCAGTGAACATATTAAGAATGCCGGCATCGAAGCCAAAGTCGATGGCCGTGTAAAGCATTTTTTCAGTATTTATAAGAAGATGAAGAACCAGCACAAGACGCTGGATCAGATCTATGATCTCTTCGCTGTGCGTATCATCGTGGAGACGGTGAAGGACTGTTATGCGGCACTGGGTGTGATCCATGAAATGTATAAACCCATTCCGGGGCGCTTCAAGGATTATATTGCCATGCCCAAAGCAAATATGTACCAGTCCCTGCATACGACGCTGATCGGCAGCAACGGACAGCCTTTCGAGATCCAGATCCGTACCTTTGAGATGCACCGCGTGGCGGAATACGGTATTGCCGCCCATTGGAAATACAAGGAGGCTTCCGACGGCAAGAAGCCGGAGGTACAGGAAGAAGAGAAGCTGGTATGGCTGCGCCAGATCCTGGAGTGGCAGCGGGACATGTCGGATAACAAGGAATTCATGAACCTGCTGAAGAACGATCTGGATCTGTTCTCCGACAGCGTATACTGCTTTACTCCTACCGGTGAGGTCAAGAACCTTCCGGCAGGATCTACCCCGATTGACTTTGCTTACAGCATTCATTCTGCTGTTGGTAACAAGATGGTGGGAGCGAGAGTCAACGGGAAGCTTGTGACCATTGATTATAAGATCAACAACGGAGACCGGATCGAGATCATCACTTCGCAGAACTCCAAGGGTCCCAGCCGTGACTGGCTGAATGTGGTAAAAAGTACCCAGGCCAAGAACAAGATTAACCAGTGGTTCAAGAATGAGTTAAAGGAAGACAATATTTTAAAGGGCAAGGATCTGCTTTCCGGCTACTGCAAAGCCAGAGGCATCAATCTTGCCAGCCTGCAGAAGCAGGAGTATATGGATGCCATTATGCGCAAGTATGGATTCCGGGACTGGGATTCTGTACTGGCGGCCATAGGACACGGTGCTCTGAAAGAGGGTCAGATCGTCAACAAGATGCAGGAGTTGTACGACCGTGACCATAAGAAAGAGATGACCAACGAGGAAGTTCTGGCAAGCATTGCGGAGAACAATGCGGCAAATGCGCAAAGTGGTGCGAACAAGCCTGTCCTCATGAAGTCCAAGAGCGGTATCGTAGTAAAGGGCATCGCGGATCTGTCGGTGCGTTTTTCCAAGTGCTGTTCTCCTGTGCCGGGGGATGAGATCGTGGGTTATGTGACCCGTGGAAGAGGTATCTCTATTCACCGTACCGACTGTATCAACATCATCAATCTGCCGGAGATGGAGAGGGCGAGACTGATCGATGCAGAATGGCAGCCGGAGGAGGCACATGCGGAGAAATATCTGGCGGAGATCAAGATCTATGCCAACAACCGTAACGGATTGTTAGCGGATATTTCCAAGGCGCTGACGGAGAAAAATATTGATATTATGTCCATGAACACCAGAACCAACAGACAGGGACTGGCAACGCTGCAGACGACCTTCGAGATCAGCGGCAGAGAGGAACTGAACCGTATCATTGACAAGATCCGGGGCATCGAGAGCGTCATTGACATCGAGAGAACCACAGGCTGATAAGGTGATGTCCGGAAAACGGCGGAACCTGTCGGGAAACAGAAAGTGAGATTATTATGAGCAATATCCGTATCGGACATATGACGCTGGGAATCTATCAGACCAACTGTTACTTTGTATACAGAGAGAACAGTGATAAAGTGCTGGTATTCGACCCCGCGGATCATGGAGAGAAAATTGAGGAGGCGCTTGGGCAGCACGGACTACATACAGCAGCGATCCTTCTGACCCATGGACATTTCGACCATATCGGTGGCTGTGAGGAATTGAAGGCGGCAGCGGATGCCTATGCCGGGGAGCATGGAGAGAACCCCGTGAAAATATATGCCGGGGAGGCGGAGAAAAAGTTTCTTCTGGATACGAAGAGCAACCTGTCGAAAGATATGGGACGCCCGGTAACGGTCACCGCGGATGTGTATCTGAAGGATGGCGAGGAACTGGATCTGGATGGCATCCGGATCAAAGTTCTGGCAACGCCCGGACATACCGCAGGCGGTGTCAGCTATTATTTCCCAGAGGGAGGGTTCTTAATCTGCGGGGATACCCTGTTCCAGGAATCCGTGGGCAGAACCGATTTCCCCACCGGCAGTATGAGTACGCTGGTGCGTTCGGTGAAGGAGAAGCTGTTTACTCTGCCGGAGGAGACGGTAGTCTATCCGGGACACGGCGACAGCACCACCATCGGACATGAGAAGAAATATAATCCGTTTTGCTAATAGGGTTCTGAATAGTTACAATACTGAAATATATCTGTCTCTTATACACATCTCCGAGCCCACGAGACATCTCAGGATCT
>ERZ1026956.1297-NODE-1297-length-12230-cov-6.358522_pt1 | contig 12230 bp, 10 predicted proteins | sample MGYA00519301_ERZ1026956 | MGnify/ENA primary metagenome ERZ1026956 (study PRJEB26926, sample SAMN06164521) | human gut metagenome | biome: ENVO:00009003; feature: ENVO:2100002; material: ENVO:00002003 | host: Homo sapiens | place: USA | collected 2012 ...
ATGTTATTCCTTTAATATAAAATAATCATAAAAGGAGATATTTTATACTTATGAGGCAACAGATAGGCAGTTTTTCATCTCATATAATCAACAATGAATATGTTAAAGTTGCTGTAAGAATATCTTCCAGTGAAATATTTTATGCAAGATCCTTGTATGTACTAAATTCCAACAGAGTTAAAAACTTTATTAATAAGGGGACTCTTATAAAGGCTTGACTTTTTCTTTTACTAATGTATACTTAAAAAAGTAAAACATAGACTATATTAAATGAAATCTGAGGACGGAACGGGCAGCCGTCACCCTTGTTGGAGATGTGGGAATGTCACCCCCACCTATTTCATTTATTAGTAAGATGGTAACTCCGGTTACCATCTTTTTTTTTGACTACCATTGACTACCAAAACTTTAGCATACTTTGGCAAACTTTTGATAATCTTTTAAACTAAAAAAGTCCGCAAAGCCAGTATATATCTAGCTTCGCGAACTTTTTAATTCAAGCCACCTGCCGGAATCGAACCGGCGACCTTTTCATTACGAGTGAAACGCTCTACCGACTGAGCCAAGGTGGCATTATAACCGTCATAATGCGGAAACTGTATTACATTATATATATTATTTGTTTTTTTGTAAAGCCGTTATTTCACTAACACCAAGGCAGACCCCCGAATATTCTATATTAGAACATTAAAAGAAAGGGGCTATGTGAATGAAGAAAATCATCAGAATATATATTGCAATTATTGCATCTGTATGCCTGTTCATGTCATTACCTGCTGATATATATGCCGTTGTTATAGATGTGAGCAGCTATAATGGATTCATACAGTGGGATAATATGAAAAACTATATTGAGGGTACAATTATCCGTATAGGATATGGCAATGATATCCAATCACAGGATGATGCTGCTGCCATAAGAAATATGGATGAATGTGAAAGGCTTGGAATTCCTTATGGCGTCTATCTATACAGTTATGCATTAGATCATTACGATGCAGCAAGCGAAACTGCCCATGCTCTAAGACTTCTTAAAGGAAGGTCTCCCGAACTTGGTGTGTGGTTTGATATGGAAGATGCTGATGGATATAAAGCAAGAAACGGTCTGGATGTATACTCCGAAGGCGAACTGCTGTCTGATTTCTGCGAAATGTTTGTTAATGCTATGCGTGTCAGTGGATATAAAACCGGTGTCTATGCCAATTACAACTATTTTACAAATGTGCTTGACCTTGACAGACTGAAATCAATCCCAGAGATGAATATCTGGCTTGCACACTGGGGAATTGATTCTCCAAGCCTTGACTGTACCATGTGGCAGTTTGGTGCAGTAGAAATTGAAGATGAAGAATATGACGGCAATATATATTACTCAGATTATTCTGTAAAAAATGATGACAATACTGGTGAAACTATCCGTACCGATGATAGTTCATCCAATAGTATAAATGTTTACTATCAGACAAAGCTTGCAACGGGCCGCTGGCTTCCTGTTGTTAAGAATAATGAAGATTATGCTGGAATACGTGGCCAGAATATCACCGGTCTTGCTATCACAACAGATATCGGCTATATAAAATACAGAGTCCATGTGGACAGTGGCTGGCTGGATTTCATAGACAGCCACAACACTGATATTAACGATTATTATAACGGATATGCCGGCAATGACACACCTGTTGATGCTGTTGAGATATATTATTACACACCTGATGACATCATTAAATCATCGGGATACCATTACGCATTCTACAGGGTAAGTCCTGTGAACGGTAACTACTATAGTTATCAGAAAGATAATAATAAAGATAACGGAATGGATGGCTATGCCGGCATTTGGGGACATTTCATAGACAGATTACAGATTGATATAAGATAATATATTCAATAATAAAACTGCCGGAAAGAATCACCTTCATCCGGCAGTTAATATACTAAAATAAACATTATTTAATTCCTGCTTCTTTTAAGAATCTTGCCTTAATCTCATGTTCAAGCCTTACAATATCAGCATCCCCAACTTTAGACCCGGTTTCTTTTCCATATGGTACATAACCCCCCGCCATATTATCATGGCCTCCTCCCGTACCTATTCCTCTAAGGGCATTGACTGCCAGAACTCCTGACAGATATTTTCCACCACTTCTTATTGACAGTTTAATTCCATCCTTCTTTGGTGAATATACAATTGACAGATTGATTCCATCAAGCGTGAGTGTAAAATCACATATAGCAGCTATAAGTGATTCTTTACATTCATATCCGGCACATGCAAAGCATACATCTTCCCTTATATCAATAGTACTCAGTGCATCTTTATATGCCTTAATATCATCAAAATGCAGTACACTACTGTCAAGGTTTGTAAGTATATCCCTGTCTGCCATCATAAAAAGCTTATAAAACATATCAAGATCAAGCTGTGAAACACCTCTGCGCATATCAGCTGTGTCCATCTTGATTCCATATAACAGTGCTGTTGCCACATCAGCTGGCATATCAATATCATTGTCAAAATAATAAGATGCTATAATCGAAGCACATGCACCAACATCTGGTCTTATGTCGCAAAACCTATAATCAATATGCTCATATACGGGATGGTGGTCAATACATATTATTTCCTGTCCATTCATATCTATAATATTAGAATTACCCTTCTGGGCATCAACAAGAATAATCTCATCTTCTTTGTTGAATTCTTCAAAACTTATATATTCCTTAACATTAATATTAAGAAGCCTTACCATCTTGGCTGTCACAGTTCTGTCGATGCTTCCCTTATAGCATATTTCTGCATCTATCCCCTTTGCCTTCAAAAGCTCTGATAATCCATATGCACATGCAATTGCATCAGGATCCGGGAAATTATGTGTCTGTATAAAAACTCTTTCTGTGCTTATACTGGCTATTACTTCCTCTAAACAGTTCATAAAGTACCCCTCATATGACTTTAATGTTTTTATTATATTCTTTATACGGGTTTTATTCAATCTTGATTATCACTTTTTCTGATATTTTTCATAAATTATATTAACCATAGTATGGGAGTAATCTATTGGAATCAATTCTATCTCTGGATCACATATATTATTCTTATCATGATAAAAATGGAGAGACCCCGGTAATCAATGACCTTTCTTTCGAAATAAAGCCCGGTAGTTTCACATCAATTGTCGGTCCATCCGGTTGTGGCAAATCCACACTGCTCTCTCTTCTATGCGATCTTATAAAGCCTGAAGCAGGAACCATATATATAAGACCGCCAGAGAATAATACAGACTCCCGGATGGGATATATGCTGCAGAAAGATAATCTGTTTGAATGGCGCAGTATATATAAAAATGTTATGTTAGGTCTTGAAATAAATAACAAAAAAACTCCTGAAAACATTGCCTATGTTAATCATCTCTTAGAGCAATACGACCTTGCAGAATTCAAATCAGCGAGGCCATCCCAGTTATCCGGAGGTATGAGACAGCGTGCAGCACTTATACGCACACTTGCTCTGAAACCGGATATTTTACTTTTAGACGAACCATTTTCTGCCCTTGATTATCAGACAAGACTCGAAGTAAGGGAAGATATATGTAATATATTAAGAAGTGAGAAAAAAACAGTAATATTAGTAACGCACGATATATCTGAAGCAATTGCAATGACTGACCGTGTTCTTATCCTCACAAACAGACCTGCCAGTCTTTTAAAAACAGTTGATATCAAATCACGTGACACTCTTTCAACCCAGAAATATTTTGATGAAATAAGGGAGGTGTTAAAATGAATATGAGTCCTTTACAACGCAAATTCGTAATTAAGCAGCGTATATATTCCATATCAGTAACACTCTCCCGCCTGATATTATTCTTAGGTTTTATCGGTATATGGGAATTTACTGCTGACAAAGGTATTATCAATGCATTTATATTCAGTTCACCGGTAAGACTGTACCAGACATTTATGGACCTCGCCAAAGACGGAGTAATATTCATGCATATATGGGTAACTCTCTATGAAACCATTGTCGCATTTGCAATAATTACAGTTGTCGGCATTATATTTGCAATACTGTTATGGTGCTTCAAAGGACTGTCGGACTGTCTTGAGCCTTTCATGGTAGTATTAAACAGCCTTCCTAAGTCAGCTCTGGCACCGATGCTTATAGTATGGCTTGGCACTAATACCAAAGCAATTATTATAACAGCTGTATCCGTAGCAATATTCGGCATGATAATTAATCTGTACACAGGTTTTCTTGGCATTGACAAAGAAAAAATCACTCTGATACGGACTCTTGGTGGTAACAAATGGCATATTCTGTGTAAACTTATCATCCCCGGCTCCAAGAAAATCATTATAAGTAACATGAAGGTAAATATAGGTCTGTGTCTTGTAGGTGTAATTATAGGCGAATTCTTAGCTGCTAAAAAAGGACTTGGATACCTCATAATATACGGAAGCCAGGTATTTAAGATGAGTTATGTAGTTCTCGGAATTGTTATTCTCTGTATTATATCAACAATTCTCTTTGCTCTTATAAATATAATTCAAAATCTGTTTCTAAAAGACTGATTTTATATTATAATTAATATACATTTCGCAAAACATGGAGGCTAAAATCCTCTGCTCCTGCATGGGCAGTCGCATTTTGCTTCGCAAAACAAGGAGGATTTATGCTCTCTCTTACAATTAAGGATTTAAAGCAATTTATGAATAAACTTCTGATAAGCGATACATTTGATGGTATGTGTCTTTCAGAAGCCTATATATGCACAGGCTGCAATTATACAATAGATGGAAAGCTCAACACTGACTTTTATAATGAAGATGAGCTTAATTCCATGCCTTCTGCAAGATATACATCATGGAAGAACATTAAGCCTTTTGCATTCAGCATAATTAAGGGCAGGAAAGTTCCTGAACTTTTAAAGATAACATTTGTACTGCCTGAAGCAGTTGTTGCAAAGCTGATACTTGATACTGACCTTAACTTTGACCCCGACTGTGTCAACGGGTTATTTCTTAATGTACGCTATCAGGATGGTTCAGTAACCATGACAACAGCATCTTCGCTTAGTACTTTCACTCTCGACCGTTCACTTGATGAAGCATTTGAACGATATATTATTAACTTCCTGTCAGATGCTGATATTTCCTATGAGGAATAATTTAGAATTATTTAATAAATGTTGCAAAACCGCCTGTTTACACGCACAGGCGGTTTTTTGTTAGCACTCTTGTTTAAGGAGTGCTAATTTTTGCTTGACTTATGTTTTCTTGTGTATTAAATTAACATTTAGTTTAATACTATACAGATTGGAGAGTGAAATATTATGTCAAAAGAACATGGTAATTTATCTATTAACAGTCAGAATATTTTCCCTATCATCAAGAAATGGATGTATTCTGACCATGATATCTTCTATAGAGAGTTAGTTTCTAATGCATGTGATGCTATCACTAAGCTCAAGAAGCTTTCAATGATTGGGGAGTATGAAGCTCCTGATGATATTGAATATAAGGTTGAAATTAAGCTTTCTGCAAAAGATAAGACAATCAAGATCATTGATAACGGTATCGGTATGACTAAGGAAGAGGTTGATGAGTATATCAACCAGATTGCTTTTTCAGGTGCTGAAGCATTCCTTGAGAAGTATAAGGATAAGGCTAACGATGACCAGATTATCGGACATTTTGGTTTAGGTTTCTACTCAGCATTTATGGTTGCTGACCAGGTTACTATTGATACTCTTTCATTTAAGGACGGAGCAGAATCAGTTCACTGGTCATGTGACGGAGGAACTGAATATGATATAAGTGAGGGAACCAAAACAACTCCTGGTACTGAGATTACTCTTTACCTCAATGAGGACAGCTATGAATTTGCCAACGAATATAAAGCTAAAGAAGTTCTTGATAAGTACTGCTCTTTCATGCCGGTTCCAATCTTTGTAACTAACGAAGATGCGGGTGAACAGACCGAGGAGATTCCTGAGGAAGAAGTTACAGAAAAAGATACAGTTCTTGATACATTTATAAAGGACGCTGTTACAGAAGAAGTTGAGAAAGAAGATGGAACTAAGGAAACTGTTGAGAAAGTTCCAGCCAAAAAGATGGCTAAGATTGTAAAAAGACCAGTTGCAATCAACGATATCCATCCACTATGGACAAAGCATCCTAATGAATGTTCAGATGAAGATTACAAGGAATTCTACCGCAAGGTATTCCACGATTATAAAGAACCATTATTCTGGATTCACCTTAACATGGATTATCCATTCAATCTTAAGGGTATTCTCTACTTCCCTAAGATTAATACAGAGTATGAATCTATTGAAGGTACTATAAAGCTTTATAACAATCAGGTATTCGTAGCAGATAACATCAAAGAAGTTATTCCAGAATTTTTACTTCTTCTTAAAGGTGTTATTGACTGCCCAGACCTTCCACTTAATGTATCACGTTCAGCACTTCAGAACGATGGATTTGTTAAGAAGATATCTGATTACATCACTAAAAAGGTTGCCGACAAGCTTTCAGGAATGTGTAAAACAGATAAAGAAAACTATGAAAAATACTGGGATGACATCAACCCATTTATTAAATTCGGCTGCTTAAAGGATGAAAAATTTGCTGAGAAGATGAATGATTACATCATATTCAAGAACCTTGACGGCAAATATTTAACACTTAAGGAATGTCTCGAAGAGAATAAAGAGAAACACGAAAACACTGTATTCTATGTAACAGATGAAATTGAACAGAGTCAGTATATTAACATGTTTAAGAACGAAGGAATTGATGCTGTAATTCTTACTCATAACATTGACCAGCCATTCATCACCAACATGGAATCTAAGAATGAGAATCTCAAGTTCAAGCGTATCGATGCAGATCTTTCAGACAGCTTTAAGGAGGAGACTTCTAAAGACGAGTTGAAGGACATGACTGAAAAGCTCTCTAAGACTTTCAAGGATGCTCTTGGCAATGAGAATTTAACTGTAAGTGTAGAGAAATTAAAGGATGCATCTATATCTTCAATGATTACTCTTTCAGAAGAAAGCAGACGTATGCAGGATATGATGAAGATGTATGGTATGGCAGGCATGGATCCTAATATGTTTGGTGCTGAGGGGCAGACTCTTGTACTTAATGCTAACAATGACCTTGTTAAATATGTTGCAGAACATGCAGACGGTGAAAATACTACGATTATATGCGAACAGCTCTATGACCTTGCTATGCTTAGTCATGCACCACTCTCTCCTGAACAGATGACTGGATTTATTGCAAGAAGCAATAAAATCATGGAATTACTTGCAAAATAACGCCATTTAAACTATCATTGTCTTATATAACAATAAGGAAATATATAACATGACTAATTTTAACTATGACAATTATGACGATGATACTAAAGCAAAATACGATGATGGTATCGAATTTTTAGATGATGATTTTTCTTTTGATGAAGATGATGATGATGATAACATTTATGATATTCCTCGTTACAGCGATGAGCCTGTTGCTCCACATCATCATAAAGAAAAGCAGGAAACTATTGGACAGGAAATATTAAGTTATATCAAAATCCTTGCCGTTGCTGTTATTGTAGCATTTCTTTTTACCAGATTTATAATTGTAAACGCTCAGGTTCCGTCTGGTTCAATGGAAAACACCATTCTTACCGGAGACAGACTAATAGGTTTCAGACTTGCTTATCTGTTTCATGAACCAGAACGTGGTGATATTGTAATCTTCAAATATCCTGATGATGAATCACAGAATTTTGTAAAAAGAGTTATCGGTATTCCTGGTGATGTCATTCAGATTTCCAACGGACATGTATATGTCAATGGTGAACAGCTTGAAGAGAATTATCTTCGGGAGCCAATGAACAATGATGGTGAAGAGTTAACCTATGTTGTACCTGCTGATTCATATTTTATGCTTGGAGATAACAGAAACAATTCTAAAGATTCCAGATACTGGACCAACACATTTGTATCAAAGGATAAGATTATTGCTAAGGTTTCTTTCAGATATTTCAATGTCAGAACGAAGCGTTTTACATTTTCTTTCATTAAATAGCCCTCTGAATAAAGAATAATATTAAGGGTACAATAATATGGCCGCTATGTTTCAAAAACAATAGCGGTCATATTTGTTTTTTGAAAGGAGAAATATTATGGGTAATCTTAACTGTAATGCTGCATCTTGCATGCATAACTGTGACAACCAGTGCTGTCTTAATTCAATCTGTGTAGAAGGAAGCTTGGCATGCCAATGTGGTGAAACATGCTGCAGCGACTATGAACATCAGAAACCAGGTGCAACTAATATGTGCCATCTTCCTAAAGATTCTTTATCCATCTCATGTGAAGCAACCAACTGCATATATAACACTAATAAAAAATGTGATGCTGACCATGTAGACATATCAGGTATAAAGGCTGTAACAGAGGACGATACAGTCTGTACAACATTCCAGGCAAGGGGATAATTCTAGAACTATTCTCATCGCTACTCGCGCGAGTAGCGCATATGCCAGACTAAAGTCTGGCATTGTCGCGGTGCTCCTCGAATATCCGCCCAATTTATAATTCATGCAAGCATGATTATAAATTCTGCAGCTATTCTCATCGCTACTCGCGCAAAAAGGGCTGTCATGCATATGCATGACAGCCCTTAATAATACATAAAAATTATGCTCTTGATGTATACTCACCTGTACGAGTATCAATCTTAATCTTATCGCCCTGATTAACGAATAATGGAACCATAATCTTAGCTCCTGTCTCTACGATAGCTGGCTTAGTAGCACCTGTTGCTGTGTTACCCTTGATACCAGGCTCTGTATCTGTTACTTCAAGCTCAACTGAAATAGGTGGCTCAATAGCAAATACATTACCATCATGTGAACAAAGCTTAACCATCTCATTCTCTTTAACGAACTTAAGAGAATCACCAACCTGATCAGCACTTAATGCGATCTGGTCATATGTCTCTGTATTCATAAAGTTGTAAAGATCTCCATCAGCATATAAATACTGATATTCTGATCTGTCGATGTGTGCAAGATCAAACTTCTCAGTTGGTCTGAAAGAATTCTCTATAACACCACCAGAAATAATATTCTTTAACTTAGCTCTAACGAAAGGTGATCCCTTACCAGGCTTAACATGCTGGAATTCGATTACCTGCCAAATTCCGTTCTCATACTGAATTGTAATACCGTTCTTAAAACTACCTGCATCTACCATTCTTTGGTATACCTCCTAAATAATCAAATGACTTCTAATATTGTATAATAAATATAAACATTTGGCAACTACTTTTTCATAGCAAGGTCAACAACTGCTTCCATGGCATATAAATATCCCTTAAGTCCAAGTCCAACAACCTGTCCGTTGCACACAGGAACTGTCACTGATGTATGTCTGAACTCTTCTCTTGTATGTACATTAGATATATGAACCTCAATCTTAGGAATTGCTGCCACAGATGCAAGAGCATCTCTTACTGCATAGCTGTAATGAGTAAACGCTCCCGGATTAATAACTATTCCATCAACATCATTATAATATGCTTCCTGAATCTTATCAATTATAGCACCTTCATGATTGCTCTGGAACACCTCAACATCAACTCCAAGCTCCTCTGCCTTCTTCTCAATCATTGAAACAAGAACTTCATAATTCTGCTCTCCATATATACCTTTCTCTCTTATTCCAAGAAAATTAATGTTAGGTCCGTTCATTACAAGTATCTTCATATCAATCCTCCATTATGCCTATATTAACAGCTGAAACTATATCAGCATACATGTCTTCAAATCTTCTTCCATCAGTCTTAACTATAACATCAGCAGCGTCCTTATAAAGCGCCTCCCTTGCGGTCATAAGACTTTCAATCTTTTCTCTTAAATTACCTCCTGCAAGAAGCGGTCTGCTTGTGTCCTTAGACAGTCTTTTTACAAGTTCATCAACCTCGGTCTTAAGATATACGACAATTCCAAGCTCTTTAAGAAGCCTGCGGTTAATATCTCTTACCGGCAGCCCTCCTCCAACAGATATAACACAGTTATCACATGAATCAGCAAGTTCTCTGACTGCCTGTGTCTCCATATTTCTGAAAGCTTCTTCTCCCGACTCTCTAAATATATCCTTAATAAGCTTATTGTATTTTTTTTCTATGTACTCATCAGTATCAATGAACTTCATTGAATGGGACGTAGATATCCATCTGCCAAATGTAGTCTTACCGCTTCCCATAAAACCAATAAGGATAATATTATTCTTTCTATTCATTAATCCCAAGCTCCTTCTGAAGACACTTATACACCTCATCAGCCTCTTCCTTAGTAATCTTACAGTCATTCCAGAGCTCGTAAGCACTTACTCCCTGATACAGAAGCATCTTAAGTCCATTATAAGCCTTTTTCCCCTGTGCCTTAATAAGCTTCATAAACATAGTCTCTCCCGGATTATATATGATATCAACACCAACTGCCGCCTTTTTATAAAATGCTTCATCATCAATAACAACTGCAGTATCATTCGGGTGAAGTCCAACGCTTGTTGTCTGGATAACAATATAATCAGTTCCTGGAATATCCGCATAATCAGCAATATTCATAGGAATTACTTTTTCATTGTGAAAATGTGTATTTACAGCATGTGCTATATCCTGTGCCTTATCTACAGATCTGTTCAACAGATAAATTTTCTTTGCCCCCTTGCTTGAGCAAAGAAAAGTAATAGCTCTTGCTGCGCCTCCTGCTCCCAGAATAATAACCTTAGAATCAGCCAGTTCAATTCCTTCATCTTCAAGTTCTCTCGCAAGTCCAAGAATATCAGTGTTGTATCCTTTGAATCCTCCATCAACCCTTACAAGAGTATTAACAGCTCCTATAGCCTTGGCAAGCGGATCTATATCTACAAGAGAATCAATAACCTCTGACTTGTGTGGAACTGTGACATTAAGTCCCAGTATATTGAGACTGTAAGCACCTCTTACAGCAGATGCCACATCTCCTTTTTCCACTTTAAATGTTGTATAAACCATATCTTTTCCTGTCAGCCGTGCAAGATTATTATGAATTGCCGGTGAAACAGAATGTCCTACCGGATTACCAATAAGTCCGCATACTCTTGTTGTTCCTTTGATGTCCATAATCTAAGCTCCTTTAAGCAATTAATGCTTTCTTCTTTTATAGAAAAATAATACAATCCATTCCAGTCTTCTCTTAAGAATTATCTGAATTTCTTCATGCTTATCAATAGGCTTTACAAGCACAGACATAATACCTGCCCTGTTAGCGCCCCACACATCTGTAAAAAGCTGGTCACCAACAAAGAATGTGTTATTCCTGTCTGTTCCCATAATATCCATTGCCTTAATATAATTGACCGGCGATGGTTTTGCTGCCTTACTTACATATCTTGAACCACATGCATCAGCAAGCGGCTTTACACGCGGTTCTTTGTTATTCGATATAATGCATGTATCAAACCCTATCGCTCTTAAACTGTCAAATAAATCACTGCACTTCTTCGTAACCGGTGCACCATGTTCCACAAGAGTATTATCAATATCAAATATAATACCTCTGTAGCCCTTATTATACAGTCCTTCATAATCTATGTCGTAAGCTGAATCAATATATATATCAGGATAAAACCTCTTAAACATAACAAAAATGCTGCCTTTCTTAATTACTGATATATATTATTTAAGGATTTTCTTAATCTCTTCCATAAATGAATCAACATCCTTAAATTCTCTGTAAACAGATGCAAATCTTACATAGGCAACCTCATCAACTGCCTTAAGCTTGCTCATTACAATCTCACCAATAGTTTTAGTTGAGATTTCTTTCTCTCCAATATTAAATATCTGCGTCTCAATCTCATCAACCATATTATTAATCTGTGAGATAGATACAGGCCTTTTATGGCACGATCTGACAATACCCGCAGTTATCTTCTCTCTGTCATATGGTTCTCTGTTATTATCCTTCTTAATCACAATAAGAGGCATAGATTCAATCTTTTCATATGTGGTAAAACGCTTACCACACTCGTCACACTGACGACGTCTTCTTATTGAGCTGTCATCAGTCGGTCTTGAATCAATTACCTTAGTGTTATCTTTACCACAAAATGGACACTTCACGCTATCTACCTCCTGTCTCTTATACACATCTGACGCTGCCGACGATAAGGCTC
>ERZ1026956.1305-NODE-1305-length-12173-cov-9.910794_pt1 | contig 12173 bp, 10 predicted proteins | sample MGYA00519301_ERZ1026956 | MGnify/ENA primary metagenome ERZ1026956 (study PRJEB26926, sample SAMN06164521) | human gut metagenome | biome: ENVO:00009003; feature: ENVO:2100002; material: ENVO:00002003 | host: Homo sapiens | place: USA | collected 2012 ...
CGCAAAAAGGCCCGCTGTCCGGGTGCGTTGGGAGTTTTCAGATACACCCTAAATAGCGCCGCAAAACCGCACCTGATTCGCAGGGGCGGACGACTCTGTCCGCCTGCACGAAATGTCTCATGCTTCAAAAATCTATGGCAAAACCGAAGGCACAAGCTCATTTCGTTGCAGGGGCCGATGCCTGCATCGGTCCCTGTAAAACACATACGCCAAAGGCGCGTGTGCTCAGATCTTCTTTTTATCCGGCAGCAGATTCGTCATGCTCTTTAAGCTGATGGCGAGCGTAGACGCGTTGTGCAGGAGCGCCGAGGTCGTCGGCGGCAGGAGTCCGGCCACGCCGAAGACGATCAGACCAAGGTTGAAGCCGACGATGAAGCGGTAATTGCGGTGGATGCGGCCCATGAGGGCCTCGCTGATTCTGCGCAGCGTGACAAGCTCGAACAGATCCTCCGACGCGATGGTGATGTCGGCGATCTCCCGCGCGATAGCCGCGCCGGTCGAAATGGCGACGCCCGCGTCGGCCTCAGACAGGGCAGGGGAGTCGTTCACGCCGTCGCCGATCATGATAACGGTGCGGTCCGCAGCCTTTTCCCGGCGGATGAACGCGGCCTTGTCCTCAGGCAGGACCTCGGCGTAGAATTCGTCCACGCCGACCTCTTCCGCGACGGACGCGGCAGTCCGGCGGTTATCGCCGGTCATCATGACGACCTTGCTGATGCCGCAGGCGTGCAGCGCGCGGATAGCGTCCTTTGCCTCGGCGCGCAGCGGGTCGAAGATGCAGATGACGGCGGCAAGCTCGCCCGCGATGCACAGATACAGATGGGAATACTGCGCGGGCAGGGAATCAAATTTTTCCCGTTCGTCCTCCGGGATGGTGCAGCCCTCGTCTTCAAAGACGAAGTGCGCACTGCCGATGAGCACCTTTTTGCCCTCGACCATGCTGGAAATGCCGTGCGCGACGACATACTGCACCTGCGAATGGTATTCCTCGTGCTTGAGCCCCTGCTTCTTGGCCTCCTCCACAACGGCGTTGGCCATCGAATGCGGGTAATGCTCCTCAAGGCAGGCGGCCAGACGCAGCATTTCCGTCTCCTCATGTCCGCCGAAGGGCACGATCTGCGCGACCTTCGGCTCGGCGTAGGTCAGCGTGCCGGTCTTGTCGAACACCACTGTATCGGCCCTTGCCACGGCCTCCAGGAAACGTCCGCCTTTGACAGAAATATGATAGCTGCTGCTCTCGCGCATGGCCGAGAGCACCGCGATGGGCATGGCCAGCTTCAGCGCGCACGAGAAGTCGACCATCAGAACAGCCAGCATCTTCGTTACGTTGCGCGTGACGAGATACGTCAGCGCCGTGCCGCCCAGCGTATACGGGACCAGCCGGTCGGCAAGGCGCGCAGCCTTGTCCTCGGCAGTGGACTTGAGCTTTTCCGATTCCTCGATCATGTGCACGATGCGGTCGTACCGGCCTCCGCCGAGCGCCTTTTCCACGTTTACAATGCACTCGCCCTCTTCCACGACCGTCCCGGCATAGACATAGCTGCCCTCACGCTTCGGCGCGGGCATGGACTCACCGGTGATGGACGCCTGATTGACCGTCGCCTCGCCAGAGACGACCTTGCCGTCGAGCGGAATGAGATTGCCGGTGCGCACGATCATCCGGTCGCCGGGCTTCACATCGCCGATGGGGACGAGCAGCTCGGTTTCGCCGGACTGCAGCCATACCTTGTCGACGTTCAGCGCCATCGCACCGGCCAGATCGGCGACAGACTTCTTGTGCGTCCACTCCTCCAGAATTTCACCCAGCCGCAGCATGAACATGACGGAGCCTGCGGTGTCAAAGTCGCCGCGCACCATCGAGACGGTCACGGCCGTCGCGTCGAGCACGGCGACAGAGAGTTTGCCGTGCAGCAGGGCACTGAGTCCTGCGCGGATGTATTTGACCGAGCGGAACAGCGCGATGGCCGTCTGCACCGGAACCGGCAGGAACAGCCGCGAGAACGCGCGGCGGCAGACGGTAAAGACGAGCTTGTCCTCATACTCGCGGTTGAGCGCGCGGGACGTATGCTCCGGCAGGCGGGCAAGCGCCCGCTCTGACGTGAACGAGAAGGACGAGAGCGCCCGCACGATATCCGCACGCGGGCAGGTATAGGTGATGACGGCGTCCTGCGTCCGGTCGAAGACCTTGACGGACACGACACCGGCAACGCCCTTCAGATCATATTCCAACAGATCCGCTTCGCGCAGCGACATCCGGCGAAGCGCGAGATGCACGCGCATACGCCCGGGCGTCTCATGCAGAATGTTACACTTCATATGCTGATTTGTACCTCCGAAAAACAGAAGAGCCGCAAAAACGGCTCTTCCTTTGCAAACCTAACGGGCTTATTCCGCGTCCGAAGCGGTATCCTCGATCACCTCAGGTGCAGCCTCGGCAGCGCGGCGGTCGTTGATGGCCTTGGCGTCTGCGTAGACATCGTCCGCACCCTCACGCACGGTCGTCACGGCCTGCATGACGCAGTCCTTGGCGCGCAGAACGGCTGCGGTGGTGTGCGCGTAAACGCTTTTTGCTTCCTTGCTGCTGAGGATCTTCAGACCGGCGGTGCCAAACAGAACGCCTGCCGCGAACAAACCAAGATGTTTCATAAAATGTACCTCCTGTTCTGGATTGCTGCCGCACTCAATGTTAGATACGGCTAACAAAAATTAGACACATTTAATTTTCAGCGAGATAATACCACACATTCCCTGAAAATGCAAGCCCATATCCGTAAAAAAACTATGAATTGTGCGAAAAACGCAGCCCTCGAAAGGGCTGCGTTCTGGTCAGTCAGTCCGCGATCAGCGCGGCCATGTCCGCGGCGCTGATCTGATAGACCGCACCGTCGATCCCGTTTTTCCGCAGCGCATCCAGAACGGCGGCCCGGTCATACCGGCAGCCGGTGAGCGCGCCGGTGATCGCCTCGGCGGAGAGCGTGGAGAAGAAATCGCCCCAGACGGACGCGCTGCGGATCACGCCGCGCTGCACGTCCAGCCGGAACGTGAGTTTGCCGCCTGGGAAGCGGCCTGTGCGTTCAAGATTGAAGCGCGGATTCTTGCCGTAGATCGCGTCCCATGCGGCGAATTTCTCCTGCGCCAGCTGGTTGATGCGCGCGTCGTCCTCCGGAGTGACGGTATAGGTATCCGTGCTGCCGCGCATCAGATGGCGCACCATGCAGGATTTGAACTCCTCCACAGAAAGCCTGCGCGGCAGATGCTCGGAGATATTCGTCACGCGGTCGCGCACGGATTTGATGCTCTTGGAGAGAATTTTATAGGGGTCGACCGTGGTGGACGCGACCATCTGCTCGATGTTCGTGTCATAGAGCAAAGAGCCATGGTGCACAATACAGTCGCCCAGACGGTACTGCGCGTTGCCGGAAAACTTCCTGCCGTCGATCAGCAGATCGTTGCGGCCATTGAAGCTGGCATCCGCGCCCAGCTCGCGCACGGCGTCCACGACGGGACCGATATACTGCGCGAATTCAATCTGCTGCTCCGGCGAGTGCTCAATGAACGTGAACTGCCAGCCGCCGAGATCGGTGTAGATTGTCCCGCCGCCGGACATACGGCGCACGAGATGGATCCCGTGCGCGTCGGCATACGGCTTGTTGATCTCTTCGAGAATATTCTGGTACTTGCCGACCATCAGCGTCGGCGTTGTGCGCCAGAAGAGGAAAACCGTATCGGGCAGGCGCTTTTCCGTGGCAAAATAGTTCTCAAGGCCAAAATTATAGTAAACGTCGGTCGAACCCGTCTCAATATAGATCATGCACGTCCTCCAGCGCCTCCCACGCACGGTAGGAGCTGCGGGCCAGAGGCGCGGAGGCCACATGGCGGAAGCCCTTACTTAGCGCCAGCTGCTTATAGCGCGCAAAATCCTCCGGCGTTGCGTACCGGTCGAGCTTCCAGTGCTTTTCCGACGGCTGGAGATACTGTCCGATCGTCAGAATGTCGCAGCCGGTGGCCAGAATATCATCCATGAGGACCGAGATCTGCTCGTCCGTCTCGCCGAGGCCGACCATGAATCCGGTCTTGGTCAGGATCGTCGGATCCTTTTCCTTTACATAGCGCAGAACGCCCAGCGTCCGCTCATAGCCTGCCTGCGGGCGGACGGCCTTCTGAAGCTCTTTGACCGTCTCAATATTCAGATTGAACACATCCGGATGCGCGGCGATGACAATGTCGGCGGCCTCATGGCTGCCCTTCATGTCGCTCGTCAGCGTCTCGACCGTCGTGCCGGGGCACAGCGCGCGGATGGCGCGGACGGTCTTCGCAAAGTGCTCTGCGCCGCCGTCCGGCAAATCGTCGCGCGTCGAGCAGGTCAGAACGACGTGGCGCAGCCCCAGCTTTTTTGCCGCCTGCGCGACGTTTTCCGGCTCGTCCGGGTCGGGGGGCAGGGGCTTGCCGCACGTGACGTTGCAGAACCGACAGTTGCGGGTGCAGACATCGCCGAGGATCATAAACGTGGCGGTGTGCTTCTGATAGCACTCGCCGAGATTCGGACAGTTTGCCGCCTTGCAGACCGTGTTGAGCTTCAGATCGCGCATCAGCTCCGCAACCTCGCTCACGGCCTGCTGGTTATAACGGACGCGCAGCCATTCAGGTTTCCGTTCCATTCCGTCTCCCGCCTTTACTTCGTTTCGACGATCGCGACCGGGGCCAGCGCGTCGATGGTGTCGCCCTCCTCGCACAGCTGACGGCGCAGAATGCCGTCCTCCGTGGCCTCGATCTGGTTGACGACCTTGTCCGTCTCGATCTCGTACAGGGCGTCGCCCTTGTGGATCTCGTCGCCCTCGTCCTTGAGCCAGGCGCACAGAACGCCGCTCTTCATTTCGGGCTGCAATTTCGGCATAACAAGCTGCTTTTCCATAATCAAATGCTCCTTTTCATTACATCAGACAATCCAGTAATTCTTCCGCCCGTTCGCCCGCAAGCGTCCGGCAAAGCTCCAGAAACAGCGCCGGATCGAGCCGGACGCCGTTCAGCATGGCGCACAGCGCCTGCGCGTCAAGCGCGTCAGAGCGCACCTCGGCATTGCGGAGCAGGCCGCGCCTGGCCTCATACCGCACAAAAATCGGTTTCCCGGCAAATTCGGCACTCTTTTCATACGTAAAGGCCGGGGTCTTGCCCCACGTCCAGTCCCACGCATGATAAGTCTCATCCGCAAGCCTCCGTACCTCGGCCAGCTGCGGCTCTGTCAGCCGGATCTGCTCCGAGCCGGGCGGCAGCAACTGCTCCGCCATCCGCTTTGCGAACGTGACGATCTCGCAGTCGTCCTTGAGATAAGGGCGCAGATTCGTGACCGTACAGATGGCCGATTCCGTTCCCTTGGAGCAGAACGCGTCGTTTTTCCTGCCGGTCGTGATCTCATCTAGCAGCGACAGGTCGGAATCAAACAGCAGCGTCCCATGGTGCAGGACGCGCCCGCCCGCGATCTTCTGCGCACTGCCGGAGATTTTTTTGCCGTCCACGGCGATATCGCAGGTGCGGTTTTTCTGCGCCGGAACGCCGAGCGCGTTCAGCGCCCGGATGACCGGCTCCAGACAGCGGTCGTAGTCGAGCGGCCCCGTCTGGTCGGATATGAGCGTATAGTTGAGGTTCCCAAGGTCATGATAGACCGTCCCGCCGCCCGACATCCGGCGCACGACGGGAATACCCCTGTCCAGAAGCGCACGCATATGCACCTCCCGGCAGATATTCTGATAGCACCCGACGACGACAGCAGGCCGGTTGCGCCACAGCAGCAGCACATCGCCCTCACGGTAGGTGCGGAACACATAGTCCTCAAACGCCTGATTAAAAAACGGGTCATGCGATGTTGTTTCGATTTGAATCATGCGGAAATCCTTCCGTTTCTGATTTCTTTTTTTATTTTATCACAGGTATCCACAAAAAACAACAGAAAGCTGCGGGCGCGCACCGAAAGCCTTCCCCACTGGGGAAGGTGGCCCGAAGGGCCGGATGAGGGCCGGGGAACAGTTTCAATTTTTGGAAATCTCAAGCAAAATACAACTGCCTCAACCGCATCAGTCTGCTCCGCTTCGCTCCGCAGCCAGCTTCCCCGGAGGGGAAACCTTGCCGCGTTCCCGCAGCCTCCGCATCACGCTCGGGTAGCGCGACGCGTCCGTGTGCGGCAGGAATCTGGCCGCCTGCATATTCTCTACGAATTTTTCCATCTCCCCGAACTGCACATACGTCGCAAGCGCGCGGATCTGATCCAGCCGCGCCCGGCAGCCCGTATCCAGCAGCAGGCGTTTTGCGCCTGCGAGGGAGGAGTTGCCGAGAATTTTGAATTTTTCGCGCGGCAGATCGGGGTACAGACCGACCGTGATCGCGGATTCCAGATCATAATGCGTCCCGAAGCCGCCTGCGAGATAGAACGCGCCGATCTCCGACGGACTGACGTTCACGCTTTCCAGAAGCGTCGCGACCATCGTATGCGCGGCGGCCTTGCAGGTCAGAAATTCCCCGATGTCGTCCTGTGTAAAATAGAGCGGCACATTGCCGTCGTAGGCGTAGATGATGGCCGGGACGTTGCGCTGTCTGGTGTCGTCCCACACGTCGCGGATGCACGGCGAGGCGCTTTTCTGCAGATTTCCCGCCGAATCGATCCAGCCGGACAGAAACCCCTCCGCAATCAGATCGAGAATGCCGGAGCCGCAGATGCCCTTCGGCGCGAGACCCCCGACCGTCTCGTACCGGAGCCGGTTGTCAGGCCCGATTTTGATGCGGCAGATCGCGCCCGGCTCGGCGCGCATACCGGATCTGCTGACCGCGCCCTCAAGCGCAGGCCCGGCGGCTCCTGCTCCCATGAGCAGAAATTCCCGGCAGCCGAGCACCAGCTCGCCGTTTGTGCCGATATCGAGAAACAGCGCCAGATCCTCCCGCGTGTCGAGATCCGTCATCAGAAGACCGCTCGTGATATCGCCGCCCAGGTAATTTGCAATCGCGGGCATACAGAAAATATTCCCCGCGATGGGAAGTCTAAGCTCGGACGCGCGCAGAACGCCGGGGTCAAAAAATACCGGCGTATAGGGACTCTGGAACACCTGCCACGGGTCGCAGCCGAGGAAAAAGTGCAGCATCGTCGTATTGCCGCCGACCGTCATGGCCGAGACAGCCTCCGGCGAAACACCAGCCTGCGCGCAGCAGCGCTCGATCATCTGCCGCACGTCGTCAAGCGTCAGCACCTGAAGCGTGTGCAGATTGTCAGGGTTCTCCTTCACGGCCAGAATGCGGTCGAGGATGTTCGCGCCGAACTGCGTCTGGCTGTTGGTACAGTCTGCCTCCGCAAGCGTCTTCCCGGAGAGCAGGTCGACAAGCTCCATCTGCATCGTCGTGCTGCCGATATCGAGGCAAAGACCATAATTCCGGTCTGTCGTGTCCCCCGGCTCGACGCGCACGACATCCGTCCCGCCCGCACCCGGGCAGAGCGTCACCGTAACGCGATAGCCCGCCTCGTGCAGCACCGGATACAGCTGCTGCATACACCCGAGCGTCAGCCGGCAGCCCTCCGGCAGCGCGGCCAGCAGCCGTTCCCGCGCGGCAAGCGTATCTCCGGCGGACGGCTCCGGCAGCGTCAGATATCGTTTTTCTGTCAATGCGTTCATAAAGACTCCTCACGCCCGGCTTCCCAGCAGGAAGCAGAGGATCCCGTAGCCGGGGGCAAGCAGGTCGAAGACCCACCGGTTCGCGTCGACGCTGCGCTCGCCCATATCGATCACGGCGGTCGCGTTTTTCAGCCGCTTCGCCGTTTTGTAAAGCCTTCTGTCCTGATGCCCGTGCGCCTCTCCGGCGCGCATCCAGCGGTCAAAAATGCCGTCCAGATACGCGTGGATCAGCAGCTCCGTGGCCATGGAGCGCTCCGTAATGTGCAGCTGCGCGCCGTGCTCCGCCGCGTAGCCGTCCAGAATCATGCGGCTGAGCGGCAGCGAGCCGTTGCCCCGCTGCCGCAGATAGGTCATAAGCGCGCCGTTCGTCGTCAGATGCACGGCGCGGTCCGTATAGGAAAGCTCCACGCCCTCCGGCAGCCTCTGTGTTTCCATGCAATGCGCTTCCTTTGTTTTTTCTTATCTTACCACATCCCGCGCAGCCGCGCAAGGCTTCCCTTATCCTGCGGAGCATGGCACGAAAATGCCCGGACGGCAGCGCGTCCGGGCATTTTGTCAGGTCTGTTCGTCAGAAATGGGAGGCTGCGGCTCCTCCGGCGGTGCAGGCTCCTCGTCAGGGGGAACGGCTGTGCCGGGGTCTTCCTCAGCGGGAGGCGCAGACTCTTCCGGGTCCTCGACGGGCGGCTCCTCCGGAACGGGTGCCGGGCAGGCGGGCGTCTGGGGCTGATCCCAGTAATATTCGCCCGTCATATCCTCGTCATAGCGCAGCCGGAGCGTTCCGCCGCCAAGCAGGTCGCGCAGGATATCGACGTGGCAGTAGCCGCCGTCAAGCTGCATGATGTTCCAGTAATAGCTTTCGCTGCCGCGCATACCGCTGACGGTCTGGCAGGTAAGGCCCGCCTCATCGCACAGCAGCTGCCAGCTCTGCGCCATGCTTTTGCTGTCGGCAATGCCCTGGCAGAGCGCGGAATAGACCGGGGTGCGGCTGGTGCCCTCCTGATATGGGAAGCGCTCGGCCAGATAGGTAAACAGCAGCGAGGCCTTTTCCGTCTCACTCGTGCAGTAGCGGACATAAATTTCCGCCGCGCGCAGACTCTCGGATACGTCCTGCTGCATACTCCGCAGCTCCAGCCGGGAGGCCGGATAGTCGAATACCAGCTCCACAATGCGGTTGCGGGCGTCAGCCGGATAGGACGTGACGGTCAGCTCCGGCTGCGCGGACTGCTCCTTCAGATGCGCGCCGCAGTAATCCTGCACAAGCGCCGCATAGTCGGGCTGGCCCGGATAGGTCGCGTAGAGCGTCAGATGGTCGTCGTAATTCTCCAGCGCCTGACACAGCAGACGCTTTGCCTCCGACTCGCTGCCGACATATTCGATCTCGTCCAGCGGCGTGCGCACATCGCGGAACGTGATATCGATCCTGATCTCGTAATAGGCGACGATCAGCGTACAGTCGTGCGTGATATAGTCGATGGCGTACGCGCCGATCGGATCCTCGCGCGAAAACTCGTACACGGCGGCAGGAAGATCCTCCTCGACGTCGCCGGAATATTGGCTCGTATGGATCACGCCATGCTCCACGCCGTTCTGCACGAGCGTCCGCAGGGCGTTCTTGAGCGACTTATAATCGCGAACCGTCAGCACGTCGCTCTGCGGCTCGGCCTTTGTGCCCGTGTTGTGCGGGGTCACAAGGGTGTAGGAGGACGGGACCAGCCTGCTGCACCCGCACAGGGCTGCCAGCAGCAGAGCAAGCGCAGCCGTCATCATCCAGCGTTTCAAAGCAGCCCCTCCTTGCCGTTATAATTCCTCACCCGAGACGCGGAAGCCCTCGCCCAGGACCTGGTGCGCGGGAAGCAGGATCACAAACGCGTCCGGATCGATCTCACGCACGATGGATTTCAGCTCCGGCAGCTCCTTCTGCCGCACGGCGGACATCAGCACGGGCCGGGGACTGCCGGTATAGCTGCCGCTGCCCTCCAGTACGGTCGCGCCGCGGTCGAGCCGGGTTCCGATCTGCTCGGAGACGGTCTGGTAGTGCTCGGAGATGATCAGCGCGACGGTCGAATGATCCAGCCCGTAGAGCAGCTGATCCATCACGAACGACGATGCCGCCAGCGGAAGCGCACTGTAGAGCGTCTTGGACAGATCGTGGAACACGATGCCGGTCAGCGTGATGATGAACAGGTCGATCGCCAGCATGACCTTGCCGAGACTGGCCGAGCGGAAGCGGCGGCGCAGCAGTCTGGCTGCGATATCGGAGCCGCCCGTCGTGCCCCCGGACAGGAACACAAGGCCGATGCCAAGCCCGACGAGAATGCCGCCATAGAGGCTGTCGAGCAGAATTTCCGTTTTCGGCGCGGGGATAAAGGCGAACAGATCGATGAATACGGAGCTCAGCAGCATCCCGGACAGCGAACCGAACAGAAATTTTCTGCCAAGCTTCTTTGCGCCGAGGACAAACAGCGGTACGTTCAAAAGCATGGTGATCACGCCGATCTGGCCGAAGCCCAGAAGCTCGCGCAGGATCATCGCCAGACCGCTCATGCCGCCGACGTTCAGATTGTTCGGCTCCAGAAACAGATCGAAGCCGAGTGCGAAAATGGCGCTGCCAAGGGTGATCTTCCATCCCATCTGCCAGATGGTCTTGAGCGTTTCACGTTTCAAACCGTCGTCCTCCCGTACTTCTTTTTTATCAGATATCCAGCTTCATCTGTGTTTCGCCGACGTCCTCTCCGCGCAGGAGCGCGCCTGCGGCGGGCAGCGTCCGGGCCGAATAGCGGCCTACGTTGCTGAGCGGTGTTTTTTCCAGCTCCGCGGCCGATTCGATGGCGGCCTTTCGCTTCAGGCTCATCACAGCGACGCCCTGCGTCGCGCGCGTGGTCTTGGCGGAAAGCTGCGCCGTGGAGAACACGAGCACGCGCCCGTCCGTTGCGCGGATGACGATCTGCTTTTCCTCCGGCAGATCGATCACGGCCCGGAGCGGGCTCTTGTCGGAGTATGCGCCCGTCAGCCGCTTGCGGTTGGATTTGGTGTCATAGCAGCTCGCAGCGACCTTCGCCGCCTTGCCGTTTTCAAAGACGAAGAGCAGATTGCCCTCGTATTTTCCGGGGAAAATGACCGTCAGGAAGCTCTCGCCCTCATCGAAGCCGAGCTTACCGGGCAGGAAATCGCCGAGCGTGGAGGCTTTTCCATCGGCAAAATCGGAAATTTTCGTCTTGTAGACCTGATATTTGTCGGTAAAGACCAGCATCTCCTCACTGTTCTGCGCCGGGCGGGTCAGAAGCAGGCTGTCGCCCTCCTTGAATTTCTGTTCGCCGGACATCCGCAGCGACTGCGCTGTGATCTTCTTGAAATAGCCCTCGCGGGAGAGGAAGACCGTGACGGGATAGTCGTTTTCCGGCTCGTCGTCCGGCTCCTGCGGAAGCTCGTGGTCATACACAAGGGTCGTCCTGCGCTCCTTACCGTATTTCTGCGCGACCTGCTCCAGCTCCTTGCAGATGAGCGCCTGCACCTTTTTCTCAGAGCCGAGCGTCGCTTCGAGGTCGGCGATCTCCTTTTCAAGGGACTCCGTCTCCTTCAACCGGCTCAGGATGAATTCCTTGTTGATGTTGCGCAGCTTGATCTCCGCGACGTATTCCGCCTGTACCTGATCGATGCCGAAGCCGATCATGAGGTTCGGGACGACCTCCGCATCCAGCTCTGTCTCGCGGATGATGCGGATGGCCTTGTCGATATCGAGAAGAATTTTGCCGAGGCCCTTCAGCAGGTGCAGCTTGTCCTTCTTTTTGTTCATCTGGAAATAGAGTCTGCGCCGGACGCATTCGGTGCGCCACGCCGTCCACTCGGAAAAAATTTCGCGCACGCCCATCACGCGCGGCATGCCGGCAATGAGGATGTTGAAGTTGCAGCCGAACGCATCCTGCAGCGTCGTCGTCTTGAACAGCTTCTGCATGAGCTTGTCCGGGTCCGCGCCGCGCTTCAAGTCGATGGTGAGCTTCAGACCGTTCAGGTCGGTTTCGTCGCGCATATCGCTGATCTCGCGGATCTTATTTGCCTTGATCAGCTCGGCGACTTTGTCCAGAATGATCTCCGTGGCCGTTGTGTAGGGGATCTCGTAGATCTCGATCATGTTCCCGTCCTTGACATAGCGCCACTTTGCCCGCAGGCGGAACGAGCCGCGGCCCGTTTCGTAGATCTGCTGCATCTGGGCAGGATCGTAGAGAATTTCGCCGCCCGTCGGGAAATCCGGGGCCGGAAGCGTGTCCAGCAGATCCGCGTTCGGGTTTTTGATGAGCGCGATCGCCGTGCGGCAGACCTCGGCCAGATTGAACGAGCAGATATTCGACGCCATGCCGACAGCGATGCCCATGTTGGCCGAGACCAGCACGTTCGGGAACGTTGTCGGCAGCAGCACAGGCTCCTGCATGGAGCCGTCGTAATTGTCGACAAAATCGACGGTATCGGCGTCGATATCGCGGAACAGCTCGGCACCTGTCTCTTATACACATCTCCGAGCCCACG
>ERZ1026956.1317-NODE-1317-length-12101-cov-5.902623_pt1 | contig 12101 bp, 10 predicted proteins | sample MGYA00519301_ERZ1026956 | MGnify/ENA primary metagenome ERZ1026956 (study PRJEB26926, sample SAMN06164521) | human gut metagenome | biome: ENVO:00009003; feature: ENVO:2100002; material: ENVO:00002003 | host: Homo sapiens | place: USA | collected 2012 ...
GAGATGTCTCGTGGGCTCGGAGATGTGTATAAGAGACAGATCGTGGCGGCTCAGCGGGAGGGAAACGAACTTGTCTTTACCGTGCGAGACAACGGTATCGGTGTCTTACCCGAGGTTATCGACCGGGTTTTTGTACCTTTCTTTACCACCAAGCCCTCCGGCTCGGGTATCGGTTTAAGCATCTGTAAGCAAATAATCACCTTGCATGGCGGCCATATCTCGGTAGAATCCGAGAATGGAAAGGGTAGCTGTTTCTTTTTGTACTTTAATTGATTATCAGCCTATTGCAGTTTTTCTAAATTTCTTATACGGAAAACTTTAGTTTCTTCAAGGAAAAACTTTCGTTTCTATATAGGGAAACAAAAGTTTCTTACTGAGGAAACTTTTGTTTTATTAGGAGAAAACTCAGGCTGCTATTATAGGAGATTCGTGATAGGATTCATGAGACGGAAAGTTGTTGTCTGTTTTTAGTGCGCTTACCCTGTAAAATACATACCTTCGCGGATATATTTAATTGATTTTCTATGAAATGGTATCTATGGGGGGCAGTTGTCCTGCTTTATTCCCTGTTTGGAAGCGCTTGTTCTACGGAATGGAGGTATGATTTGTCGGCTTATGGTTTATCCCCGGTCGAGAATGTGGATAATGCGCCCGCTATGGCGAGGGCATTGGAGCAGATACGGGAGAAATGCGAGGAAAACCAGACAATTGTGGTGACCTTGCCTAAGGGCCGCTATGAGTTTTATCCCGATAGCGCGGCGGAGCGTGTCTATTTCATCTCGAATCATGATCAAATGAATCCGAAGAAAGTAGGCTTGCCTTTCGAGGGGATGAAGAATATGGTGTTCGACGGGCAAGGTTCGGAGTTAATCTTCCACGGCAGGATGTTGCCGGTCTCTTTGCTGGATTCGAGGAATTGTGTCTTGAAAAACTTTAGTATAGACTTCAAGCACCCTCAGATTTCACAGGTAAAAGTGGTGGAGAACGATACGGTGAATGGTGGGATCACTTTCGAGGTGGCTCCGTGGGTACACTATGAGATACGGGATAGCGTGTTTGTAGCGAAGGGAGAAGGCTGGGAGTTGACTCCCGGTTCCGGTATCGCCTTCGAGGGAGATACACGTCATTTGGTGTATAATACAAGCGATATCCCGGTAGGCGTGCGGGGCTTGATCGAGGTTTCTCCAAGGCTGATAAAGTCTCCCCGTTGGAAAGACAACCGTTTGGTGCCCGGTACGGTGATCGCCATGCGTTCTTGGGAACGCCCGGCTCCCGGTGTCTTCCTGTATCATGACGTGAATACGACTCTGGAGAATATCAAGGTTCATTATGCCGAGGGAATGGGCCTCTTGGCGCAAATGAGCGAGAATATCACGCTGGATGGTTTCTCCGTTTGCTTGAAAGGGGCGGACGATCCGCGGTATTTCACGACACAGGCGGACGCTACCCATTTCTCGGCCTGCAAGGGAGCGATCATCTCCAAGAATGGTTTGTACGAAGGGATGATGGACGACGCTATCAATGTGCATGGAACTTACCTGAAAGTGGTGAGACGAGTGAATGACTCTACCTTGGTAGGCCGGTATATGCACCCGCAATCGTATGGTTTCGAATGGGGAAGGGTAGGGGATTCCGTGCAGTTCATCCATTCGAGCACCATGGAATTGATAGGGGCGAGAAACCGGATTACCGCTATCAAGGCGGTAGATCAACCGGATTACCGAGGGGCGAAGGAGTTCGAGATCCGGTTTGAGAATACGGTGAATCCTTCGATCCATGAGGGAAGCGGTTTCGGCATAGAGAATCTGGAGTGGACACCGACGGTCCTATTCTCGGATAACTTAATCCGTAATAACCGTGCCCGCGGTTCCTTGTTCAGCACGCCTCGGCAAACGGTCGTAGAGAATAATGTTTTCGATCATACCTCGGGGACGGCGATCCTGCTGTGCGGTGATTGCAACGGCTGGTTCGAGACCGGCGCTTGCCGGAACGTGTTGATCCGTAAGAATAAGTTCATCAACTCCTTGACGAATATGTTCCAATTTACGAACGCTATTATCTCTATTTATCCCGAAATCCCGGATTTAGCGTCGCAAAGGAAATATTTCCATAGTGATATCGTGATCGACGCGAATGAGTTTATCACGTTCGACAGACCTTTGGTATACGCCAAGTCCGTGGACGGGTTGGTGTTCACGAATAATATTGTCAAACAAAATAAGGAATATCCGGCTTTCCATTGGAATAACTATCGTTTCTATTTCCAGCGGGTGATCCATTCGAGAATTGAGAAAAACTATTTTGATGAAGGATTTATCCGGGAGAGAGATGTCTTAGAGGAAAATAACTGATATGATACATAGAAAATTAGTGGTCTTGGCAAGCCTTTTGGTAGGCTTCGTAAACATTGCGTTGGCCGGCGTTGGTGATCTCGATACGTTAAACGTACGTTCTCAAGCCCCTGTCAAGGAGAGAATGCCTGTCATCGCCTATAAGTTTAACCCGAAAAGCTTGATTCTTCCGGCCTCATTGATAACGGTGGGAGCCGTAGGCACGGCGATCGACGGGATGAATGACTTTCACCTGTTTTCACGGAAAGATTCCGTGAAGCAAATCCATATCGACAATTATTTGGAGTGGGGAATGCTCGGTTGGGTATTTGTCTGCGACCTTATGGGAAAAGAGAAGCATAACTGGGTGGACCAACTTTGCTTGGTCGCTTTAGCGGAGGGGATGAACGGATTGATGGTGCATGGACTGAAGAACTGGGTAAATGAGCCTCGCCCGGATGGGGCGCCTTATTCGTTTCCTTCCGGACATACCTCGAATGCTTTCTTAGGGGCGCATATGGCTTATAAGGAATTTAAGGATAGCTCACCTATACTCGCTTACTCGGGTTATGCGATAGCGGCGTTCGTGGCGGGTTCCCGCTTATACAATAACAGGCATTGGGTGGCGGATGTAGTGGCTGGTGCCGGCTTCGGTATCTTGTCGGTTGAGTTATCGTATCTGATCTATTTCCCGATTCGTAACGCTATCGCCCGGCGGATCAATCGAAATGTGAAGAACTGCCCGATCGTGGCCGCTCCGGTATTCAGTTCGAATATGGCGGGATTCTATCTGACTTATCAATTTTAATGCGTCTTATGGATCAAGCGCATGTCGGCTTATAGAGACTGGTTGATGCGCAAAAGCTCCTCTATATGCGTGCGGTCATTGCTGAGGCGTGGGATCTTGTGTTGGCCGCCTAATTTACCTTTCTGCTTGAGCCATTCATAGAAAGCACCGTCGTGGGCGATAACGATTTCCAGCGGTTGAAGGGAGATCTCTTTATACCGCTTCGCCTCATAGTCCGAGTTCAGCTTTTGTAAGTTCTGATCTAATAAAGTGGCGAATTCATCGAGAGATTCCGGTTTCTTGTCAAACTCGATAAACCATTGGTGCCGTCCTTTTGCCTTATCCAGCATAAAGAGTGGGGCGGCGGTATATTCTTTTACTTTCGCCCCGGTTCGTAGGCAAGTCATGGCGATCGCCTTATCAGCGTTATCCACCATTAGCTCCTCGCCGAAGGCGTTGATAAAGTGCTTGGTACGTCCGGAGATAACGAATTTATGAGGAAATAACGAGGTGAAACGTACCGTATCCCCGATCTGATAGCGCCATAATCCTCCCGAGGTCGTGATCACCATCGCGTAGTTTTTCCCGGTCTCTACCGATTCCAGCGGCAACACGGTCGGATGGGCGCTACCCACCTCGTTCATCGGGATGAACTCATAGAAAATACCGTAATCCGGCATCATAAGCAAACTGGGGTCTGCCGGATCGTCTTGCAGCCCGAAGAAGCCCTCGGATGCGTTATAGGTCTCCATATAATGCATCTTATTCGATGGAATCAAGGTTTTATATTGCTCCCGGTAAGGCTCGAAACTGATTCCCCCATGGAAGAAGACCTCCAGATTAGGCCATACGTCCGTAAGATATTCCTTACCCGTTTTTTTCAATACGGCCTTGATCAAGACCAACATCCAAGAAGGAACACCGGATAGGCTGTTTACATCCTTATTCCAAGTGTTCTCCACGATCGCCTTGATCTTGCTTTCCCATTCATCCATTAGGATAATGGGTTTCTTGGGGATGCGTATTAAATTGACGAGCGGATTGAGATTTTGAAGTAATACGGCGGATAAGTCGCCTTGATGAGCCTCGGAGTTTAGCGGAGAAGGGCTATGGCTGCCACCTAAAATCAAGCCTTTCTTGGAGAAGAAACGGCTTTCCGGGTTGTTCCGCAGATAGATGGCTACGCAATCAAAGCCGCCTTTATAGTGGCAACCCTTTAATATCTCGGGGGTGACGGGCAGGAATTTACTTTTGTCGTTCGTGGTTCCGCTACTCTTGGCGTACCACCGCACCACCGAAGGCCAGAGAATATTCCTTTCTCCGTTTATCATTCGGGTGACATACGGCTTTATCTCGTCATAAGTCTGTAAGGGAAGACGTTGGCAGAAGTCAGAATAAGAGCGAATGCTTTTATAATCATATTTGAGTCCCCATTCCGTCTTGCGTGCCGTCGAAAGCAGAGCATGCAGCTGTTTGCGCTGGATATGGTCTATATCCTGCCCAAATCGTCCGATCTCCGTTTGTCGATGGCGGAAAAGGAGCGAAATCGTCTGTGTTAAAATATCCATGCTCTTTTTATTTGTTCGAGTGCAAATGTAGGCATTCTCTTTTTATTTATATCTTTGCTAGGTACTAAATTAACGTTACGATGAAAATAGGGATTCTCTCATCGGGTGGCGATTGCCCCGGTATCAACGCTACGATCCGTGGTGTTGGCAAGACCGCTATCATGCATTACGGCATGGAAGTGATAGGTATTCATAGCGGTTTTATAGGTCTTTTGAATAAAGACGTCCAAGTTTTCGATGAACGGAGCTTATCCGGCATATTAAATTTAGGGGGAACCATTTTAGGAACGTCCAGAGAGAAGCCTTTCCGTAAGCTCTTGGCCTCGGGAGATTCGGAAAAGCCGGAGATCATTAAGAAAAATTATGAGGAGCTGGGGCTGGACTGCTTGGTTTGTATCGGAGGAAACGGTACGCAGAAGACGGCCAATCTGTTATCTCAGATCGGATTGAACGTGATAGGCGTTCCCAAGACAATCGATAATGACATATGGGGTACGGATATTACGTTCGGTTTTAATACCGCCGTGAATATCGCCACGGAATCTATAGACCGTCTTCATTCTACGGCTAGTTCACATAAGCGGGTGATGGTCGTGGAGGTGATGGGCCATCATGCCGGATGGATCGCCTTGTATGCCGGGATGGCTGGAGGTGCCGACGTGATCTTACTTCCGGAATTGGGATACGATATCGATAAGGTGAACGAGGCGATCTTGGATCGGGCTCGCAGGGGCAAACCTTATTCCATCGTTGTAGTAGCCGAGGGTATCGAGACTCCGGATAAAAAGCGTCCTTCTGATTATATTACCCGGGCTATCGAGGCGGGAACGGGTATCGAGACCCGGGATACCGTATTGGGATACACCCAACGGGGTGGAAACCCCTCTCCGTTCGACCGTAACCTTGCTACCCGCTTGGGAGGCCATGCCACGGAACTGATCGCTAATGGTGAATTCGGACGTATGGTTTGTATGAAAGGAGACACGGTGGAATCCATTCCCTTGTCGGAAGTAGCGGGAAAACTAAAATTGGTGACACCGGACCATGATTTGATCGTGCAAGGGAAACGGATGGGCGTGACATTCGGGAAATAAAATAAAAAAGGTTGTGCGTTCTCTGACACACAACCTTTTTTACTTTATACTAGTAGGCGACCGTTTATTTCTTAATACCTTGAACGGTTTGGCTCCCCTTTTCGGTAGTCAAGCGGAAGATATACATTCCAGTGGCAAAATCACCCGTGCTGAGACTGCTTCCCGGTTGCGGGATGCTACGTATCAACTTTCCATCGGCCCTGTAGATCTCAAGCGATTTCAGTTGTTGATAATTCTGGATCTGTACTTCATTCGAGAAGATACGTGGTTGAATGTCTACTTCTTCGCCTGTTGGCTTCAGTTCGTTACCTACGCTCGTTTCCGGAATTACCGTAGCCGGAGCGCTCTCGTCGGTACCATAAAGTGCCGTTACTTGGAGCAGAGGGGTACTTGTTGCCAGATTTTTCACCGTATAATTCCGTTGAGAAACAGGTAATGTCGTCAGTTCCCGAGTATCTTGATATACCTTATAACCGGTCAGCTCCGGAAAAGCCGTAATCAACTCTGCTTCTTGCGCATCGGAGGCGATAGCCAGTTTCCGGAATGATAATCGGCCCGTTCTCATGGGTTGCGGTTTCTCCGAGAAAGTGCTCGTGGAGAATACGGAACTTGAGGGGAGCTCACCTTCTTCCGCGCTTATTACGATCGATAACACAACATTGGCATCTAGCTCATCATCTGAGAATGTTTCCCATTTTTTTCCGTCCAAAGAATATAAATTCCCTTTTCCATCGACTGCGGGGCCTTCATCGGAACATGCCGGGTATGTGTTATTGGCATAGCTTATCACATGAATGGCTACCAGTAAATCCTGCTTCGCGTCGATTACGAATGGTGTTTTAAGTGTGACCGAATTTATTTTACCTGATTTCAGTTGAGTGAAACTCTCTTCATACTCCCGGTTTCCCTGTTTGATATAGACTCCATAGGTGACTCCTTCCTGCGGATAGAAATTAACCTTCCGGATCGTTTTTTTATGCACCGGTTGTAGATCTTTCGTATCCCATTTCTGAGCGAAATAGAATGGATCTCCTCCGAGACCGAACTGTTGATAACGATCTTGTGATCCCCAACCAGCTATTTTTTCGAGGACTGGGGCATTCCATGTCAGTTGAATCTCACCCGTGGAGATCTGTTTGTATTTCAAATCAGTCGGACTTTCATACTCGTTTCCGATCGTTTTCCCATCCTGCGTCATTCCCTGCAACGAGGTGACGCCCGTTCCGAGTGGATCTAGCCAGACATCCATCCGGGCTGTATCATTATCACTGTATTTATTCCAGTGATAATACAATTTACCGTATAAATTCAATCCTTCGGGCAGTTCGCAACTGGAGCTTCCACCGCTCAGCGTACCTATAATCAAACCTTTGCTATTAAATAAAGGCGAGCCGGAAGAACCTCCCTCGGTCACCCCGTGTCCGTTTGGCGTGGCATCGAAAGTCGCGTTCCAATGAGCGTTTGTGGCCCCGGTTTTCCCAACATCACTATTACGCCATGTAATCGATTCTGTCGGATAATTTCCATAGGTGGAGATTTTCATATAATCGCCGGAAGGATGATGGATGCCTACGCCCGAGAGTGAAAGCATATTTGAACGATCCCATCCGTTAAAGAATACATTATAATCGTCGGGGATCTCGTCGTTAAGCAACAGCAACAGTCCGTCGGAACCGTTTTCGACAGGGGTAGAGGCTTTCCGTGTACATCCTACCATGGTTTTTATCGGATAAATGGGTGACTCATTATCGCAGCCCACATGTTCTTGGTGGAAATAAAACAACCAGACCGCTAATTCCTCGGGAGTAACCGTCTGTTCGCCCAGTATATCTTGCGAACAATGGAAGGCGGATAATACATAAGGCTTTTTGTCATGGGCCGTATTATTTACCAGAGAAGCCGTACAAATATAGCTTCCTCCTTCTCCCTCTTTATTACGGATGTATTGAATCATTTGTATCACCCCCTTCTTTTGCTCCTGCCAATCGGCTCCCTCCTCGCAATTGATATTCACTTCGCAAGCTCCTGAAAAGTCGGCTCCCGGCGCTTCCTGTACTTCTGGCATGATCGCTTCAAGATGATTATACCCGTAACCGACCTCCCGGATGCGTAGTCGAGGTGTCTCGCCGGATGGTGCAGGTACATATTCGAGGATCACTTCATCGCCTGCTACGGCTTGGGTTGCGAACGGTCCGTTTTTAGGATGCGTACGATGCGTATAGGCACCCAATACTTGGGTTTTCGCTGCGTTATACAGGTATAACCGGGCACCTTTGGGTATATAAAAATCGGAGTAATACAGGATCAAGGCGATCGCTCCTTTCGCTTGAAGGTGAAGTTGCCATATTTGGCTACCGTCGGGTAGTGAAATCCAATCGCCGCTATCGGCGATGTCGAAGCTGGTTGGGATCGACTTGGCTACACGCAACGGAGCGCCTTGGCTGACCCTCCACGCATCGACCGCCTTGAGGTCTTCCACACTGAAATTCACTGGAACTTGTTCTGCTAGCTTTTCACTTCGAAGTGAACCTGCGAATTGAAAGCTGGGGGGGAGTCCTCCTTCGCTGATCTGCGCCAACGAACTTGAAATCGAGAAATAGCCGATATATAATATGCTGGTTATTAATATTCGGAGAAATTTACTGTACTGTTTTTTCATACATACAACTTTATATGAGCTTATTCTTATATAACTAAAAACTTGGGTATATCAAACGATATACCCAAGTTCTGCTATTTATCATACAGTTTCTTCCTCTGGGAGGTCAGAAAACTCTTTTTCATCGGTTAGTTCACCAGTCTTCTTTTTCTTTGTGGCAGAGATACGTTGCTGGAGTTCTTTGTCTGTCCGCAATCTTTTGACCGCCATTTTAGAAGCCGCTTGCTGGGATTCTTTTTTGGAGTAACCGATACCTATGCCAATTTGCTCGCCGAGCAATTTAATCGCGCTTTGGAATACAGGATTTCCATCATGATCTGTAAAAGACTCTATTAGATCGAACGAGATCGATATTTTGTTCTTTTGGCTCCATTCAATCAAGTTTGACTTGAAATTTATCTCTTTCCGGACGAGTGTATCTACATCGATATACTTTTCTATCATCACGTCACGGATAAACTTATAACAAACGTCATAACCTTGATCCAGATAAATAGCGCCGATCAAAGCCTCGAGCGCATTACCATACATATGATTGTTATGAGAGTTTATCTTGGTTGAATAGACTACCATTTGATCGAGGCCGAGTTGTACGGCGACCTTATTCATCGTTTCCCGTTGTACGATCTTGGAGCGTGTGTTTGTCAAAAAGCCTTCCCGCTTATTCGGGTAGCGCTTATAGACAATATCGGCGACCGCCGCATCCAAAATGCCATCTCCTAAAAATTCAAGACGCTCATTGTTAAGCCATTTACCATCACCCGTCTCTACTGATGATGATTTATGCAACAAGGCCTGCTCGTAAATCTGGAGATTATCCGGATAAAAACCTAGAATCTTTGATAAAGACAAATAAGGCTCCCTACCTTTATTATGCAGGAGCCTTATTCTTTTATGTAGCTGTTTGTATAGCTTTCTAAACACGTTATTTCACGAATTTTTTAACAATGGCGCAAGCGTTGTGTCCACCGAAACCAAACGTATTCGATAAAGCGGCTTTCACTTCTCTCTTTTGAGCCTTATTGAATGTGAAATTCAGTTTATAATCTATTTCAGGATCATCGTCGCCTTCCGCATGGTTAATGGTCGGCGGGATAATACCATCGTTTATAGCCATAATACACAGGATCGCCTCTACCGCTCCGGCAGCACCAAGCAAGTGACCGGTCATTGACTTTGTGGAACTGATATTCAGTTGATAAGCATGTTCTCCGAACACATCTTTGATCGCCTTAACCTCTGAGATATCGCCTACGGGAGTCGATGTTCCATGAACATTGATGTAATCAATATCTTCCGGAGTCATTCCCGCGTCTTCCAATGCGTTGCGCATAACCAGCTTCGCTCCTAAACCATCCGGATGAGAAGCGGTCAAGTGATAAGCATCGGCAGACATTCCGGTTCCTGCGATCTCGCAATATATTTTAGCGCCACGAGCCAATGCGTGCTCCATTTCTTCCAATACCAAGCAAGCTCCACCTTCACCCATCACGAATCCGTCACGGCTAGCGCTGAACGGGCGAGATGCGGTCTCGGGAGAATCATTACGTGTCGATAACGCATTCATGGAGTTGAATCCACCTACACCCGATTCAGAAACAGCAGCTTCCGCTCCACCGGTGATGATGACGTTAGCCTTGCCTAAACGGATATAATTGAATGCGTCACTGATAGCGTTTGTAGAAGATGCACAAGCTGAGACGGTCGCAAAGTTCGGGCCGTGGAATCCATAAAGCATGGAAATATGTCCAGCCGCGATATCCGAGATCATTTTCGGGATGAAGAACGGGTTAAACTTCGGACCGATCGTATCCTTGATCTTCGCATAACTCAATACTTCCTCGTCAAATGTCTTGATACCACCGATACCTGAAGCGAAAATAACGCCAATACGGTTCTTATCTTCGTTATCCAAGTCCATTGCCGCGTCCTCGATCGCTTGTTTCGCCGCGTCGATCGCGAATAAGCTATAACGATCACACTTGCGGGCTTCCTTACGATCCATAACTTTCAACGGATCGAAGCCTTTAACTTCGCATGCAAATTGTGTCTTGAATTTGGATGCATCAAACTGAGTAATAGGTCCAGCGCCACTTTTTCCATTGATAATACCTTCCCATGTTTCGGGGAGGGTATTACCAAGAGGAGTAATAGCTCCAAGACCTGTTACTACAACTCTTTTTAATTCCATACCTTTAGTTAAAAGGATTGATTACTTCGCGTTAGCCTCGATGTAAGCGATAGCGTCACCTACAGTTGTAATCTTTTCTGCTTGATCGTCAGGAATTGAGATACCGAATTCTTTTTCGAATTCCATAATCAATTCTACAGTGTCAAGAGAGTCTGCTCCTAAATCGTTAGTAAAGCTTGCTTCGTTTGTAACTTCTGTTTCTTCAACACTTAACTTGTCAACGATGATAGCTTTTACTCTTTCAGCAACTTCAGACATAACTTTTTCAATTTAGATTAATAAATACGAATATACTTTTTAAATTTGCAGTGCAAAGAAAAGAATTTTTTATGTTACAAAGCAAATTTAATAAGCTAAAAATGCGGAAAACTGCACATTTTTTCTTTTCTTGTGCACAAAAAAAGGAGAAAACATGAAAAACGTAGCAATTTTTGCTTCCGGATCGGGTACGAACGCGGAGAATATCGCCCGATATTTCTCTAAAAGTGAAACTATTAAAGTGGCGCTTGTTTTGTCTAACAACCGGAATGTAGGCGTACATGCCAGGGTGAATAAGTTGGGGGTTCCTTCTTTTGTCTTTTCGAGGGAGGAATTTGTAGATGGGGAACCTGTCCTGGCAAAACTTGCGGAATATGATACGGATCTGATTGTTCTTGCCGGCTTCATGAATAAGATCTCCGATCCCCTACTGAATGCCTATCCGGGTAAAATCATCAATATTCATCCCGCCCTTTTGCCTAAATACGGCGGTAAAGGCATGTACGGAATGCATGTGCACGAGGCGGTCGTTGCTGCCGGTGAACGGGAGACTGGCATTACCATCCATTACATAGACGAACATTACGACGAAGGAACGGTTATCTTTCAGGCAAAATGCCCCGTCCTGCCGTCCGATACGCCGGAAGAGGTTGCCGCGAAGGTGCACGCACTCGAATACGCTCATTATCCCAAGGTTATAGAAGATTTGCTTGCAGCCCGTATTTGAGGGATTGTATCAGAAGTTCGCGCTCAGTTGCATGACATAGGTACGGGGTGCGGAAACGAGCATCGGACGTGTACTGTATTCTTTGTTGAACAAGTTATTCACCATGAACTGGAAAGACAGTCCTTTCATGATCTTCACGCCTGCACGCAGGTCGACCACACAGTAGGGCGTGTTGTTTTTCGCCCAATAGGAATGAAGTGTTTGTCCGTTTACGTTGCCGAAGAGGATGTCGCGCACGTAGTCCATGATCTCTGGTTGTTCCTTCGCCCGTTCGTCCACCATCAGGTAGTCGACGGCCAGCGTTTTGCTTTTCCACACGATATTGGTTCCCAACGTCAATCGTTTCCACTGGAAGTCGAGGACGGCTTTTACGGTATGTTTCTGGCGGTACTTCAGGTATTTGGATGTATTGGACTTCTCTTTCATCTGCATCGGATCATCGTAGGTCGGCTCTTCTTCTGTCTCTTATACACATCTGACGCTGCCG
>ERZ1026956.1368-NODE-1368-length-11745-cov-4.166296_pt1 | contig 11745 bp, 15 predicted proteins | sample MGYA00519301_ERZ1026956 | MGnify/ENA primary metagenome ERZ1026956 (study PRJEB26926, sample SAMN06164521) | human gut metagenome | biome: ENVO:00009003; feature: ENVO:2100002; material: ENVO:00002003 | host: Homo sapiens | place: USA | collected 2012 ...
GAGATCCTGAGATGTCTCGTGGGCTCGGAGATGTGTATAAGAGACAGCTATGGCGGGACGGCCGCCAAAGGCGCTGGGACTGGTGACGGGGCACCTTACCAATGCGCAGAAAGAGGCGCGCGCAGCGGCGGAAAAATCCATGTCCACGGGAAAGCCCATGAAGAAATGGCCCAAGACCAAAGAAAATCCGCTGGCCAACAAGCTATTTGGCAAACTGGCCGCGGCGTATACGGCCATCGGCATGAACGACGCGATGCACGAGGCCGTGATCAACCGCTATTGCATCATCACCGCAGAATGCGAGGCGCTGGAAACGCGGCAGGAAGCGCTGCGCGCGGCACAGGAAAACCAGGACGCAGAGAAAACGGCCCAGATGGAAAGCGCCATCGCCAAAATCGACGCTGCGCTGAACGTGCGGCGCAACATGCTGCTGGCCATCGAGCGGGAGAACCTGCTCACCATCGCGGGCAAGCTGCGCGCGGTGCCTAAGAAGCCGCAGGAAAGCGAAGAAGAGGATCCCATGGAGCGGGTGCTCCTGCAGGGGCGGCGAGGCGGATGAGATTCGACACCGCTGCTGCCATGCACGCAATCCAGTTTATCCAATGCCTGAAGCACGTGAAAAGCCCGTGGACGGGCAAGCCCTTTGAGCTGTTGCCCTGGCAACACCAGGTAATCAGCGACGTATACGGCACGATGAACGAGAGGGGCCTGCGGCAATACCAGTATTGCTATCTGGAAATTCCCAAGAAGAACGGCAAAAGCGAGCTGGGCGCGGCCATCGGCTTATACCACACGTTTGCGGACGGGGAGCAATACGGCGAGGTGTACTCCTGCGCGGCCGACCGGGCAAACGCAAGCCAGGTGTTCGACGTGGCCGTGGCCATGATCGACATGTGCCCGCCGCTCAAAAAGCGCACAAAGCTGGTGCTTTCGCAAAAGACCATCACGGACAAGGTGAGCCGGACGACCTACAAGGTGCTTTCGGCGGAGGCGTATTCCAAGCACGGGCTGAACCTCAGCGCGTGCATTTTTGATGAGCTGCACGCGCAGCCCAACCGTGGCCTTTGGGACGTGATGACCACCTATGCGGGCGACGCGCGCGAGCAACCCATGTGGTACGTCGTAACCACGGCGGGCGACGACGTGGATCGCAAATCCATCGGTTGGGAGGTACACGAAAAGGCACGGCGCATTCTGGCGGGCGAAATCGTGGAACCGCTTTGGTATTGCAAAATCTATGGAATTGAGCCGGACTTCGAGGGCGATATCTACGACGAGGATCTTTGGCGGCGGGTGAATCCCTCCCTGGGTGTGACGATCGATATCGAGAAGGTGCGCCAGGCCGCGCTGAGCGCGCGCAACAGCGAGATGGAAGAGCGGCTGTTCCGCTGGCTACGGCTGAACCAGTGGGTGCAGCTCAAGAGCGAAGGCTGGCTGCCCATCACGCTGTGGGACGAAACCAGTGAGGACTGGACGGAGGCGGACATGCTCGGCCAGGAGTGTTATATCGGCCTAGACCTTTCGACCAATATTGACATCACCGCGGCGGTTCCCCTATTTCCCCCGCGCGGCGAGCGGGATAAGTGGCGCTTTTTGACGCGCGCATGGATCCCGGAGGCGAACATCGCCGCCCGAGTAAAGGCCGACCATGTGCCCTATGACCGGTGGGTGCGCGCCGGATATTTGAGCGCGACGCCGGGCGATGTGGTGGATTACGGCGTGTTGGCCAGCGAAATCCAGCTGATGGAGCGCAAATTTCGGGTGAAGCACTACTTTTGCGACCCATGGCGGCTCGAATACATGAAGCAGCTGCTGCCGCAGGAAATCCAGGCAAAATTCATTGAGATCCCGCAGAGCATGAGCGGCATGAGCTGCGGCATGCAGGAACTGGACAGAATGTTCCGCTCGCGCGAGATCAGCCATCCGAAGGATCCGCTGGGCCGTTGGAGCTTTGGCAACGTGCGCGTGGCCGTGGACGGCAACGAAAACATGAAACCCATGAAAAACAAGAGCATAGAGCGCATCGACCCGACCGTGGCGCTGATCAACGCAATGGCGGGCGCGATCAAGCTGGAACCGCGCAGGAGCGTGTACGAATCTCGCGGCATGCGGGCGATTTAGGAGGCGGAAATGGTACTAAAACTTTTGGGCCGGGAAATCGAGATCCGCGCGCCGGCCAAAACAAAAACAAAAGCGCCGCGCAAAATGGCGCTGGCCGCGACGGACGGCGTCGAGAGTTGGGCGGCCTATTTGAGCGGCGCGGGCTACGACGTTTCCCCGCTGACGGCGCTACGGGTGAGCGCGGTGTTCCGCTGCGTGGACGTGGTGGCCAAGACGATGGCCTCGCTGCCGCTGTTTTTGTACCAGGAGACGGAACGCGGCAAGGAAAAGGCCCGGGAACACCGGCTCTATCCCCTATTGCACGCGCTGCCCAATCCTTATACCACGGCATACAGTTTTTGGCACATGTACGTAGCCAACCTGATGCTCACGCGCGGGGCGTTCGCGCGCATCGAGCGCGACGCAGGCGGCTATATATCGGCGCTGTGGAACGTTCCGACCGGCGCGGTGAGCGGCGTGCATATCAATCCCGCAACCGGGGAGCCATATATCATTGTGAGCTTCGAGAACGGCGTCACACAAACCCTGTACGATGGCGATTTTATGTATACGCCATCGTTTCTGTTTTCTTCGGCGACCGATCCCATCAGTCCGGTAACAATCGCGGCGGACGTGCTGGGGCTGACGATGGCGCTCAACGGATACGCGAAGAGCAGCTTCGAGGCCGGAACCAATCCGGGCGGCTTCATCGAGCATCCGGGGCAGCTTTCGGATGCGGCCTACGCGCGATTTGTGCAATCCTTCACGGAAAAGTATGCGGGAATTCAGAACCAGCACAAATGGCTGTTCCTGGAAGAAGGCGCGAAGGCACAGCCCTTTGAGCGGGACATGGAGAAAACGCAGGCGCTGGAAAGCCGAAAATTTGCGGTGACGGAAGTGTGCCGGATGTTCGGCGTGCCACCCCATTTGGTATACGACCTGGACAGGGCGACGTTTTCCAACATCGAGCAGCAGAGCATCGAGTTTGTGCAAAACTGCATCTCTCCCATGGCCGTGCGGCTGGAACAGACGATCTACAAGGATTTGCTCAACCCGCGCGAGCGGCGGCGGTATTTCGCCAAGTTCAACGTGAACGGCCTGATGCGCGGCGACATGGCCGCAAGAACGGCCTATTACAACAGCGCGCGCCAAAACGGTTGGTTGAGCGGGGACGAAATCCGAGAGCTTGAAGACATGAACCGAATGCCGAACGGGATCGGAGAGCTGTATCTGGTGAATGGCACCATGAAGCGGCTGGAAGATACAAACACGCAAACAACAACCCCTCAGCCGGCTTTGCCGGCAGCTCCCCTTACACAGGGGAGCCTTTATGAGCCACGGGACAGCGAGAACAGCCCATAGACCCCTTGCAACGACGGCAGAAGGGACGAAGGAGGACAAGAAGGAGAAGGCATGAAGAAATTTTGGAGTTTTCAGGCGCGAAGCGACGGCGTGGGAGAGCTGTATCTCTACGGTGAAATCGCGGATGCGAGCTGGTTGGGCGACGAAATCACACCGGCGCAATTTGCACGGGAGCTGGACGCGCTGGGCGAACTGCGCGAGCTATATGTGAATATCCACTCGCCAGGCGGCGACGCCTTTGCGGGCATTGCGATTTACAGCATTTTGCAGCGCTGCCCGGCCAAGAAAATCGTGCGCATCGACGGATTGGCAGCTTCGGCGGCAAGCCTCATTGCCATGTCGGGCGATGTGATCCAGATGCCGAAGAGCGCCACCATGATGATCCACAACGCCTGGGCGCACGCATCGGGCGAAGCGGCAGATCTGCGCAAAGCGGCGGACGAACTTGACCGGCTGGGCGGGCAAATGGCGGAGATCTACGCCTGGCGCACGGGCGTGGAGATGGATGTAGTGCGCTCGATGATGGACGCGGAAACCTGGATGAGCGGCGAGGAGGCATGCGCGGCAGGATTTGCCGACGAACTGGTGGACGGCGTGCAGGCGGCCGCCTGTGCCGGATGGGATGAGGCCCTGGCGCGCTACGCGCACGCGCCGGAACGCCTACACAAGTGCGGGCACGTACACGCAGGCGACAGCCCGGCGCGCGACGCGGTATTGGGCATAAGCGAACCGGCGGAACAGGCTATACGCGCACAGCGCGAATGGCTATGGAAAATGCGAAAAAAAGTGAACGGAGGAAACGAGTGATGGCAAAAATCTACGACCTGATGCAGGAACGCGCGGCGCTGACCGCGCAGATTCGCGAGTTGATGAACCGCGTGGAGGACGCGGAGTTGGGCGCGGAGGATAAGACGGAGCTGGCCAGGATGGAGGCAGATTTCGACGCCCTAAATGAACGCATTGCCCGCGAGGAGAAGCAGCTGGAACGCGAGCGGCTGGCGGGCGAAGCGCAGGCTGCCCAGGCGCGCAAAAAGCCGGAACCGGAGGATGAGGCGGGCAGGCTGTTCGCACGCGCGCTTTCCGGCAGCGCGGCGGCCGTGCAGCAGTACCGCGCCGCAGCGCCCACGCTGGGCGATGAGGACCAGGCGGGCGCGCTGACCGCGCCCATGCAGTTTGTGGAGCAGCTGATCAAGGGGCTGGACGACATGCTCTTCATGCGCCAGATTTCCCACATTACGCCGCGCCTGGGCGCGGGCCAGACGCTGGGCTTCCCATACCGTGCGACCGAAGCGGCGGATGCGGAGTGGGAAGGCGAAGTGGACGCGGCGGCAGAAGAAACCACGCTGGCCTATGGGCGGCGCGAATTCAAGCCCAGCCGCATGGCCAAGCTGATCAAGCTCTCCCGCACGCTGGTGGGGCACGCGCCTATGGCGGAGGGCGTGGTGCGCGATGAGATGATGTACCGCATCGCCATCACGCAGGAAAAGGCATATATGACCGGTACGGGTACGGGCCAGCCGCTAGGCATTTTTACGGCGAACGCGAACGGCATCCCGACCACGCGCGACGTGTCCACTGGCAACACGCAGACCGCCGTGACCTTCGACGGATTGCTCGAGGCAAAGTATGCGATCAAGCAACAGTATTGGCGCGAGCTAAATTGGGTGATGCACCGCGACGCGGCCAAGATGCTGGCGAAAATCAAAGATAGCGACGGGCAGTACATCTGGCAGCCGAGCGTGCAGCTGGGACAGCCGGATTTGCTGCTGGGCGTGCCGGTGCGCATGAGCGAATACGCGCCGAACACCTTCACGGCGGGCAAATACGTGGCCGTGCTGGGCGACTTCCGCTATTACTGGATCTGCGACGCGGATCCGCTGACCATCCAGGTGCTGACGGAACTGTACGCCACGACCAACCAGATCGGCTATCTGTATCACTACTTTGGAGACGGCGCGCCGGTGGTGGGCGAAGCGTTTGCCCGCGTGGCGCTGGCCGCAGCAGGCTAAGCCTATGCGGATCCTGATGTACGAGACGTGCGCCGGACCGCAGGGCGTATGGCGCGCTGGAGATATCGTGGATGTACCGGAAAATGATGCGCGCGCATTGATTGATGCCGGATGGGCGGAGGCCGAAACGGAAGCGGTGGAAACGGCAACCTCTCAGTCGGCAACCCCTCAGTCGGCTAACGCCGACAGCTCCCCTTGCACAGGGGAGCCTTTGGGCGCTACTTCGCCGCGCGCAGCGCGAAATCGGAGGCCGCGAAGCGGCTGAAGCCCCGAGGACACGGAGCGAAGCGCAGTGCGCAGTGCGCAGTCGAAGGCCGCGAAGCGGCTGGAGCCCCGAGGACACGGAGCGAAGCGAAGTCCGCAGGGGCGGAACACCGCGCAAGCGTTAGCGCAGGGCGGTGCGAAGAAAGGGAGGATAAAACATGGCAGCAATTGGGCTGAAATACATGGCGTGGGCGCCGATGGCATTGGAACCCGACGACGCCGCGCCGACCTATGGCACGGGCATTGTGCTGGGGCGCTCGGTGAGCACCAATCTGACGATCAACAACGCCGAGGGCGAACTATACGCCGACGATATGCTGTCCGAATACGTGAGCGAATTCGCCAGCGGCGAGTTGGCGGCAGAAGTGGACAACATTGCAGTAGAAAATCAAGCGAAACTGTATGGCGCGACCTATGCGGATGGCGAAATGCAGATGGGCGGCCAGGACACCGCGCCCTATGGCGGCGTGGGCGGATACCAGGTGGTGATGGTGCGCGGCGTGCGCAAATACCGCGCGTGGTTTGTCGCCAAAGCCAAGGCCTCCATTCCGAACTGGACCGGTACGACGCGCGGCAGCAGCATTTCCTTCGCCACGCAGCCGGTTTCCATGCGCGTGATGGCGCCGGCGGCGGGGCCATGGTACCGCGTGAAAGAGTTCACGGATGAAAGCGCGGCCAAAGCGTATATCGATCAGTTGCTCAATGTGGCAACGTGGTACAGCGTGAACATCCAAGTACAAGGGGCCAGCGGCACCGACGCGGTGACGCCGGTGGGCGTGGTGGCCGTGGCCGCGGGCGAGGATCTCGCGCTGACCATTACGGGCACGCCAACGGCGCTATATGACAACGGTACGGACAATGTGAGCAGCGCGAGCGGCGGAACCTACACGATCAGCGAGATCGCGGCGGATCACGCGGTGGCGGTGATCTTCTAGGCGGGCTATGGGCGAGATACTATGGGTTCGCGATACGGCTCCGGAAACGGAGCCCGTATCGCTGGACGATGCAAAGTTGCACCTGCGCATGGTTCCGGATGACGACAGCGAGGATGTGGCCATTGTAGAGCCGCTGATCGTGGCGGCGCGTGAATACGTAGAAGGCGTAACCGGGCGCACGATTGCCAACAGGCAAATTACAGCCTGCGCCGCGCTTTCTGCAGGCGAAACGCTGCGACTGCCGCGGCCGCCAGTGGTAGAACTGGTCGGGGCGAGGTACATGCGCGAGGATGGCGCATGGGCGGATTTGCCAGATGGGATGTATACCGTCGACGCGATGGCCGGCACGCTGACGCTATTGCGCATGCCCGAGGATGCGCTTAAGCAGGCTGGGATTCAGATCCAGTATGAGGCGGGCTATGCCACGCCGCCGATGGCGTTGCGGCAGGCCATGCTCTTGCTGATTGGGCACTGGTACCAGAACCGAGAGGCGGTACAGGTGGGCAGCTATGCCAGCGTGGAAGTGGCGCAGACCGTGCGCGTGATTTGCAACCAATACCGCACATTCTGGTTTTAAGGGGGGCGGGCACATGGCAAGAACCGCGCAGGCTGGCGAAATGCGCACTCGGATCCGCGTGCAACGGCTGACGGCTGGCATTGACGCGGACGGATATCCCACAGAGCAGTGGACGGATGTGTTTACGGCACCAGCCTGGTGCAAATGGGTGAACGCGCACGGGAGCGAAGTATACGAAAACCTGCGGCTGGATTTGCAGGAGACCGCTACGCTTACGCTGCGCCACACGGACAAGATCGACGAAAGATGCCGCGTGGTGCGCGTGGACGATGGGAGGATATACGATATTGTGAGCCTAAACCCCGTGGAGGACAGGCGGGCATTTTTAGAGATTCAAGTGAAACGCACGGTAAAGGCATAGGCAGGTGAGCAAAATGCAAACAGTGGCGCAGAGGATTATCGCGGCGCTTGGGCCGGAAACCGGCCTGCCAGTAGCACAGGGCACATATCGCGGCGAGGCGGATACCTATTTTGTGTTCAACATGGACGCCATACCGGAGGACTTTGCCGACGATATGCCGGGGCACGAGCGGTATTTGATTATGCTGCACCTGTTCGCGCCATTCACGGCAAACCTGACCAGCATGCAGAAGCGCGTGAAGCGGGCGATTTCTGGCGCTGGATTTACCTGGCCATCCATGACCGACGCCAGCGAAACCGCCCGCTCCAGCGACGGGACGGAACAACACCTGGTATTCGAATTTGAAACCGCGGAAGGGATTGAGGGGTGATGGGAACATGGCGCGGCTAACCTGCAACATCAACGACACCATCAACGCGCTGGAAGGCATTTTCTCCATCCCGGACAGCGTGGCCAACGAAATGATGACCGCGCAGGCCAACGTGGTGGCGGAAAAGCAAAAACAGGTAGGGCGGGAAATGGGCGTTTACCGCACCGGGGAAACGCTCGAATCCATTACGGCGGAAAACAGCGCCCGACGCCTGCGCAATGGGTGGAGCATCCGCATCTATCCGCGCGGATTGCGCAAGAAGACCCATACCGCCAAGGGCGACAGCGCGCAGGCAACCCAAAGGCGCTATGCAAAAGAGAAGGGGCAAACTTACAATGTACGCAATGCAGAGGTTGCGTTCATTAATGAATACGGAAAAAAATCGCAGCGCGCGCGGCCCTTTATACGGGTGGCCAACGAGCGCTGCGCAGTTGAAACGACGGAAGCGGCCATGAAGGTATACGACGATTGGCTGAAGAGCCGGGGATTTTAACGCGCAATGACAGCTTGTCAAAAAAGTCTTTTTGACAAGCTGGTGGACGGGGGAGTAAACTATCCACAATTTGGGATTGATCCGGATGCGTACGAAGGCAACCCCTCAGTCGGCTAGCGCCGACAGCGTCCTCAATTCAGCATGGTCGTTCCGCTGCGCTCACAAGTTCGCTTGCGGTACTCCCTGCTTCATTGGGCTTACTTCGCGCTGCTCCGCCCACAGGGCGCGCGCTTCGTGCGCCCCCTTGCACAGGGGAGCCTTTGGGCGATACTCCGCCGCGCGTGTTCATTGCAACAGGTTGATCAAGGCCTGTTGCAAAACCGAAGAGAAATTGATGTGGCGCTTTTCCGCCTCATCGTTGAGCCATTGCGGAATGGTCAGCGTTTTTTTGACTGCGCGATTGTTTATACGCTTGCGGTAAGCAGCGGTATCCGCCTTAACCAGTGTACCAATCTCTCCAGCAGCGCAAGGGATCGCGCTGGAAGGCTGAGGAATGCTTTCGCCGGTGTCTTCCATGTGCATGAGCACAAGGGAAAGCGCGTCTTCCGCCATTACCAGCGCGTCAACCAGACTATCGCCGCAGGTGTAGCAGGAGGGAAGATCGGGGAAAGCGACGTTGTAGCCATCACCTTCCGGTGTGAGCAGCGCGGGAAAAACATACTGTGCCATATTCAAACCTCCTTATTGATTGGGAAGGGGCCGAAGGAGGCAGGGACTATTTCAGCCCTGCATCCTTCATGATTTTCTCCGCTGTACCACTGGCGATTTCTTTCGCATCGTGGCGCGAAATCGGGATTGTTTTGCCAGTGGCTGGGCTGTACCAAAGCTCGTGGTTTCCACCTTCCATTTTTTTGTAACATCCCGCTTTGCGGAGAAGCCGCTTTAGCTCGCTTGTTTTCATTTTCCCCCTCCCTTCGATAGTATTATAACACGTATAACACGTGTTGTCAAGAAGTTTCTCTGTTAAAAATACGTATTACACGTATGGATTGGAGCCAAAAATGAAGCTGGACAGATACCACTATTTGTTTAACGCCGCCGCCTACTTTGCCGCGGCGGAAAAGTACCCGGAAAACGGGATTGTTGCCGCGATTGCGGGACAGGGGCCGGAATCGTTTGACGCGCTGTGCTGGGCGCTGGCGGAGCTGGCGCAGCAGGGCGAATTGGCGCGCAGGGATATGGGCTATGACAGCGGCGAAATGCTGACTGTGGAGCGCGTGCGACGGCAGCTAATGCCAGCGCAATTGCCCGAGGCGCGGGAAATCGTGTTGCGCGCGATTGCCAAAGGCCTGAAAAACGGCGAAGGAAACGACAGTGACGAAGTGGATGAAGTGCTGGCGGAGCTGGCAGAGCAAAAAAAAACGGACGCAACCACATGACGGAGGCGGAGTATCTATCCGTGGCGCTATCGCTGGGCATGGGCCGCCGCGAAGCGCTGCTATCGCCGGTGGGCCTTGTGATGGAAGTCGCCCAGTTGCGCGCAGACGCAAACAAAAAAGCGCTGGAAGGGGTGAGGACGCATGGCAGAGCGCACGATTAGCACCCGCTTGATCATCAGCGGCGAGCAGGAATACCGAAGCGCCATTAAGGGGATCAACCGGGATCTAAAAGAGCTGGATAGCCAAATCAAACTGGTGGACAGCGAATACCAGGGCCAGCAGAACACGCTCGCCGCGCTCCAGGCCAGGCACGATGCGCTGAGCAATGCCATCGAAAAGCAGGCGCAAAAGCTCAAAACCGAGCGCGACGCCCAGAAACAGGCGCGCGATCTGATGTGGGAATACGCGGAAGCGGCGGAAAAGACGCGCGGGGAATTGAATCAGCTCGTGAGAGATACCGATGATATTACGGCAGAGACAAAGGAATACCAGGAGAAGGTATCGGAGCTATCGGCTAAGTTAAAAGACTATGAGGACGCCACCCGCAAATCCGCGAACGCTGCCCAGGAGCATGCGACAAAGGCCAATCAGGCAGAGGCACAGTTAAATGAACTGAATCGTGAGTTATCCCAAAATGATAAGTACCTCGACGAAGCCCGCAGCAGCGCCGACCAATGCGCAAAATCCATCGACGCATACGGCAAAGAGGCCAAGGACGCGGCGGAGGACACGGACAAGCTGGACAAATCGTCGCGCGGCTGGGTAGAGACCATGAAGGGCGTGCTCTCCGCCGACATGATCAAAAACGGCCTGCAACATATCTGGGAAGGCCTGAAAGCGTGCGTGGATGCCTCCGTGGAGTTTGAGAGCGCCATGGCGGGCGTGCAGAAAACCACGGGCATGAGCGATACCGAAGTCGCCGCCATGGGCGATGCCATCCAGGAGATGAGCACGCGCATTCCCCTGGCAGCCACGGAAATCGCCGCCCTGGTGGAAGCGGGCGGGCAACTGGGCATAGCCCAAGAAGACTTGCTGGGCTTTGCCGAGGTTATGGCCAACATGGCCGTAGCCACCGACATGACCAGCGAAGAGGCCGCAACCGCGCTGGCACAGCTGGCCAACATCATGGGCACGGCCGCGAGCGACTACGAGCGCATGGGCAGCACCATCGTTGCGCTGGGCAACGCGGGCGCTAGCACGGAGAGCCAGATCGTGGAGATGGCGCAAAGGCTGGCGGGTGCGGGCGCAACCGTGGGCATGACAGAGAGCGAAGTGCTGGCGTTGGCGAGCAGGCTTGCAAGCCTGGGCATCAACGCCGAGGCGGGCGGCGGCAGCGTGAGCCGCCTGCTCAACAGGCTGGAAACGCTGGTGAGCACGGGCTCTCCAAAGCTGGAGGATTTCGCTTCCGTGGCTGGGATGAGCGCGGAGGAATTCGCGAGCGCCTGGAACGAGGACGCCATGGGTACGCTAGCGCTATTCGTGGAAGGCCTGAGCGGCGTGGAAGAAAGCGGCGGCAGCGCCATTGCGGTGCTAAACGAACTGGGTATCACGGAAACGCAGATGACCGACGCGCTCTTGCGCATGGCCAATGGCGGGACTATGTTAAGCGACAGCCTGGAGATGGCCAACGAGGCGTGGCGCGAGAACAGCGCGCTGGCGGAGGAGGCGGCGACGCGGTATTCCACGACAGAAAGCCAGATGACGCTGTTCAACAACAGCGTTACCAACTTTAAAACCGCTGTGGGCGACGCGCTATCGCCATTGCTGAACAACCTGATGGAGGCGGGCAGCGCGGCGCTGGAATGGGCCACAAACGTGATCAGCGGCAGCAACACGCTGACCGACAAGATCAACGCCATCGATACGGACCTGTCTCTTATACACATCTCCGAGCC
>ERZ1026956.1374-NODE-1374-length-11712-cov-6.499528_pt1 | contig 11712 bp, 1 predicted proteins | sample MGYA00519301_ERZ1026956 | MGnify/ENA primary metagenome ERZ1026956 (study PRJEB26926, sample SAMN06164521) | human gut metagenome | biome: ENVO:00009003; feature: ENVO:2100002; material: ENVO:00002003 | host: Homo sapiens | place: USA | collected 2012 ...
GACAGGGAATGTTCTACCTGTTCCATCATTGCTGCGATCGTATTCTTACTGGATATATCAACATATTGTTCAAATTTGGAAAATACATTCCCACCCCAGATAATAAGCGCTATCAGAATAGCACTAAATAGAAATAATAGAAATGCAACTTTTTTATCCCGTTGCGTTCTGACATATGTTATCTTACTCATACGTTTATAGTCTCACCTTCGAGACCGTCCCCCCTTTTTCTTTTTTCCGTTTTTCGAAAGACCTTATCTGATTTTCTTCCATCAAGATCTCTCTAGCATTGCAATTACTATAACCGATATTTCGACATTGTGCAACTATTTCTTTTTTCAGTTAGAATTCATTCGCTATATTTCGACATAAATAACAGGAAAAAGCACCCTGATATGCATTTCTGCATACCAGAGTGCCTGACCTTTACTTGTTGTTTTTATAGATTCGTTTTATTTACGATCTGCACGATCATTTTTCTTTTTTACAACAATCACTGTTACAACTCCTGCTGCACTGAGCATAAACAGGATTACAAGTGGCATAAGTGGAGCATCATCGCCGGTTTTTGGTGTATCCGGTGGAGTGGAAGGTTTGTCTTCCGTTGTCGTGATCTCCGTAGTGTCTTCTGTCTCAGTTGTATCTTCTGTTTCAGTTGTGACCTCTGTTGTATCTTCCGTTGTGGTTGTAATCTCTGTTGTATCTTCCGTCGTGGTTGTAATCTCTGTTGTATCTTCCGTTGTAGTTGTAACTTCTGTCGTATTCTCTGTTGTAGTTGTCTTATCATATGTATCGACAAATGCAACATTTACTGTTTCATCTACAACTACTGTTGCTTCTGCTGACTTACCATCCTTCTGAAGGCCTGTTCCTACTACGTATTTGATGCTGCTTGTTTCATATCCATCAATATCATACTGTATTTCTTCAATGGTATAAGTTCCAGCCGGCTTATCCAGTTCTAATGTATATTTCTTTGTCGATACATCATACTGGAAATCAGTCAGTGCATATGTCTCGGAATTACCTGCTTCGTCTGTAATCTTGAACTTGATCACATTTTCAGCTTCTGCCTTATCGACATCACCAACAACGGTCTTTGTTAATACAAGTTTACCCTTTGTGCTGGTTCTTGTATTTGTAATTGTAATCTCACCTGTTGCAGGATCTGTTGTTATGCTGTCGGTATATTCCTTAGGTACATTTACTTCCTTGACCGTATACTGGATTAATCCGTTTGCATCATATTTCGGAAGATTATCCCAAGTCTTTGTCCAACCATTGCTTTCATCAAGCTGTACCGGAATTCCTGATATAGTTGTTCCGGCATAAAGCTGTACCGTTACAAATCCAGGTCTCTTATTGGCCTTGTTGTTATTATCGTTCCATGCTTTCTTAACAGTTACGGATGTGGTCAGATATGTATATGTATTTGTTACGGTTGCATTGACAACTGTATCCTTTGTTACATTTACATCACCTTCGCCACTGACTGTCAGATCATAATTCGTAATTGCTGTTCCGGTTGGAGCTTCGCTTACGTTGTATGTGCCTACCGGGATGTCATTGATTGTTACGCTTCCGTTTGCCGGCACGCTGATTTCTGTCTTGGTTGCTGTTATGCTTCCATCCTCTTTGACATATTCTCCACTTGCATTTGTTACATAGATCGTAAATGTCTTGTTCGCATCGAAGGTATATCCTGCAACTGCCTTGGCTACCGTTAAGCTTCCCTTATCCTGAGTATAAGTGTTCGTTACAGTTGCGGTCGCTGTCGCATCCTTTGTTACTGTTACATCACCTGCACCACTTACTGTTAAGCCATAATCCTTAACCGCGGTTCCATTTGCTTCCTCACTTACTGTATAAGTTCCTACCGGAATGTCATTGATCGTTACGCTTCCGTTTGCCGGCACGCTGATTCCTGTCTTGGTTGCTGTTATGCTTCCATCCTCTTTGACATACTTTCCATTTGCATCTGTTACATAAATTGTAAAGTTCTTACCTGCTGCTCCAAAGTCATATCCTACAACTGCCTTGGCTACGGTTAAACTTCCCTTATCCTGGGTATAAGTGTTCGTTACGGTTGCGGTCGTGGTTGTATCCTTAGTTACCTTAACATCCCCCGTTCCGGTTACTGTTAATGCATAACCAGCTTTTGCTGCATCCGTTTCATTCTCAGCTACTGTATAATCTCCAATTGGAAGATCCTTGATCGTTACTTCTCCATTTGCCGGTACTTCGATATATACCTGAGAAGTACTTTCTTTGCCGTCCTTATCGTAATACTTGTTTGTTGCCTTATTTTTTACTGAAACCTTATAGACTGTTCCCGCTGTTGGTGTATAATCACCGCTTACTATCTTTTCAAGCTTCAGATCGCCCTTCTGTGGTGCAGTTGAATTGTCAAATCCTAAGGCACTTGCAGAATAAGTTCCTGCAATCGGCGTACCATCCGATTTATATTTCTTAACTGACACATTCTTCGTATAAATACCCTGGGCTGCATTTGCATCAACATCAAGAGATATAATATAGAAAGAAGTGTCGTAAGTCATTCCATCGACAGAGCCCTTCTGCTCTGACACCTTATAATAGAAGGTCTTTCCTATATCTGCTGTTGTATATTGAATCTCACAAAAGCTTCCGGCACCGGTCGTTTTGCTGGAGGTGGTCTGTCTGTTGACACCGCCTGATTTTCCACTGTATACTACTTTTCCGTCCGCCATACTTGGAGCATTGATCTCCAGCAGATCAAATGTAAATTCTTCATAGCTCTGTAGAGAATCTGTATCTCCATCTACCGTTTTCTCTACTGTAAAGCTGCCCGGCTTGTTCTCATAATACAGATATCCGCTGTTAAACCGCTGATCAACCCAGCTTGGAGCTACGACATCACTGCTGCTCTTGCTGACCATGAAGTAATATGGCTCCTTCTGAACAGAGAAACCATCATCCGCCGTCTTTTCATACAATGCAAATACCTGATCATATGGAAGTCTGTTGATTTCCTTAGTTCCATCTGCGCCTAATGAGATATTACTCATAACCGGAGCAGGCTCAATATCTTTTATCCATTCGCCTGCAGCATTTGTCTTACATTTATATAATGCAAATACTGAACCATTTAACATCTGCATCTGATTGTTGCCATTTGTCCAATATTTATATAATGTAATAGAACCATATATTGATTCTACGCCCGCATGTGGCTCCTGAACAGTTGTTGAAATAGTTGAACTTGTTGATCCCTTTGAGCCTGTGTAACCTGTAAGGCTGAAGCTGTTTGATGCATTTGATGCATCCAGCTTTCCTCCAACCACCTGATTCACTTCTGCACGGTATACAAGCTTTAATGCTTTGCCATCCGGCAGATTCATCTTTACTGTTCTGCTTCCTGCATCATAGGAGTATGCACAGTTTGATGTGATATCTGTCCAGTTGGAAGCATCCTTTTCCGGATTACCGTCTCCATTATATGCATAGACATGGAGAGAGTCTGCCTGGAACAACAAGGCACTTCCCATTGTATCTTCTGCATGGATCGTACCTCCATTTGCAAGCTTAGCCGCATTTGTATTGACATATACGGTATATTCTACAACCTGATCTTTGACAGATGTTAATTCGCCGTTGTTCTTCTTCTGTTCCAGAATATATACACCTGACTTTTTGACTGTATCTCCAGGTGTGATCGTATTTGTTGTGGAGCTGCTTCCCTTGGATTCTCCGTTGTAGGAAACCTCTGCATTATTTGTAACATTGATTGATGCTCCATTCTTAACATAATCTGTTAATATATCATCTGCTACCGAGGCAGAATATGTAATCTCTGCCACATACTTGGTAAATGAAGTATTCGATGCTACATCTGCTATACCATCCAATATCTGCTGTGTAACAGGGATCGAGTATGTGATCGTATGTCCACTGATGCTTCCCGTGATGGCTGCTGCACTGCCATCTGCCTGTGAATACCACTGGTTTGCCCATTTTTTCAGCTGCAGCTCAGCATCATCATTAAACTGCAGCGTATCAGGCAGCGTATCAGTAACTGTGATCACATCGCCAACCTTCAGATCATCGGAAATCTCAGATAAATTAATAGATAACGAATAATCGATCGTATTCAGTTTTGTTGTGCTGACCGTTCCTGTCTTATCCAGACTATTTGTATATTTATAATTTGCTTCTGCATCCGCAGAGAACTTTGTATCATTCTTATCCTTATAAGTCAGATTTGCATGGTTAATAAAATTTGCCCCATCTGTAAGATTTTCCGGCTTGGTAATAATTGTAACCTCTATAACCTGTCCCTTCTTTGATGCGATATACGCATCATCAAACCGGAACTGGATACCCCACTGATCTGCTTTCGTGACAGAAGCTACAATTCCATTTCCGGCTACCAGAGAACCATTGTTGATGACATTTGTTCCCTCAATATCCACATTAGACACAAATGACTGCCAGCTTCCATTTGATTTATCGGATTCATTTAATGACACTTCTGTGATCGTATCTGATGCAGGTATATTGATCGATATCTTCCATGTTAATGTACCATCTGCATTTGCTTTTACAAATTCCTTATCCAGAATACCCTTGCCATCTGTCTGCATGGTACCAGTCTTTTTATATTTCGTTCCATCAAAATCTACATCTACATCATTTGTAAGCACTGTCGGAAGTGCAGAATCCAAGGCAGTATCTGCTACATCCGTTGTATATGTGAATTTGTATGTATCACCATTCTTTGTAAAGTCACTAAGCTTCAGATCAGCAAGGCTTACCCCTGCCGGAAGACCGGAAGCTGTAAGATACTGTCCTAATGTATCCTTGATCGCTACATTATTAATATCAAAGGTTGGATCCTTTGTCAGATCTCCCAACTGAAGCTTAACTGTCCATGTGATCGATGTCTTCTTGCCGGATGCATCCGTGTTCCAGGTTCCGTTCTTGGACAACGATGGTTTTCTGATATTAAGCCCTGTTGTAACACTGCCTGTATCCTTGTCATTGTCCTTATTCGTCTTATATTTTACTGAGAACTTATTGTCGAAGATATTCACATCACCTTCCGCAAATGCCTGCTTTACATCTGCTGCACTGACTGTTACATCATAGATGATCTTCGCTGTTTTTGCTGATTCATCCTTCGAATCAAGAACCATGCCCGACATTGCTGCCTGTGCATCTGACCAGCTTGTGTAACCGGTTCCGTTTACCTGTATATTTGATATATTCGTAAGCGCAGAACCCATCGTCTCTGTTGCATCCCCAAGCGTAACCTTGCCATTATATGCTGTGACCGTTACTTCATAGGACTGTGTGATAGAACCATCCGGATTCCATGTTACAGTACCCTTGCTCTTGTTGGAGCCTGCATAGCTTTCTGACTCATTCAGATCAACATTGACCGTAAAGCTGGCATCTCCGATCTTGATCGTTCCTTTATTCTCTGTATCCAGATCAGTATCTGCAAAATCAACAGAGCCATCAATATTTGCCCATCCATTGATCTCACTTTCATCCAGGAATTCATCTTTTAATGTAATATAACATTTTCCGTCCTGAATATACCAGGTACCAACATCAACACCGGTTTCATCATACAATTCTGTTTCTGCATAATCATTAATCGTAATTCCCTGTGCTGCCAGATCTACATTAAAACTCTTAAGTCTGGAATTATTTGCGATTGCCCATTTGAATGAAACTCCAACCTTATCACCATTCTTAACATTGGAATCGTCTGAAACCGTAGTTCCATTCACCTTGATCGTGAAATCACTAAGCGTCAAGCCATCCGTATTTGCCAAAGGAGTAATTCCCTTTTCGCTCTCCTCTGCATCTGACGCTGTCGCCGGCTGTGCACTGTTTCCAGCTTTTGCACTGGTACTTCCAAGACCTGTTCCACCGCTGACTGGTGAACAAACTGAGAAGACCATGAGCAATGCCAGTAAAAGTGCAACTACTTTTTTGCTTTTCCTTCCCATTCTCTCTACCTCCATTTGTTGTTCTTGTTCTCTTTTTCTTTGTTGTTCTTTGCTCTTTTGTTGCTTCCTTCAGATATATTATTATACGCACCTCTTTAATTTTGAGCGCAAGAAACTGCTATACCTGAATATAGATACTTAACATTATACACAACCGGATCTTCATTTCAATATATTTTCATCTTAATTCTTTATAAATATAAACAGGAATCCCATATTTCGTTTATTCCGTAAAGAAACGCTCTCTTCGCATAACAAATTTCTGGAGTTTTTTACTTTATAAGACAAACTTTCCTATAAAGTAAAAAGAGCCGCTCCCCATAATCGGGAACGGCTCCTGTATTGTTGTCACATTTTCTATCTCTGTTGCTGCAGATATTCTGCAACTCGTCTGACTGAATTACCATCGCAGTCAGCAAATACATCTTTTCTAAATACTTCCAGCTTCTGATAATCATATGATTCAATCTGTCGGATCTCATTCACCAGATCTTCTGCAGACTTCACGATCGGACAGAACATTTCATTTGCAAATTCTTCTGCTGTTATCTGAATGCTGTCTTTTTCTATGAATGTCTCATAATCATATGCAGATGAATACATCGGTTTTCCAAGCAGCACACTCTCAAAGAATAAAGCACTGTAATCTCCTACGATCACATCGGCTGCCATCAGCAGTCTTCGTGCCGGAATCTCTTTTTCGAGCACCTTGCAGAAACCAGGGATCTCGTACTGTTCCAGGTTCTTTTCCTTCTGACCTGCCTGATCAAAATGAAGCACAACCATGTACTTATCCTGAAGCGCTGTCTGCATTTTGCTCAGAGAAAGCATCGCCGTCTTTCTGGTTTCTTTATCTTTTCTCCAGCTTGGCATATACAGAATGATCTTACGTCCATTCAGCTCCGGTATCAGCTTCATAAGTGCATTTCTGGATTCCTCTATCAGCTTCTGGTCAAAATACTGATCCGTATTGCAACTTCCCTTCAGTCCACAATAAACATTTCCATTTCCGGAATAGGTCTTACGGAACAGATCTTCCTGTCCTTCAGACGGAATCTGAAGCACCGAAACCGGATTCTGTGCAGCAAGATGCGCGCCCTTTCTCTTCCACCTAATCTCATCAACAGCCTGAAGTTCTTTCTTATATAATGAAAATGCAAGCTCTGGCAACATAATCTGCTCTGTTTCCTCCCGAAGTTCACAGCGACACAGGATTGAAACAGGTTTTGAAGTCACAATATATCTTGCTGTTGCAAGCTTCCTTGCTAATAGCAGAAGATCCGTCTTTTTCTGATCCAGCATTAATACCTTACAGGAGATCTTCTGTTCCTTCAGATATTCCTTCAACTGGAACAATGGATCATTATTTGTGAGTGCTCTTTCAGATAACAGAACGATCTGATCTACAATATCCGTTTCCGGAACGACCAGCTCATATGCCTCTGCAAATTCATCCGCAACCTTCTTCAGCTCCTGATATTTCTCATAAAATTCTTTATTCTTTTTCTGCTCATCCTTTGTAACCAGATTATCGTAATCCTTGTAATGTGCAAGCAGATAATCACGCACACGCTCCATGGAATGTCCGTCGCAGTTTGCAAACATCTTCTCCCGGAACTGATCCATCTTCTGATAATCATAGTGATTGATCTGCTTCAACTGATCCGCAAGCTCCTGTTCAGTTCTGACGATCGGGCAGAACAGATTCTGATCAAATGCATTTGCATGCAGGGACATATTCAGCCCCTTGATGATCTTCTCATAATCATAGGCGGTCGAATATGCCGGCTTACGCAGAATCGTTGTCTCAAAGAAGGAATCTCTGTAATCACCTACGATCACATCACTTGCTACCATTAAGGCACGGATCGTCATACCATTGTTCTTGTTAATACATTTACTGAAGCCTTCTACTTCCAGTTCATTCTTAAATCCATTCTTGCTCTGGATCACATTCAGGCTGACAACCACACAGTACTTATCACCGATCAGTTTGCTTAATGCCTGCATATTGAAGATTCTCGCCCATATGCTGCTGGAATTCACTCTACGAAGCGTTGGCATGTACAGGATAACCTTTCTGTCTGCTGTCTCCGGGAAAAGATCCTGCAGCTTCTGTTTTGCCTCACTGATGAAGTCCTTATCAAAATACATATCCGTACTGCAGTTTCCATACAAAACTTCCCGATCCATTTCCTTTGGCGAGAACTGCTTATCAAATTCCGCTCTCTGATGTTCCGATGGAACCTGAAGGATATCCGTATCATTATTCAGGACATAATCAAAATATTTCTGCTTCCATTTGAGGAAATAGTGAACCTCATACCCCTGATTATAAAGGTTAAATGCATTATCACGAAGCATGATCATATCTGTTCCCATTCTGAAGGATGTCCGACAGAACAGGTGGATTGCTGCCGGAACAATAATGTATCTTGCAGATGCAACAATCGCTGCAATCTCTTCATCCGTCTTTTTGATGTTACCCATACGAAGCAAAACAACCGAAAATTCCTTATGTGCTTTCATCATTTCTGCCATCTTGCCAAGATATCCGGATGTAAAATTCTTCGCATTTGTTACAAATACGATCTTGTTCTCAATACCGTATACATCCGATGCCTCGTCATATAATTCGGCAAATCGCTCTGCACGCTCCTTGATCTCTTCGTATTTCTCTTTGTATTTTCTGTTCTCTTCCAGTTCTCCTTCTGATAACAGTCTGCCGGAAGCATATCCATCACCCGGCATGATCTGGTACATCTCAAAATACCGTCTCTTTACTTCTTCCGAAGCACGGGTTACAGACATGGTGATACTCGTCGTAACACTTCCCATTCCACGGGTTTTCTCCTTCGACGCAAAGCTGTCTAACATCTTCATGGTAAATGGCGGTGCAAATTCACGCTTCTTACCATAGAGGGAAATCGAATCTACCAGTCCACCGATCTGCTCAGCAAATTCCTCATTTTCCAGATTATTTCTATAATAATTCAATGCAAATTCATACAGCATCCGGTCTGTATCTTCCGGTGTATGAAGTGGAAGCTTCGCATACTGATATGCAAATTCCGGAAGAAGTCTCTGCATGGAGTCAAACAGGCTCGTATCGTGTGGAACCGGAACAATGATCGGCTCTACCCTGCCATCTACTACCTGATATTTCTCAATACTCTTATATGGCATATTTGCAAAGATACCTTCCATAAAGAACTGTGCTGTATTATTGGTTGTAAAATTATATCGTACGGAATGACCAATCGTCGGAAGTACCGTTCTACTGTAATAGTAAGGTACATCCACTTCTTCCCCTACAATATCATGCCACAGTCTGACAAAGCAGTCCTGTGTATAACCTCTGCCCCAGTATTCCACAAAGGCAAATTTCTCTGTCCGGTCAATCTCCTGCTCCAGATATCTGCTGACAAGTACACGTTCTTCTGCTCCCTTTTTCATCAGATACTGATTATAGCTTTCGGACTTTTTAAATATGTCGATCAGACCATTTAATACTTTCTTATCTGTAAAATTAACTCCATCCAAAACAACCGCCGGGAAAAACTTACGGAACTGACGGTCTGTCAGATCCATTGCTTTTAACAGCTTGTCCTTAGAAGTGATATTTCCAAAACTGCCATATGGCTCCCAGAATTCACGGTCAACCTCATGGATAAAAGAAGGGATTCTCCATGTTCTTCTGGATGCATAGATGTATTTTGTCTTTACGTTAAGTCCCCGCGCCTCAATGATCGCATCTGCAATCCGTTTTAATGGATGTCCGTCACGGGAAATGAAATATAACGTCTGATATCCTCTTCTGATTGCATCCCGAAGCGCCCAGTCTACATATGGAACCATGCAGATCGTCACAAATGTGGATACAAATTCATCTCTTGTATATACTGCCTTTGCAGCCATTCTGGTCTGAAGTGCAGCCACCAGATAGGAATCATACGTTCCAAGCTGTTCTACCAACTGTGTCTGAATATCGGAAAATTCCGGTTTTGTAACCTGTCTTACTTCGATTCCGATCTTTCTTGGTGGATTGTGGTCGGCAATCGGATTATCACCATAATGAACCCACTTCTTAAAATCATAATATGGTTCAAAACTTGCAAATACTTCAAAGAATAACTGCTGTGATACCTTCTGGACTCCATATTCACAGGACAGATACAGTGGCAGTTCTGTCAACATCGGATCTGCTCTGCGGAGCATCTCAAGGATTACATCCTTCGGCAGATACATATCACTGACCAGAATAACCGTATCTTTCTGTGCCAGATATTTTTTAATCATATCGATCTGCTCCGGCAACGGGATTACATTGTCATATTCACATTCCAGTTCCCAAGCCTTTAGCTTCTGTACCTGCTCATCTGTCAGATTATATACGGATGCCATACGGACAAAGATCTCATCAAACTGGATCTCAACCTTTTCTGATTCGCGAAGTGCAATTGATTTATTATAATATTCTCTTACATTTGCTTCTGATGTTTTACGGATTGATGGATAATTCAGAACAAGCGCTCTTGGGAACCCTCCATCCTCCTGCATTTTTTCCTGTACATAGTAGAAAATGCCAACCGGATCGAGTACCTTTCTGGAAAACAGCGTATCAAAGATATCAAAGCTATACAGAGTTGGAAGCTCTACCTTCTCCGGTACAAATGCGATCGTGCTGTCAATGATCTTATCCATACTGTCTGAAGTAGAATACTCCCAGTACAGCTTACTGATCCGATCCAGACTATCGCTGATATCGTCTTTCTCATATTCCGAAAGTGCCTGAACCAATTCATCAAAATTCTTACATTTTCGGCCCGGTGTAACCTCATCATAATCCATCGGGAAATCCAGATCGTCATTGTCAAAGTCAAACGCATACCGCAGGAAATGCTTGCAGCCTGCCGCAATAAAATCTGTAAATATAGAGGAATAATCCATGATACACAGATCAATCTTATCTAAGATCTCATAGAAATCATTGGTATTATCCCAGAACAAAAGCCATTTGCAATCTGCATATCTCTGCTTTGCCCAGAGGAAGCCCTGTTCCTTTTCAAGCAGCGGATGCATCTTAAATATCATCAACAGATGCTCTTTCTCACATACCTCTATGATACGGTCAATATCCGGAATTGCCTTTGAGAACAGCTCACCATCCGGATTATTCCGATACGTTGGTGTATATGCAACAATCTTGGTATCCTCCGGGAGCCCCTTCTGTCCGATCAGATCATGGTCATATGTTTCAATCTTCTTATAATTCGCCTGATACAGGCATCTTGGATATCCGGCTCTTACGATCTGCTTCTCCGTTAATCCAAGCTCCGCCTTTGCTATATTCTCAATAAATGCAGATGGTGCCAGATATAATTCATAGGTACGATAATATTCATTTCTTGCAATATATTTCTTTGCAAGTTCCGGCAGTAAACGTCCTTCTTTGATCTTACGCTCTACAACCTTTACACCGCCAACACCGTGCCAGAGATTCAGATACTTTGCTTGTTCCAGTCCATCCGGAATAAATGCCTTTACCTGCTCAGAAACCAGTACGCCGGTATAGCTGATGATCGTTTCTGCCTGAGGTGTTCCCATGCGATATGCATGAAAGCCCATACCACGGATCATCTCGATCAGTTCTACATCATCACACCTGTCTCTTATACACATCTCCGAGCCCACGAGACATCTCAGGATCTCG
>ERZ1026956.1376-NODE-1376-length-11683-cov-5.036378_pt1 | contig 11683 bp, 10 predicted proteins | sample MGYA00519301_ERZ1026956 | MGnify/ENA primary metagenome ERZ1026956 (study PRJEB26926, sample SAMN06164521) | human gut metagenome | biome: ENVO:00009003; feature: ENVO:2100002; material: ENVO:00002003 | host: Homo sapiens | place: USA | collected 2012 ...
CTTATCGTCGGCAGCGTCAGATGTGTATAAGAGACAGTTTTATTGCCATTTTTATATAAAACATGGCAACTACTTTCTTTATATCCGCTACATTACCAAATAGCACAAATATCTTTACAACATCCAAATAATTCAATTTATCATGAGATAAAGATGCTTTAATCGTTATATCATTCATATAATTTAAATTTGCTTTCCGTTTTAACCTAAAACGTGTTATGAGTTCCAAATGTGCACATTGATTTCTTACCTCTTTCAATACGAATAATGCCTGTTCAAATACTGCTGCCTCCGACAATTCAAAACCAAAATCCCTTAACACCTTAGTTTTAACTGTATCATCTAAAAATACAAATGTATAATATAAGCTTCCTAACGGCAATGCCTTGATAACAACCCAAAACGGCGGCTCTGTATACTGACATACATAATCTCTGTCTTTTTTTAACTCATCTATAAAAGACTTCCTTTTTACCCTTCCACTTTGTGATAACTGTGTCGTCCTAAATAAATCAAATGTAGAGAAAATATTTTTCATATGTTTATCTGTTGAGCATGGAACTTTATAATAAACTGGATTAGTATAGTTCATTGTATCAGCTGATGTTCTACAGTATTCTTCAGCGAAATTATATGCAATTGAAGTTCTTAGTCTTGACTCTATATCAAATATTTTAAAAAGAGTACACTTCTTTAATTGCATGTCAAAGAAATATAAATCTCTAAAATCCTCAAAATATACCTTTTCATATGTTTTTTCTACCGTGTTTTTCTTTAATAAAATACTCTCAAAGCCATTAACAACATCAAAATAGTTATATCTCTTTAATATCTCCGCTGCTTTCTTTTTATCCTTAAATTTTAATCCTCGATCAACAAGACCTGAAATTTGCTCATCTATAGTTTTAAACTCTTTTGTAATCGGCATCCATTCACCTCTTTTTACTATACATATATAAATATTGGGACTATTATCTTTTGAATTAAAAACAATAGTCCCAACAATTATATAATCTAATTCTTATACATTAATCTCAGCGGTCATGCCAAGTATGTCTTTATTTGCATCAAGTACCGGCTTTACAACCTCTGTGATGAATTCTTCGGTCTGCTCCGGTGCGCGTCCGACAAAGTTCTTTGGCTCAAGGATGGCTTCGATCTCTTCCTTGGTCATGCCGAATGCAGGATCTGCAGCGATCAGATCAACAAGGTTATTTTCCTTGCCCTCTTTCTTTACAGTTGCGCCTGCCTGCATGGAGTATTCACGGATAAGCTCATGCAGCTCCTGACGATTGCCGCCACGTTTTACAGCATCCATCATGATATTCTCAGTTGCCATAAACGGAATCTCCTTCATGAATCTCTGATAGATAACCTTATCATATACAACCAGACCATCTACAACATTCAGGTACAGGTCTAAGATACCGTCGATTGCAAGGAATGCTTCCGGAACAGATACACGCTTATTTGCGGAATCATCCAGTGTTCTCTCAAACCACTGTGTTGCTGCTGTAAATGCAGGATTTAATGCATCAGCCATAACGTAGTTTGATAAAGATGCAATTCTCTCACTTCTCATCGGATTTCTCTTATATGCCATTGCTGATGAACCGATCTGGTTCTTTTCAAATGGCTCCTCGATCTCTTTTAAGTGCTGTAACAAACGGATATCATTTGAGAACTTATGTGCACTCTGTGCGATACCGGAAAGTACATTTAACACTCTGGAATCTACCTTACGGGAATAAGTCTGTCCTGATACAGGATAGCATGCTTCAAATCCCATCTTCTCTGCGATCTTCTTATCGATCTGACGAACCTTCTCATGATCTCCGTTAAAGAGCTCTAAGAAGCTTGCCTGTGTTCCTGTTGTTCCCTTACATCCCAGGAGCTTCTGCTGACCGATCATGTAATCCAGATCAGACAGATCCAACATCAGTTCCTGAAGCCATAAGGTTGCACGCTTACCAACAGTTGTTGGCTGTGCAGGCTGGAAATGGGTAAATGCCAGTGTCGGCAGATCTTTATATTTCATAGCGAACTTGGACAGTTCGTTGATCACATTTAATAATTTCTTTCTGACAAGCTTCATAGCCTCTGTCATAACGATAACATCTGTGTTATCACCAACATAGCAGCTTGTTGCTCCCAGATGGATGATGCCGGCAGCCTTTGGGCACTGAACGCCGTATGCATATACATGGCTCATAACATCATGACGAACCATCTTCTCACGCTCTTTTGCTACATCATAATTGATGTCCTCTGCATGTGCCTTTAACTCATTGATCTGCTCCTGTGAGATAACCGGCTTGCCGTTTTCAGAAAGGCCGAGTTCATACTCCGTTTCTGCAAGGGCGATCCATAATTTTCTCCATGTCTTAAACTTCTTATCCGGAGAGAAAATATACTGCATTTCTTTACTTGCATATCTCTCGCAGAATGGGCTTGTGTATCTGTCTGTACTCATTTTTACCTCTCCTGTATTTCTTTATTTTACTTTTGAATCTTCACCGCGTTTGAAATTCTCATGTTCTCCGCGGATATCTTCCTTTGGTGGCTCCATCGGATATTCCCCTGTAAAGCAGCCGTGGCAGTACTGTCTTCCACCGGAGATCTCTAGCAACCGCTCCTTGCGAAGATAAGCAAGGGAATCGGCGCCGATGATCTTGCAGATCTCATCAACCGAACGGTTATATGCGATCAACTGCTCTCTGTCCGGGATATCCGTTCCAAAATAACAAGGATATAAGAACGGAGGCGAACTGATCCTTACATGAACTTCCTTTGCGCCAGCCTCACGAAGCATTCCTACGATACGGTCTGAGGTTGTACCTCTGACAATGGAATCATCGATCATAATGATACGCTTACCCTTTACCGCTTCTTTTAATACATTTAACTTCACGCGGACACTGGACTCTCTCTGGCTCTGCTGTGGCTTGATGAATGTTCTGCCGACATAGCCATTCTTGACAAATGCCGTTCCGTATGGAATGCCGGATTCCAGTGAATATCCCTGAGCTGCTGCATTTCCCGATTCCGGAACACCTACAACCATATCTGCATCTACCGGACTGTCCTTTGCAAGACATCTTCCCGCGATCAGTCGGGATTCATAGATTCCCATTCCGTCAAATACGGAATCCGGACGGGCAAAATAGATATATTCAAAGATACATCTTGCATGCTTCTCCTGACACATATCCTTATAGGACTGAATACCATACTCAGGCGAGATCGTTACGACCTCTCCGGGCTCTACATCACGGATAAATTCTGCACCGATCGTATCAAGGGCGCAGCTTTCCGATGCAAGAATATAGGCATTATCACGTTTTCCGATACAGAGTGGACGAAATCCAAACGGATCTCTGGCTCCGATCAGTTTTCTCGGACTCATTACTACAAGTGAATAAGATCCCTTCACTTTTCTGAGTGCTTTCATAACTGCTTCCTCGGCGCTTGCACTGTTTACACGTTCTCTTGCAATATGATATGCAATAACCTCGGAGTCGATCGTCGTCTGGAAGATCGCACCCGTAAGTGCCAGTTCCTTACGGAGTTCCGGCGCATTGATCAGATTACCGTTGTGTGCAAGGCCAAGTGTACCTTTTACATAGTTCAAGACTAATGGCTGAGCATTTTCTATCGTACTCGCGCCGGCAGTTGAATATCTGACATGTCCGACACCGATATTTCCTTTTAATTTCTCAAAGGATTCCGGTGTGTACACCTCGTTTACCAGACCCATGCCCTTCATGGAGCTTACCTTCCCCTTTGGACCTTCCGTGTCTGATACTGCGATACCACAGCTCTCCTGTCCTCGATGCTGCAATGCAAACAATCCATAATAAATGGAGGTTGCAACATCATTGTTGTCAAAATCATACATTCCGAAAACACCACATTCTTCATGCATCTTGTCATCATTCTCAAAATAATGGGATCTTATATTCTCGTTCATGTTTTGCCTCTCGTATTTTATTTTTTAACACACTAAGACTTTATACGTTTTCTGTTTTTCTGTCAATGTTGGAATGTGAAAAATTATTCCGGAAATTAACAGCCATTTTCTCTATATTGCATAACCTTTCTCTTTGATCAGATCTACCATCTGATATACATATTTGTTGCAGAGCTCATCACTCTCTGCTTCTACCATAACACGGATAAGCGGTTCTGTTCCGCTCTGGCGAAGAAGAAGTCTTCCGTCAGAACCAAGCTCCTCTGCGATCTTCTGATTTAATGCCTGCACATCCGGATCATTCATAACCGCATCCTTACTGGATACCTTTACATTCACCAGAAGCTGTGGGAAGATTGTCAGGCTCTTGAAGCACTCTGATAATTTACATTTGCGTTCCAGAATAACTTCCATGATTTTCAAAGACGTCAATACACCATCTCCGGTCGTTGCATATTTGGAGAAAATGATATGTCCCGACTGCTCGCCGCCGATAGAATATCCATGCTCCATCATGGATTCAAATACATATTTGTCACCGACTGCTGTCTTATCATAGGAGATTCCCTTCTTATCCAGTGCTTTATATAAGCCAAGGTTTGACATGATCGTTGTTACGATGGTATTCTTATTCAGTTCTCCACGTTCCTTCATATAACGTCCGCAGACATACAGGATCTTATCTCCGTCTACTAACTCACCCTTATCATCAACACACAGACAACGATCTGCATCACCGTCATAAGCAAAGCCTACATCCAGTCCTTTTTCTACTACAAACTTCTGCAGTCCCTCAATATAGGTAGATCCACAATTTGTATTGATATTGGTTCCGTCCGGATCATTATTGATTACATAGGTCTTTGCTCCGAGTGCATCAAATACTGCCTTTGCAACCTGATAGGCTGCACCATTTGCACAGTCCAGGCCAACTCTCATATTCTTAAAGGATCGGGTAGGGATCGTCATCAGGTATCCCATGTAACGGTTTCTTCCCATAGAGTAATCAATCGTGCATCCGATATTTTCTTTTGTAGCCAGTGGAATCTCCGGAATCTCACCATCGATATAACGCTCGATCTCTTCTTCAACCGCAGCCTCTAATTTGTAACCCATGCCATTGATGATCTTGATACCATTGTCATAGTATGGATTGTGGCTTGCCGAGATCATGATTCCACAGTCGAAGCCATCCGTTCTGACAATATAAGAAACACTTGGCGTCGGTGTTACATGCATCAGATATACATCTGCACCACTTGCCGTTAAGCCCGCAACTAATGCATATTCAAACATATAACTTGAACGTCTGGTATCCTTACCGATAACCACCTTTGCCTTGCCTTCCGGATTCTTCTTGCCATAATAATAGCCAAGATAACGTCCGACCTTGAAGCTGTGCTGTACAGTAAGATCCTTATTTGCCTCACCTCTGAATCCATCTGTTCCAAAATATTTACCCATAACTGTAAACCTCTTTCTTTCAACTCAGTTTGAACTACTTAACTTCTTCTTTTTCTTCTTCCGGTGATACCAGCAGAGAAACTGCTCTCCGATGTACAGAGATCTCGGATGTGGTATACTCCCCGCCATACTCTCCATCCAGTGTCCATGCGATCGGTTCTTTGCTCTCGATCACGACACGATTGGTTCGGAATGCTACCATATTGGTCTCATTCGTATTTCCAAGGAGCAGCGAATTGATGATTCTCTGGAGATCTGCAAGATTCTGGATCTTGCGAATCAGGACTCCTTCAAATAAACCATCGTCGAATTCAACTCCATGGCTGGTCAGACTTTTATATCCGCCGACCGATACTGAATTCGATATCATACCGAACATAAACTCACCGGTATATGTCTGGTTATTAAATTCTATCTTCAGATTATATGTGGGAACATTTACAAGACTCTTCATACCCTGTAATACATATGCCGCATGTCCTAAAATATTCTTCATATTCTGAGGGGTTGCATATGATGTATCAGAGAATATGCCAAATGCTGCAACATAGACAAAATAATTCTTATTCAATTCTCCGACATCTACTGAAAAAGGTGCGGCAGTGACAAGCTGTTCTGCTGCCTCGATTGCTTCTTTCGGGATCTCAAGACTTCTGGCATAATCATTTGTCGAGCCACATGGGATATAGCCAAGCGGCCGGTTCAGTCCACATTCCATAAATCCTGTGACTGTATTACCAAGCGTTCCGTCACCTCCGGCACATACGATCACATCGTAGTTCTCTCCTTCTTCTTTTACGACACGGGCAGCATCGCCGACTCCCTGTGTCAGATAAATTCTGACTTCATATTCTTTCTTGCAAAAGACATCTATCACATCTATAAGACAATTCTTCAAAGTTGTTCGTCCCGCTTTGGGATTTACAATAAACAGCATCTTCTTCATATTCATACCTCATTACTGTTTACAGGAACACATTTATCCGATTGCTCTGTTCCCGTCTGACTTATGCTTTATGCATTGTGATTCTTTTTATATTCCATGTAAAGATCGTATCCTTTTTTTCTGAGCTTACAGGATGGACAATGACCGCATCCTTCACCCGGAATACCATTATAACAAGTAAGTGTCATATCTCTGATAACATCAAGTCCGCCGAGTTCATCTGCCAGCTTCCATGTCTCCATCTTATCGATCCACATCAATGGTGTGATAATATCGAATTCATAGTCCATCGCAAGATTCAGTGTTGTATTCAATGATTTGATGAAAATATCTCTGCAGTCAGGATAGCCGGAGAAATCACTCTGGCTGACACCTGTTATGATGTCGCTGACGCCCTTCTGTTTTGCGTAGATCGCTACAAATGTCAGGAATACCATGTTTCTTCCATCTACAAATGTATTCGGTGTACCGACCTCCGGCGCATTCTCGTCTACCTTCATCTCACTTCTTGTCAATGAATTTGGTGCAAGCTGATTCAACAGACTCATATCCAGAATATGATGCTCTACTCCAAATTTTTCAGCAATCTTCTTTGCACATTCTAATTCTTTTACATGTTTTTGTCCATAGTCAAATGATACTGCGTATACTTTTTTATACTTCTTAAGTGCCCATAACAGACAGGTCGTACTGTCCTGTCCACCACTGAATACAACAACTGCTTCATCTCTGTTCTTCAAATTCTGCATCTTTCATATCCTCCTATCGGTTCATCATCAATACTTTATTCTGTAAATTCACATCATTCTCAAATGCTCCACGGAACGTCGTTGTATAGGTCTTCGTTCCCGGCTTCTTAATGCCCCTTGCTGTCATGCAACTATGATTGGCCTCGATCAATACGGCTACATCCGGTGAGCCTGCTGCCTTTCCAACCACATATGCGATATCGGATCCGATCCGCTCCTGAAGCTGCAACCGCTTCGCTACCATGTCTGCGATCCGTGCGATCTTGCTGAGTCCTAAGACCCTGCCATGTGGGATGTATGCCACTGACACCTTCATATCATACATCAGTGCCATATGATGTTCGCAGTAACTGAACACCTCGATATCCTTTACGAATACCATATCACTTGTATGTGCCGCATCTTCCTCTTTGAATGTCTTGCCAAACATCTCAGCAATCTCATCGTTGGTATAATTCATTCCCTCAAATACTTCTTCATACATTCGCGCAACACGGTCCGGTGTCTCTTTTAAGCCTTCCCGGTCAGGGTCATCACCAAGTGCTACAAGGATTCCACGAATATGCTCCTTTATTGCTTCTTTATCAATTGCCATTTCTACTCCATTCTCTTATTACTCTTAATCGATTATCCAAATAATATGTTAATATCAATATCTGCGGTTTCATCCGTTTTACACTCCACGCATCTCCGGATCCCAGATATACTTATGAAGCTGTAACTGTAATTTTACACCATTCATTTCATTCTCGATCATAAAATCAACGATATCCTCCGGATTGATCTTGCCGTATACCGGACTGATATAGACGTTTGATTTGATATCCAATGCCCATTCATGAATAATGTCTCTTGCTGTTTCCAGATCCTTGATCGAGCCGGATACGAACTTTACCGCATCCTTCTTATCAATATAGTTATAATTGGAGAAACACATATTGCTTTCCATTCCGCTTCCCGGAAGCTTATAATCAAGTGTAAATGCTACCCGGTCTGTCAACGCTTTAAACTCTGCGATATCCACACTCCCGTTTGTCTCTACTTCTACCTGAAGTTCCTCATCCATCGCCAGCATCAGGAGCAGCTTATCGATATCCTCCTGGATCAACGGTTCTCCACCGGTTAATGTCACGTTTCTGACTCCGGTTCGCTTGATATAGTCATAGATCTCTGCATCCGTCAGTTCTTCGTATGGGGCATCTGCTTCATTTGCCCATTTGGTATCACAGTAACTGCAATTCAGGTTGCAGCCTGTAAAACGAATAAATACCGCCAGTTCTCCGGCTTTTACGGATTCACCGTTGATGCTGACAAATCGTTCTGCTACTTTAAATTTTGCCATTTCTATTTCCTTCTTACTTTTTGTATATGATATTCTTCGATGTCATATCTCTGATATGACACCTTTGATCGATTTCATTTATTATCATTTTCTTTTATTATGCTTCCGCATAAGTTGCTGCATTGGTCGGGGTCTCATAAACTGTGGTACGAATCACCTGATATCCCTTATCTGCCATATATTCATAAAAATACTTTGCCAGATTCTCTGCTGTCGGACGTACCGGAAGCTCGATGATACGGAACTGTTCTTCTGCCAGTGCTTCCATCGTCTTTTCCTTTAATGTACCTTTCTCCATGATCAGGCAATGATCCATCTCTTCTGTTTTCTCTCTAAGATCCTTTTTCAGATCTCCAAAATCTACAACCATGCCTCTGGTCTGTCCGTCCTGCATCAGCTTCTCGCCGCCGACTTCAACTTCAACCGTCCAACGGTGTCCGTGCAGATTTCTGCATTTACCCTCATAGCCCGCAAGGAAATGCGCGCTGTCAAAACTTGAATTTGTCTTTAAACTGTACATATCTTCCTCTTTCTTTTATTTTCGAATGTTATATTACACAGTTGTCAGCTTGCACGATGTAATAAGCATCGACATTTGTGTAGTTTCGTTATGAGACCTGCACTAGCTGTCAGCACCAAGCCCATGTTTGAACCCGTATGGGTGAGTTTGGGCGACTGCTGACAAATAGGCGTGCAGGTCGAATAGAAACGAAACAAGTCGGGCGATTACATCGTACAAACTGACAGCTGTGCAATATAACATTCCTATGTAAAAAACGCGCATATAGGAAAATGCCCTTCATGCGCGTTTTTTCCTAGTTTTGTTTAGTGACAGGATGGTATTAATGAACTGTCATTTATTCTGTTTCTGTATTGCCTGTCATATCTGACCGGCATCTGTTTTTAGATGTTTAAGAACTTCTTTACGACGCTCTCCATTTCTTCTTTGTCACATACTGTGTCGTGAAGAACAGGAGCTGTACGGATGTCCTCGATTGCCTGTGGAACCTTTACACCGGATAACTTGCAGAGCTCATCGACTAATTCAAAGTCACTCTTTGCTGCATAAGCTTCATCGATAGATTCCATAACACTTCTTGTAAACTTGTATGGGCTTGCTGTAGAAGCGATAACCGTAGGAGTCTTATCTCCTGTTTCTTTTACATACTTGTCATATACGGTTGCTGCTACTGCTGTATGTGTATCCATGATATAAGAATCCGACTCATATACTTTCTTGATCGTTGCCGAGGTTTCTGCTTCTGTTGCATAACCGCCCGCAAATTCAGCAAGCTTTGCTTTCATCTCATCTGTGATCGTATATATACCTTCTGTGCTTAACTGCTTCATCAGTGCTGCATTCTTCTCTGCATCATTTCCTGCAATCTTGTAGATCAGTCTCTCTAAGTTGCTTGAGATCAGGATATCCATAGATGGTGATGTTGTTAAGATAAATTCACGATTTCTGTCATAAGTACCTGTTGTAAAGAAATCATATAATACCTTATTGTCATTTGATGCACATACGAACTTCGCGATCGGAAGTCCCATTTCTTTTGCATAATATGCTGCAAGGATATTTCCAAAGTTACCGGTTGGTACAACAACATTGATCTTGTCGCCAGCCTGGATCGTACCGTCCTTAACCAGTCTTGTATATGCATATACATAATAAACCATCTGCGGAACCAGACGTCCGATATTGATTGAATTGGCGGATGAGAACTGATATCCTTTCTCGTCCATGTATGAAGCAAGCTTCTCATCTGAGAACATCTTCTTAACACCTGTCTGTGCGTCATCGAAGTTGCCTGTAATTCCTACGACAAATGTGTTTTCACCCTTCTGGGTTACCATCTGCTTCTCCTGGATCGGGCTTACACCATGCTTTGGATAGAATACGATGATCTTTGTTCCCGGTACATCTGCAAATCCTGCAAGTGCTGCCTTTCCTGTATCACCGGAAGTAGCTGTCAGAATAACGATCTCGTTCTTTACATGATTCTTCTTTGCGGATGTTGTAAGCAGATAAGGAAGAATGGATAATGCCATATCCTTAAATGCAATCGTTGAACCGTGGAATAATTCCAGATAATATGCACCTGCTTTATGTACGAGTGGTGCGATCTCCGGTGTATCAAATTTCTTGTCATATGCTGAATTGATACAATGCTTTAACTCTTCTTCTGTAAAATCCGTAAACATCAGCTTCATTACTTCATAAGCAACCTGCTGATAGTTCATCTGCGCCAGATCTGTAAGACTGACATCAAGAGCAGGAATACTGTCAGGAACAAATAATCCTCCTTCATTTGCAAGACCTTTTAAGATTGCTTCTGATGCGGTTGCTGTTTCATTTGCATTTCTTGTACTTCTGTATATCAATTCCATATGGCACTCTCCTTCTGTTTTATTTACTCTTTTGATTTATGCAGGCTTTCTTTTTCCGATGCTTTCATCCAGACATCCTGAATTCGACCTGCAAGCGTCCACATTATAGCATACCCATTTTCAAAACACAAGACGGCGGAGGTATCTCTCAAATCTGTTTTTTATATTTTATAGAATTTGATTGATCTTCCGCCATCTGTATTTTCTATTTCCTTCTGTTACAAATGGAATTAATTATTTTACTTTAATGGTAATGGTTGCTTTCTTACCACTTCCGTCTTTTGCTTTTGCTGTGATCTTAACCGTACCCTTCTTCTTTCCGATTACCTTACCCTTAGCTGTTACCTTTGCAACCTTCGGATTACCGGAGGTCCATGTCACTTCTTTACTGATTCCCTTTGTCGGAGTCAGCTTCGCTTTTAAGGTTATAGACTGTTTCTTCTTGATCGTTACTTTCTTTACTGCCTTTTTCTTCGATGTGATCGTAACCTTCTTAACTGCCTTTTTCATAACCTTAACCGTATAGGTTGCTTTCACCTTGCTGTTGCCAACCGCTGTTGCTGTTACCTTGATCGTCTTTCCCTTAGCAGCTTTCTTCACTGTCAGCACACCCTTGCTGTTAATAGATGCATATTTCTTATCCGATTTACGGATCGTCCATTTTACTTTCTTATTTGTCGCTTTCTTAGGTGTAACGGTTGCTTTCAAAGTCAGCTTCTTTCCCGGAGCTATTTTTTTGGTTGCTGCCTGAATCTTGACCTTTGCCGGTTTGACCGTCTTCCTGTCTCTTATACACATCTGACGCTGCCGACGATAAGGCT
>ERZ1026956.1379-NODE-1379-length-11674-cov-6.475342_pt1 | contig 11674 bp, 8 predicted proteins | sample MGYA00519301_ERZ1026956 | MGnify/ENA primary metagenome ERZ1026956 (study PRJEB26926, sample SAMN06164521) | human gut metagenome | biome: ENVO:00009003; feature: ENVO:2100002; material: ENVO:00002003 | host: Homo sapiens | place: USA | collected 2012 ...
GTGTAGTGGTATAGTATGTTCATGCTCAACGGAGCGGGGAATAAGAGAGAGGGAGAATGAGATGTCTGGGATTGTGATTGAGAAGGTCCGGAAGTCTTTTGACACGAAAGATGGCGTGGTCGAGGCTTTGAAGGATGTGAACCTGAATATCGATTCCGGTGATATATATGGAATTATCGGTATGTCGGGGGCAGGTAAGAGTACATTGGTACGATGTATGAATTTTCTGGAGGTTCCCACAGAGGGACAGGTTCTGATAGATGGGAAGGCTCTTGGAGATTTGACAGAGAAGGAATTGAGGAAACAGAGGGAAGAGATTGGTATGATCTTTCAGCATTTCAACCTGATGCCCTCCCGCACCGTGTTCGGAAATGTGGCCTATCCCCTGCGGGGCAGCGGCCTTTCCAGCTCTGCGGCCTTTGAGATGGGCATGGCCTGCATCTGGAACGGGGAGTACGCCTGTGGGCTGGATGCCCGGGCACTGGCCGGCATCTGCCAGTATGCGGAGAATACTTACTTTGGCAAACCCAGCGGTCAGCTGGACCAGCTGGCCAGCGCGGTGGGCGGCGTCATTTTTGCCGACTTCGCAGACCCGGCCGCCCCGCAGGTGGAAAAGATCCACGCAGACGGCCTGCTGCCGCCCGGCATGACCCTGTGCGTGACCGACACCCGGGGCAGCCACAGCGAGCTGACCGGCGAGTTCGCGGCCATCCGGAACGAGATGGAGGCCGTGGCGGCCTGTCTGGGCGGCAAGGTGCTGGGCGAGGTGGACGAGAAACGCTTCTGGCAGGAGCTGCCCCGTCTGCGGGAACAATGCGGCGACCGCGCCGTGCTGCGTGCCATCCACTATTTTGAGGAGAATGCCCGTACCCTTGCCCAGAGAGATGCTCTTGTGGCAGGAGACTTTGCCGCCTTTGCCCGGCTGGTGGAGAAGAGCGGCCACTCGTCCTTTGAGTGCTGCCAGAATGTCTACTGTGCTTCTTCGCCGAAGCATCAGGGGCTGTCGGCGGCGCTGGCCATCAGCCAGAGCATCCTTGCAGGCACCGGCGGTGCATGGCGGATGCAGGGCGGCGGCTTTGCCGGAACGATCCAGGCTTTTGTACCGGATGCGCTGATAAAGCGCTACTGCGTTGCGATGGAGGCGCTGTTCGGCCCGGGCTGCTGCTATCTGCTCTCGCTGCGAGAACAGGGAACCGTGCGGGTCATGTAAAACACAAAAAGAATGCCCTGCGGCATGGTGAGGATCCACCGCCGCAGGGCATTTTTGATTTCAGGAAAAATCAGCCGCGCTGAGACTTTGCGTCTGCACGCAGAGCGCTCATATCGTTCTTGTAGGTCTGAAGGTCTTCTGCAGCCTTGCTCGGTCCGCCGAAGAAGAAGGTGTGGACGCCTTCCACGGCATTGAAGCCGGCCTTGACCACATTGAACAGCAGCTTCGGAATGAACGAGATGGAGAGAGAGAGCAGTCCACCTCTAAAGAAGAAATCAGTGAAACGGAGATGGTCCGTAAATGAGGTCCATGCGTCACGAAATGCGCCGCCGCCGCCAAGAAGGGCTTTTTCTCCGTCCGGTACAACAGCATAGGAAGAAGGCATCTGGATGCGTTTCATAAACGACTCCTTTCTATCACTCCGTCAAATCAAACAGACTCAGGCAGCTGCAGCCACGATGGGGTCGGTGATGCCGGCATCCTGCTGCTGGGACGCGGCAATATTTGCCTTGGTCTGCGCGTAAGCATTCTTGAGCTCGATGAAGATGGACTTGACCGTGTTATAGATCTGGATAGCCTGCATTGCGCCGTACCAGCCAGCGAGAGCGCCGACCGCCACAGTGGCAGCTTTGCCGGCCTTGTTCTGGCCATCCCAGTAATAGGAGACCGACTGGGACAGAGTCAGACCATCCTTGTGCATCAGGATGAGGCCGCCAACGGCTGTGCCGAGGGCGGCTTTGCCCATCAGCTGGCCAAAGTTGATCGTGAAGTTGACCACAGACTGAAGCAGGGCCTCGGGATGGAATTCGATGAGATAAGAGCCTATCTGGATGGCACCGCCATCAATATAGGTCATTTCATCGGCAGAGAGGGCAGTGTAGGAAGCCGGCATCAGCGGGCTCTGATATGTAAGTTCCATAGTGGGAATGCTCCTTTCGCACATGCGCTCCGTCCACAGACGGGGACTAAGTTATCTGAATTATAGCATAATTGTCCAAAAACAACAAGAGAGCGAAAAAACATAATCGGAACGGGATTTGGGACTCCAAAACGGAAAATCCAGGAGAAACAAACGAAAAAACGATAAAATATAAAGAGCAAAGCAGGCCGGAGACTCCGAAAAAATGTTGTGTGAAATTTGAAGAAAAACGCAAAAACAGCAGCGCCCCGGCTGCTGTCCGGTGAGGGGACGGCAGGCAGGGCGCTGCTGCTATCAGGATGAATCGGAGAAAAATGGGGAAAACTTAAAGTTCTTCGCCCGGCACACGGTGGTACAGCGCGGTCAGCTCAGCGATGTGAGCGCTGAGGGCCGGGGTGAGCGGCTGGGTGAGCCGCCACTGCCAGTTGGCACCCTGGGTGCTGGGGGTGTTGATGCGGGCCTCAGCGTCCAGATGGAGCCAGTCGGCCAGCGGGATGACAGCCATGTCCGACACGCAGGAAAGGCAGGCGCAGATCATGGCCTCGGTGAGGTCTTCGGGTGCGCAGCGCAGGTAGCGGCAGGCGTAGGCCACATCCTCGGCGCTGGCGCTCTGACGCCAGCCCTCGGCGGTCACGTTGTCGTGGGTGCCGGTGTAGACCACACTGTTGCGGGGGTAGGTGTAGGGCAGGTAGTTGCCCGGCTCGCGGCTGTCGAAGGCGAACTGCATGATCTTCATGCCCGGGTAGCCGCTTGCGGCCAGCATGGCCTTGACCTCGGGGGTCAGATAGCCCAGGTCCTCGGCGATGATGCCGCCCTCGCCTAGAGCCTTGTGCATGGCGTCGATGAAGGCGCGGTCAGGGCCTTTCTCCCAGTGACCGCCCGCAGCGGTCTTGCTCCCGGCGGGGATGGAGTAGTAGCTCTCGAAGCCCCGGAAATGGTCGATGCGGACGACGTCGTAGATGGAAGTGGCGTGCTTGATGCGCTGCTTCCACCAGCGGAAGTCTTCGGCCTCGTGGCGGGGCCAGTCGTAGAGCGGGTTGCCCCAGAGCTGACCATCGGCGGCAAAGGCGTCGGGCGGACATCCGGCAACGCTGGTCAGGTGGACGGCGCCGTCGGTCTGGAACAGCTCCGGGTGGGTCCAGAGGTCGCTGGAATCGGGGCTGACGTAGATGGGGATGTCGCCCACCAGCTGGATGCCGTGGCTGTTGGCGTAGGTCTTGAGGGCGTTCCACTGGGTGTAGAAGAAGAACTGCACGGCCTTGTAGTAGTCCACCTCATCGGCCAGCCGCTCCTTGGCAGCGGCGAGGGCCGCAGGCTCCCGGGTGCGCAGGTCGTCGGGCCAGTCGGAGAGACCGGCCTGCTCCTGCTCGGCCTTAACGGCCATGAAGAGGGCATAGTCCTCGAGCCAGCCGCTCTGGGCCTCACAGAAAGCCTCATAGGCCGGGGTGGGGGAAGCCAGCAGACGGTCAGCCGCTTTATGGAGCACCACGGGCCGCTGCTGGTAGAGCGCACCGTAATCGACGGGACCCACCGCCTGGGGCGCGGGCAGCTCAGCCTCGGTAAGGAGGCCGTCTGCTGCCAACAGACGAAAATCGATAAAGTAAGGGTTGCCGGCAAAGGCAGAAAAGCTTTGGTAGGGGCTGTCCCCGTAGCCCGTAGGGCCGATGGGGAGGATCTGCCAGTAGGTCTGCTTTGCAGCCGCAAGGAAATCGACGAAGGCAAAGGCTTCATTTCCCAGCGTGCCGATGCCGTAAGGACCCGGCAGGCTGAAGACGGGCATCAGAATGCCGCTTGCACGCATGGCTGGAACCTCCTTGTTTTAGCCCTTGACAGCGCCTGCCACGACACCCTCGATGATGTACTTCTGGCAGGTCATGTAAAGGATGATGATGGGGATGATGGCGATGATGATGCAGGCCATCATGGGGGCCAGCTCGACGCGGCCATAGCCGCCGCGGAAATACTGGATAGCCATGGGGATGGTGCGGTACTTCTTGATGTCCAGCACCAGCGTGGGCAGCAGGTAGTCGTTCCAGACCCACATCGTTTCAAGGATGGCGGTGGAGATCATGGTGGGCTTGAGGATGGGGAAGACGACCTTGAAGAAGATCTGAATCGGGCTGCAGCCGTCGATCATGGCAGCCTCTTCGATCTCGATGGGGACGCTCTTCATGAAGCCGGTGAACATGAACACGGCCAGACCGGCACCGAAGCCCAGATAGATGATGCAGATGTTCCAGGGGGTGTTCAGATTGAGGGTGTCGGCGGTCTTGGACAGGGTGAACATGACCATCTGGAAGGGGACGACCATGGAGAAGACGATGAGCAGATTCATGAACTTGCTCAGCTTGTTGTTCACGCGGGTAAGGTACCAGCCGGTCATGGAGCAGCACAGCAGGATGAGGGCCACGCTGGACACGGTGATGACGAGGCTGTAGCCAAGGCTGGACAGAAAGCCCATCTTGGTGACGCCGTAGATGTAGTTGCTAAGGCCCGCGAAAGTCTCAGCCGTAGGCAGCTTGAAGACGGTGGAAGTGGTGAAGGTGCCTTCTATTTTCAGGCTGTTCAGCAAGATCAGGACGATGGGGTAGATCCAGAGCAGGCACAGCAGGCTCATGATGACAGTGAGGATGTTGTCCCACATTTTTTTATCTTTCGGCATTACTGCTGCACCTCCTTGGAGCGGGTAAACTTGAGCTGGATGAGCGAGATGATCACGACGATGAGGAAGAACACTGCGGCCTTTGCCTGACCGATGCCCTTCCACTGAGCACCAGAGCGGCCATAGAAGGTGTTGTAGATATTCAGGGCCAGCATCTCACTGGCGTTGGCAGGCTCACCGGCGGTCAGGGCCACGTTCTGATCGAACAGCTTGAAGCTGTTGGTCAGAGTGAGGAAGGTGCAGATGGTGACGCTGGGCATGACCATCGGGATCTTGATCTTGAACAGGATCTCACGGTCGTTTGCGCCGTCGATCTTCGCAGCCTCGATGAGGTCGCCGGGGACGCTCTGCAGACCCGCGACGTAGATGATCATCATGTAGCCGATCTGCTGCCAGCACATCAGGATGACCAGACCGACGAAACCGGCCTTGGCGTCCAGCGCCAGCAGAGGCCTCTGCAGGTTGGCCAGCACACCGTTGAGCAGGATCTGCCAGATGTAGCCCAGCAGGATGCCGCCGATAAGGTTCGGCATGAAGTAGACGGTGCGGAAGATGTTGGTGCCGCGGATGCCGCGGGTGAGCACCAGCGCGATGGCGAAGGCGCAGACATTGATGAGAACGGTGGACACCACGGTGAACGCCGCCGTGAAGCTGAAGGCGTGGAGAAAGGTCTCGTCCGAAAAGACGTTGATGTAGTTCTGCAGGCCCACGAAGGTGGTCTTGCTCACGGTGGTGAAACGCTGGAAGGAAAGATAGATGCCCCAGATGAAGGGCCAGATGAAGCCGATGATGAACGCCAGCAGAGTGGGCAGTACGAACACCGGCCAATATTTACTGATGGCCTTTTGCATGATATACCTCCTGAAAAAGAAGGGGAGGCGGGCGAACACATCGCCCGCCTCCCCGTTATCCAGCTACTGTGGAAGAAGGAGAACGTTTAGCCGTTGGCCAGCTTGTACTCCTTGGCCCAGCCGTCCACAAAGGCGGTGACCACATCGTCCCAGCTGCCAGTGCCTGCTGCATAAGCAGTCAGTGCAGAGCCGACGCCGTTCTTCCACTCCTCGGAAGGCATGGTGGAGAAGCACCAGTCAACGCTGGTCTTGCCCTCAGCAACGTAATCGTTGGCGATGCCGATGAGGGGGTTGGTGGAGTCCTTAGCCTTCTTGAAGGGGATGACGAAGCCCATCTTGTCAGCCATCGCGCTGGTGCCGGCCTCAGAGGTGACACACCAGTACAGGAAGTCCAGAGTAGCCTGAATGTCCTCATCGGAGGAGGTGTTGTTGACGCACCAGAAGTTCTCGGAGCCGGTGCACAGGCCCTGGTTCTCCTCGCCCTCAGCGCCGATGTAGATGGGCAGCATACCCAGGTTGTCGTCGCCCAGATCCTTCACGTCATTGTAAGCCCAGGTGCCGTTCTGGTAGAAGACGGCCTTCTTGCCCACGAACTCAGCCACGGCGTCGTTGCCGGTCTTGGAAGCCAGCAGCTTGGGGTCGCAGGTAGAGTCGGTGATGTACAGGTCCCAGATCTTCTTGTAGTTGTCGAGGTAGGTGCCCTTGATGGCGTCGGTGGAGCCGATGCCGTCAGCCTTGTACTCGTAGTAGATGGGCAGGTTTGCCAGATGGGTCTTGAAGCGCCAGTCGGAAGAACCGTCCATGCCGGCGGAGGTGAAAGCACCATCAACGCCCAGCTCAGCCTTGCGGGCCTGAATGTCGTCGGCGACCTTCTTCAGGTCATCGAAGCCCTTGATGTCGTCCTGAGTGTAGCCGGCGGCGGTCAGCAGCTCCTTGTTGTAGATGATGCCGTAGGTCTCGATGACGTAAGCGATGCTGGTAACGGCGTCGCCGTCCTTCAGTGCGAAGGAGTCGCTGGTCAGCTCACCGTACAGCTTGCTGTCGGAGAGGTCCAGGCAGTAATCTTTCCAGTTTGCCAGACCCACAGGGCCGTTGACCTGGAACAGGGTGGGAGCTTCGCTCTTCTCCATCTCGCTCATCAGGGTGGTCTCATACTGGCCGGAAGCGGCGGTGACAACGGTCACAGGCACGCCGGTCTCCTTGGTGTACTCAGCGGCCAGATCCTGCCAATCCTGATCCTGCTCGGGCTTGAAGTTCAGGTAGTAGACCTTGCCGGCAGCTGCGGGAGCGGCAGAAGCTGCGGTAGAACTGGCGGTGGAAGCAGCGGTGCTGCTGGAGGAACCACCGCAGGCAGCCAGACCGAGGGCGGCAGCAGAAGCGCCAGCGACTTTCAGGAAATTACGACGAGAGATCATTTTTTTCATAATTGTTCTCCTTCTTCATCATGTGATATACACATTCCGCCTGGCAGCGGAAATGAGACGAAATAAATCAGACAGCCCTTACGCTCTCACCGACCTGCAGCTCAGGCTGGAGGGTGATCTTCTGGGCCGGGGCGCCATGCTCGATCTGCCGCACCAGCAGCTCGATGCTCTGGAGCGCGATCTGCTCGCCGGGCTGGACAATGGTGGTCATCACCGGCACACAGTAGCGGGACATCGAGATGCCGTCGAAGCCGATGACCGATACATCTTCCGGCACCCGGAACCCGGCGCTCACCAGCGCCCGGATGGCACCGAAAGCGATGACATCGCTCATGGCGAACAGAGCGGTGAACTCGGCCCGGCGGGCCAGCAGGCTGTTCATGGCGTGGTAGGCAGACTCGAAATCGTAGTTGGACAGGCCGTAGAGCCGGTCGTCAAAGGTGAGCCCGGCATCCTCCATGGCATCCTGTGCGCCGAGGCGGCGCATCCGACTGGGGTAGCTGGTGGTCGGACCGCCGAGAACTGCTATCTTCCGGTGGCCCTGCGCGATGAGGTGGGAGACGGCGGTGCGGGCCGCAGCCCGGTCATCCACGCCCACCATCGAGAGGTTCGGGAAATCCAGCTCGTCGGAGACCAGCGTCGTCAGCACCGCGGGGACGGTGATGTTCGCAAAGCCCTGCTGGAAGTTCGCCACGCTGCCGCCGAGGAATATCATGCCTTTGGGCTTTATCTCCCGCAGGATCTTTTGGGCGGCGTCTATCTCGTTGGCATTCTCGTCCAGGTAGGAGACGATGCCGCTGTACCCGTAGAGGGTCGCGGCCCGCTGCAGCTGAACGAGGAAGTCCGAGAAGAAGAGGTTCCGGGTACCCTTGACCACAAAGACGAGGCTGCGGGACTGCTGGATCTTCAGCTGCCGGGCGTTGGTGTTCGGCACGAAGCCCGACTCCCGCATCATCTGAAGCACCTTTTCTTTCGTTTCGGGACGCACATCCGGCCGGTCATTGATGACGCGGGAGATGGTGCTGACGGAACAGCCGCTCAGACGGGCAATGTCTTTGATGGTCATGTTCGGCATTCCGGGAAGCACCTCTCTTTCGGTCGAAGTTCTGGTTTTTACTGAAATCGTGCGGGAACGATGTCGGGAACGGTTTCAGTGACTATAGTATGGCATAATTTGTGGAATAAATCAATAACCCTGAAACACTTTTGGCAGAATTGCATAACAAATCGACTCTCCTTTGTGCAGGTTGATTTGCCCGCAGAGCGAAAAGCAAATTGATTTCCGGCAATTCCCGGTACACGCCAGAATCTCCCGGAACGACCGTACTCTTTTGTAACTTTTAGAGCAAAAAAGGGCGTTCTCATGCAGGATGGATACAAGCTGAACCGACGGGCCGGAGCAAAAATAAGCCGAAAAAATCCCGGTATCCCTGCCGCCGGAGCGGAAAGGATACCGGGAATGAGATTTTTGGGGTTTACTCGGCGCGCAGGGCTTTGACGGGGTTGCACTTGGCTGCGCCGCGGGCCGGGATGATGCCGGCCAGAATGGTGAGCAGGGTAGCCAGTGCCACGAGGAAGAGGGCTGCGTCTACGGGCAGGGAAGCAACGAGGGTCGAAGTGCCGGAGACTTTCTGGATGATGATGTTTCCGGGGATGAGCAGTATCTCGCTGAGGACGATGCCCATGACGCCCGAGCAGAGGCCGATGATGAAGGTCTCTGCGTTGAACACCTCGGAGACGTTCCGCTTGGAAGCGCCGATGGCGCGCAGGATGCCGATCTCCTTCCGGCGCTCGAGGACGCTGATATAGGTGATGACGCCGATCATGATGGAGGAGACAACCAGCGAGATGGAGACGAAGGCCACCATCATGCTGCTTATCATGTCCACGATCTCGGTCACGCTGGTCATCAGGGTACCCACGAGGTCGGTGTACTGCACCATTTTTTCGTCTTCACCCTTTGCAGACATCCCGGCGTTGTAGGCATCCAGCTTTTCCAGGATGGTGGCCTTGCTGGCGAAGTCCTTCGGATAGATCTTGATCTGGCTGGGGGCGGCCTCGTCCGCGTAGCCGAAGGCCGTCAGGTTGGCCTCATAGGTGGCGGAAGAGGAGCGGAGGGTGGAGCGCATCAGCTCGGTCAGCTCGGAGGTGGTCATGTTGAGATGGATGGCCTTCTGGAAAGCCGACGCGTCGATCTTGATGGCGCTCTCCATCTGGCTGCTCAGCTTGCCGATGTTCTGCTGGATGGCCGTCTTGAGCTGGGACTGTATCTGGTCCTGGAAGGTGACGATGCCCTTCTGGATGGCAGCGTCCAGTTGACTTTTCAGCACCCCTGTGATTTGGTCGGAGTAGGTCTCCATCACGGTCTGGATGGTGGTCTGCAGAGCGCTCGAGAGCTGGCCCTGCAGCTTGTCCGGGTCAACGAGGTCTTTCATGGACTCGGCCATCAGCTTCTGGAACTGCTCCGACTTGAGGTAGGCAGAAAAGCTCCACTTCTTGAAGTTGAGGATGCCGTTGCCGATGATATATTTCTTATAGTCCTTGAACACCTTATGCACGAGGTCCTGCAGGGCCTCCGGCGAGACGGAGAGGTCCAGCTCTGCAAAGGCATCGCTGAGGTCGATGTCGGGAAGCTCGTCAATGTCGAGGGAAAAATCCGAGAAGTCGATGAGGCTGCTCAAATCGAAACTGCCGCTGCTGAGGTCAAAGGCACCGTTCAAATCGAAGTCGAGGGCGTTGGCATCAAAAGAAAAGGCATTCTTGAGGGCGTTGGTGTCGATGGAGAAGAGGCTGGTCAAATCGAAGTCACGGAGGCTCTCGGCCTTGCCGAAGCTCTCGCCGGTGAGGACGTTGGTGGCGGGGTCGGCCATCTGCTGCTTCACGATGTCGCTGTCGGCAGCGTCCTTCATGACCTTCTCGGTCAGGGAGGCGGGGTAGGCGATGCCGGAGGTGAGCATGGAAGCGGAGGCGGTGTAGTCCGGCTGGACGATGCCCACGATGGTGATGTCCTCGCCGTTCTCCACCAGCTGCTGCATATAGTCCTTGTCGTCGGCCTTGCTCTTCCAGATGCCGTAGGTGTCGTCGTAGACGTAGGCGTCGGCGCTGTTCACCAGCTTGAACTTCAGGCCCATCAGCTCGTCGTAGCTATAGGTGCGGAAGTCGCTGGGGACATCGACGTTCTGGTTCTGGGCAAACTGCTGTATCATCTTGTCCAGCTCGGCGGAGTCCCGCAGACCCATGGAGTAGAGGGCGTAGTCGGTCACAGTGCCGTATTTGCTCAACACGACGACACATTCGGTGGGCTTTTCGGGCCAGCGGCCGGCCTTGACTTCGTACTGGGACTTATAAAGGTCGCTGTTGGCGGGCAGCTGATAGAAAACGCTGGTGTTGCTGCCCATGCTGTTCATCAGGCTGCTGGTGACGGAGGTGGAGCCGGAACCCGAGCTTCCCAGACCCAGCATCGAGAGGGTGGAGTCCGGGTTGACCTGATGCACACTGCCGTCGGCGTCCTGCCGGTAGATCTGGGGCGAGACGCTGTAGGAATACTCGATGGAGGTGGCGTCATCCGCAATGGTGGACTCGTCGCTGTCGAGATATTTCTTTAAGGAAGTGAGGTCGTTGGACGTCAGGCCCGACACCATCTTGGTGATGAGCTGGCGGACCGAGACCATTCCCTCCACGCCGCCGGAGGTGTCCTTTTTGCCGTCCTCGTCGGTGGGCAGGCCGGTGGCTGTGGTGCCGCCGCTGCTGCCCGAGGACAAAAAGCTCGTGATGTCCACGCCGCTGCTCAGGATCTGCAGCGGGTATTCGCTCAGGGTGGAGCGCTCCATGTCGGCAATGTAGGCATTGACGCCGGTGGACAGCGAGATGATAAGGGCGATGCCAATGATGCCGATGCTGCCCGCGAAGGCCGTGAGCAGGGTGCGGGCCTTTTTGGTGCGCAGGTTGTTGAAGCTCAGGGCCAGCGAGGTGAGCCACGACATGGACGAACGGCCCATGTTCTTGTGGATGGGAGGGGCAAGCTTTGTGTCGTCCGGCTCGAAGGGGCGGGTATCGTCGGTGATGGCACCGTCCCGCAGACGGACGATGCGGTTGGCATACTGCTCCGCCAGTTCGGGGTTGTGAGTGACCATGACCACAAGGCGGTCTTTTGCCACATCCTTCAGCAGCTCCATGACCTGGATGCTCGTCTCGCTGTCCAGTGCGCCGGTGGGTTCGTCGGCCAGCAGGATGTCGGGGTTGTTGACGAGGGCGCGGGCGATGGCCACGCGCTGCATCTGGCCGCCCGACATCTCGGTGGGGCGCTTGTGGAGCTGGTCCCCGAGGCCCACCTGCCGCAGCGCCTCGGCGGCACGGCGGCGGCGCTCAGCGCCCGACACGCCCGAGATGGTCAGGGCCAGTTCGACGTTGGCGAGGACGGTCTGGTGGGGGATGAGGTTATAGCTCTGGAACACGAAGCCGACGGTGTGGTTGCGGTAGGAGTCCCAGTCCCGGTCGGTGTAGCGGCGGGTGGAGATGCCGTTGATGATGAGCTCGCCGTTGTCGTAGCGGTCGAGGCCGCCGATGATGTTGAGCAGCGTCGTCTTGCCCGAGCCGCTGGGGCCGAGG
>ERZ1026956.1402-NODE-1402-length-11512-cov-5.631928_pt1 | contig 11512 bp, 9 predicted proteins | sample MGYA00519301_ERZ1026956 | MGnify/ENA primary metagenome ERZ1026956 (study PRJEB26926, sample SAMN06164521) | human gut metagenome | biome: ENVO:00009003; feature: ENVO:2100002; material: ENVO:00002003 | host: Homo sapiens | place: USA | collected 2012 ...
AGATCCTGAGATGTCTCGTGGGCTCGGAGATGTGTATAAGAGACAGGTATTATTCAGATCCATACGAGGGTATTTGCGTCTATTGTTGATCCTGGGTCTGGTAGTAATGGTAATCCTGAAAGCATGTTCACCGCTTTCGGGAGCAGGAGAAATGGTGGCTTTGTCCCAACAGTACAGGATATTACCTGCGGTGACCTGCAGCATACAGGAAGCAGACCCGTTAATCGTCAGCTTCTTCTGACAGGATACCAACAGTCCCTCCGGAATCTGCTCGATCAGTTCCCCAAGATAGTTGTCATCCTTCTGATCAACTAGCTGTAAGTCGATCTTCATGCCGGGCTTGACGTCTTCAATACCCATGAAACCACCAATACCCAGATCACACATCATGTTCTCCATGACATCTTCGATGGTATTGATATTGTCTGCTGTTTCCTGATACTTGCTGAGCATCCGTTCACTGGTACGGCTGGAATGCGTGATACAGGTTGTAATGGTATCCACGATGTTAGATACCTGCTCCATGTTGGATACCAGCTGAGTGTTAGAGCTCTCTACTTCTTTAATGGCATTATCTACAACCTGAATGTGATTGCCCAGCTGCACGGAATCAGAAGCGATCTGATTTACGTTATCTCCGGTCTGCGTTACTTTTTCCAGAGTGATCTGGATCAGCTTTAATGTCTCTTCAATGGAAGAGGTCATCTTCGCGGAGGTAGCATCCAGCCGGGAGAGAGCATCCCTGATCTGATCAGAGGAAGCGTGGGTCTCGGTGCTTAAGGTACGGATCTGATCCGCTACGACAGCGAAGCCCTTGCCGGCTTCTCCGGCTCTGGCAGCTTCGATGGAAGCATTTAATGCCAGCAGATTCGTCTGGTTTGTGATCTTCTCTATGGTGCCGGTCTCCTGTTTTACCATTTCGAATTCCTGACGGAAATTCTCCAGAACATTTTCCAGCTCGGTGGACAGCTGTGACATGGTAGCAGCTGTATTCACCAGACTCTTCAGGTCTTCCGCGCTGACGCCGGAATGGGATTGCGTTTTTTCGACGAGCGTGATCATTTCTCCGATCAAAGCTACCACATTTTCTACCTAGGCACGGATATCGGAGGTCATCTGTGTGGATGATGTGGTACGATCCTGCAGCATATTGTTGTTGTCAGTCAGCTCGTTCATACCCAGCATGACGATATCGGAGCCATGCTTATTCTCGGAAGCCAGCTCTCTTACGACAGTGATGCCATCGAGAATGATATTACTCGAAGACTTTACCTGTTCTACAGTAGTTACGACTCTGTGCAGGTCAGCCCTGATGCTGTCGGTCATGGCACCGTCGGATTCGTTCAGATGACGGATGGACATGACATAACAGATGTAGCACAGGACGATACAGGACAGCTGTAACTGATAATTTTTCATATCGGAAGCACTGTTGAAGCCCAACATATAGCGATAGACGGCTGCACCGACGATGATCAGAGCATTGGCGATACCGCAGTTGATCATGAATTTCCGGTTCTTATATAGCACCAGCAGGCTCGTCACCGGCAGGATATAAGTGAAAGCGATCGGAGAAGCTGTAGTACAGATGACAAAAGTGTAGAAGATGCCGTAACCGATGACCAGATCGTAGCGGTAGAGTTCCGTTGCCCAGCCCTTTACACGTAACAACACTTCGCCGAAGATCAGAGGCAGCCAGCACAATGCCAAAAAAATAAGGTAAGAAGTGGTGGGATATAATCCCCCGGACGCATCGGAGCCATAGTTGGCACTCAGTAAAACAGCAAAAACAATCCAGATCTTACGGGCTTTCCGATTAGCTTTTTCTTTGAAAACATTTTCGTCGTATGTCATGATACATATCCTCCTTTACAGTCCTCTCCGGTATGTTCAAAAAAATGAATCAAATGGTGGATCACTTCCCTGCTTTCCGGAAGCTCCGGGTAAAAAGCGCTGAACGCATGGGTCAGGCGGGGATCCTTCGGGTAGTTGATCAGTTTATGGGGCATCTGATGTCTGCGCAGAGCCTTTTCAAAATTCAGAGTATAACTCTGAAGATTATCGTTGTCACTGGTGATCAGGAGACTGGGTGGCAGGCTGGTCACGATGTCCGGGTGCTCCGGAGATACATAGGGGGCAAAAGCACTTTTTTTATAATGCTGGCCGTAGAGATATCTGGGGAGGAAAAGTCCGATCTGATCCAGGCGGTTCGTATAGAACATACCGCTGACCAGACCAAGTGCCCGGACTGGCAGGTCAGAAGGGGTTACTCCGGCAGCCTGTGCCAGTGCAGTGCTTCGCTGCATGGCGATTCCATAAGTCAGCAGACAGGCACCGCCGCTGTCGCCGCAGGCATATATGTGGGAAATGTCACCGCCGTATTCCGTCAGATGATCCCGGATAAAATCCAGTGCCAGATGCAGATCAGCCAGCTGGTCATAGAAGAGACAGTCCGGTATCAGCCGGTACTCAATGCTGAATACCAGATACCCCGCCTCACAAAGGGAGGCACAAAAGGGACGGTTGAATTCCTTGTTCCCTATGAGGAGGCCTCCGCCATGTACGTTGACGATGACCGGGAGAATCTCTCCGTCCCGTCCCCTGGGACGGTAGACATCCAGACGATGGGCCGGAACATGCTTCTCATCATAGAAAATATCCGATTGTAGGAAAACGTCTTCAGGAAGAGGATACTCTTTGCCCCTGGAAGCGTAGCTTTGCTCGAATGCCGCCCGCTGCTTATAGAACATTTGACATATAAAGCTTTTCATGTGTACTCCTGATTCTGACTGTATATGTTTCAAAAAAGGAAAGTATTTGTCGAAAAATAGCAATATGCAGTCTTTAAAAGAATACCACAGAAATGAATAGATTAAAATAGAAAATGCAACATTCTATTATGGAATGTTGCATTTTGTCTTGCACTACATATTTCGGCTGACCATGGGAAAACTTTAGCCTTTTTTATAAAAAATCGTTAATACGTTATTTTCATATCACTATAGCAATTGCAGAAGCCGCATGTCATAGCTGTATGTCACGAAATACGGCATCTTTGTCATCCTGTTCAATTCCCAGATAATGTTTTGTGATCTGAAAAGAAGAATGATTGTAGATTTCCATCAGCAATGCGGGTGGTGTTCCCATTTTCCATGCATGGTAGCCGAAGGTCTTCCGCAGGGAATGACATCGGATCACGTCTTCAATGCCTACGGCTTCTGCAGCCTTACGGACAATGCGGTAGGCCTGATATCGGGAGAGTGGGGAAGCTGTTTTTCTGGGACTGGGAAAAAGGTAGTCTGTGTCGGTTACGAAAGACTGTGTTGTCCGGTAGGACTGTAGTGTTTTCTGAAGTTCCCTGTTGATCAGGATTCGGGTCTCTTTTCCTGTTTTCTTTTCTGTGATCAGAAGATGGGTGTAAAAGCGGCGGTGTTCTGTGCAATAGACATCTCCCCAGGTGAGATGAAGAATGTCGTTGATACGGAGAGCAGTGTTCAGACCGATCAGGATGAGAGTGTAATTCCGGAAGTTAGGCTGTTTGATAAGGTAGTAATCTTTGAAATCATGTAAAAGTTGTTTGCTGCGGATAGGTTGTGTCGTGCTCATAATAGCCTCCTTGAAAGTATTAATGAATAAGGAAAATGCAACATTCCATAATAAATTGTTGCATCAGTGAGAACCAGCAGGCAAGGAAGGCTGAATAAAAACAGGGAGGTTATCAATTATGCTGCGTCTGACCGTTAGTCCGGAAGAATACCTGATGATCAATGACAATATCAAGATCGTGTTCCTGGGAGGAACCAAGAATCATCTCCGTATCATGATCGATGCACCGAAAGAGGTGAACATCGTGCGAAGCACGGTGCTGGAGAACCAGATCACAGATCCGGAGGAGAGAGCGAAGCTTCCTAAATATTATGCGGAAGAAGAGCACCCGGAGAAGTACCGCAAGAAGTCAAATGTGATCATCGCAAAGGGAAATGCGGACAAATAATTTCATATGGTAATAACCGGAGGAAGAGCGGCTCTGTCAGGGCCCGACAGGGAAGCTCCTACTCCGGTTACTATAAAAACTAAAAACAAGTATCTGGGAGAAAAGGATTTCTCAATAACAATACAGATACGCACACTGCCGCAAAAGGAATTGGGCAGTAATACAAGGAGGTAAATTATTATGGTAGTACAACACAATCTTACAGCTATGAACTCTAACAGAATGTTAGGCTTAACCACCGCTTCTCAGGCAAAGTCCACCGAGAAACTGTCTTCCGGTTACAAGATCAACCGTGCAGCTGATGACGCAGCAGGCCTGTCCATCAGTGAGAAGATGAGAAAGCAGATCAGAGGTCTGACACAGGCTTCCCTGAACGCACAGGATGGTATTTCCGCAGTACAGACCGCTGAAGGTGCCCTGAACGAAGTTCAGGACATGCTTCAGAGAATGAACGAGCTGGCTGTAAAGTCAGCAAACGGAACAAATTCTGAGACAGATAGAACTTACATTCAGAATGAAATCGATCAGTTAACAACAGAAATTGACCGTGTATCTGAAACCACTAAGTTTAATGAAACCTATCTGCTGAAGGGTGACAAGTCTGGCGATAAGGCGACCAATTTCCAATACAAGGAAGTAGAAGTAACCAATCAGGATCTTTACTATGTAGAAAATGGTAAAGTTAATACTTTGAAAAAAGGTTCCTACAAATCTGCTGTAGATATTGCAAATCATGATTATTATACCAGCAAAGATGGTGTACAGGTTGGTCAGAAAATTACCACTGCAGAGCATGATACATACGCAGAAACTACTAAAGTAAACGTGATTACTGAAGATGTATATACCAAAGATACATCAACTGGAAATTTCGTTTCTGCAAAAGGTACTGTAAAGGATGCAACGGGCACCACAAAATACTACACTTTGACTAAAGGAACGGATGGCTTGTACGAAGCAGCTGAAAAAGCGAATCCAACCGCTGAAGAGTATGATCAGGTAAAGACTGGAACTACCGTATACGACAAAGATGGTAATGAATACAAAGAAGGTAGCTTAGTTAAGGATATTACGAAGTACTATGCATCTATTAAACCAGGAATCTTGGCAGGTGATAGTAAAGTAACAGATGTTGATAAAGTTACTACCAAGGGAACAACACAGTTTACTGATAAAGATGGTAATGAAATAGCTGCAAATGGTCTTGGTAATTACATTAACAATGATGGAACTCTTAAGGCTAACTCCGGTCTTTACATTAATGGAAACCTTGCAACACAGGATGATGTTGCTAAGATGGTTGATTATTCTAAAACCTTTGATACGGGAGCTTTAACACTTAAACTTCATGTTGGTGCAGATGCAACTGACAATAATCAGATTTCCTTAAAGATTGATACCATGAGTGCTGATGGACTGGGTGTAAAGAACCTGAAAGTTGATGGTGCAGATGATACTAATGCCAAGAATGCAGTTGAAACAATCAAGGAAGCTATCCAGAAAGTATCCACTCAGCGTTCCGCACTTGGTGCTGTTCAGAACCGTCTGGAGCACACCATTAACAACCTGGATAACGTAGTTGAGAATACCACCAGCGCAGAGAGCCAGATCCGCGATACCGATATGGCTACTGAGATGGTTAAGTACTCCAACAACAACATCCTGGCTCAGGCAGGTCAGGCTATGCTGGCTCAGTCCAATCAGGCTAACCAGGGCGTACTGTCTCTGTTACAGTAAGCTTAAGCTGAGATCAGGTTGTTTCCAAAGAGGAACGAACCATATCTGTAAGAGTTATGTAAGAACCAAAGGGCAGTCCATGACGGGCTGCCCTTTTACTTTCTAATATTTTTGCACTTGTAAAGCCATCATAAGGACTTCCTGTAAAACTTTAGATAAATGTAGGAAATCGATGAATTTGTGCTGTTAACAGCTTATTTCCAATTCCTTTGAATACTTTTCATAATAGTCAATAGCAGCTTTCGGAGGGATAGAGAGATCATTTTCTAATTTTTGGATGATATCTTCCTTTGACATACCAAAGGTTTTGCATAATTGAACAATCGATTTAGCTCTGCCTTCCTCTACGCCATCCCTGTAAATAACTCTCTTTTCCGCCTCAGCATCATATTCGAAAAACACCATATCAATAACCTCCTTCTTATTCTCAAGCAAAAATTCCTTCAAAATATCTTTCTTAATACACACATCCACTGCCTGAACGATGGCCTGTCGATTTGGATACACTTTTGCCTGCTTGCGGACTTCTGCAACGAACTGAGCATACTCCTTTAAAATTTGGCAGGCATCCATCAGCTCGGCGTTGAACCCGAGATTGATATTGATTATCTGTACCTGTAATTCAAGCTGAGGAATCTCTTCCTTATTCCGGTAGGCACTGGACAGCTTCAGGGTGCTGTATTCTGGGAGAGGATCCGTTCCGTTATAAAACACTACAAAATGTGGAGTATCCAGCATCTGTAACTTGTTGGAATAAAGCAGGTTATCTGTGCTCATCTTTGAATATTCACTTGCCAGATACAGCAAAAAGCGATACGGCATATTGGGATTCAAGGTGGACTGGTGCTCAAAAAACCATAGATCAAAATCCACCACAAATGACAGGTCGTTCTGTAAGCTTAGGTAAACCGCATTTTCCAAAGTTGTAATATGCAGTAGCTCCGGATCTTCATAATGCGAGTGATTCAGCGCATTGTACAGCGAGAGCAGCTTCTCCTTGTCATGAAATATTTTCCGGAACACCAGATCCTTATAATTCCGCTTTCCGGAAGCCGGTATTGCCACAGCCACATTCCCCGGCGCAGCCGCTACCGTATTTCCATATGAAATTTCTTCCGCAACAAATTTTTTCCAGAATCTCGACACAGTATTCATTAAATACTCCTCCGAAAAATAGTTGCTGGTCATATTATTTTGTTTTAACTCCATAAATCTCCTTTCTGTTGCAAAATAAATGTAAAAATAAAATAAAACGACACAAAAAAACAAATATTTTCCATATAAAATAAATAATAAGGGAAACTTTGACCACTGACGGGTCTATAAGATTTTTTGAAAGAAGAAAACTTACTTTTAATACCACCATACCATAGGGATTCCTTATTGGCAAGTCTGAAAAATGTTACAAAAAGGCTACAAAAAATCCAGAAAAATGTTACAGAACGCTTCTAAAGTTTTACTTTCTCGGCATTTTGGGGTAAGATAAGCAGTAAAGGTCCGTAAAGACGCAGAAAGAGAGGGTTACTATAATTATGAGATTTCAGGACATGCCTTATGAAAGAATAGATTTTGCCAAAGTGCAGGAGGAGATGGGAGAGCTGATCCGGGAGTTGGATGCGGCGAAGAGTGGGGAGGAGCAGTTCGAGGTGCATAAGAAGTACTATGCGCTGACGGACCGTGTCATGACGCTGATGACGATCGCAAATATTCGCTTTGACATCGATACCTCCGATAAATTCTACGAGGAAGAGCACAAATACTATGATGAGCAGGGCCCGGTATTCAGTAATCTGGTGCTGGCTTATCAGAAGAAATTATATGAATCCCCCTACAGAGCGTATCTGGAGGAGAAGATCGGGCCGGTAGCGTTCAAGAACATGGAGCTGGCACAGAAGTCCATGAGTGAGGCATTGATCCCGTTGATGCAGGAGGAGAACTCCCTGACCATGGAGTATGACAAGCTCATCGCCGGTGCGAAGATTGATTTCGACGGCAGGGAACTGAATCTGTCCCTGTTACGGCCCTATCTGGTGAATTCCGACCGCAATGTCCGCAGACAGGCATGGGAGAAGATGAGCGCGTTTTTCCTGGAAAATGAGGAACAGCTGGATACCATCTACGATAAACTGGTGAAAAACCGTACCGCGCAGGCCAGAGCCATGGGCTATGAAAATTACCTGGAGCTGGGATATTACCGGATGAACCGCAACTGCTACGGCAAGGACGAGGTAGAGGCTTTCCGCAGGCAGATCAAGGAGTATTTCGTACCCTTCGCAGAGAAACTGCATGACCGCAGAAGACAGCGTCTGGGTCTGGAGAAGCTCAGCTATATCGACGAGCAGGTATATTTTAAGGATGGCAACCCGGCGCCCACCGGAACCCCTGAAGAGATCATGGCGGCCGGACAGAAGATGTACCGCGAGCTGTCCCCGGAGACTGCGGAATTTTTTGATTTCATGATGGAGAACCAGTTATTTGATGTTCTGGGACGCAAGACGAAGAAGGCAGGCGGTTACATGACCTATCTGCCCCTCTACCATGCACCGTTTATCTTCGCTAATTTTAACGGTACAAGCGGTGATGTGGACGTCATCACTCATGAGTGCGGTCATGCATTCCAGGGGTATCTTGCTGCACAGGATCCTATCAGAGAGCATGCGGATATCGGCATGGAGACTGCAGAGATCCATTCCATGTCCATGGAATTTTTCACGGAGAAATGGATGAACCTGTTCTTCGGCGACAGAGCGCAGGATTATGTGGAGATGCATCTGGAGGATGCGGCGGCATTTATCCCTTACGGCTGTATGGTGGATGAGTTCCAGCATATCGTCTATGAGCACCCGGAGCTGACCCCGGCAGAGAGAAAGCAGGCATGGAGCCGTCTGGAGCGGGAGTACAAGCCTCATCTGGACTACGAGGGAGATCCTTTCTTCGGACAGGGAGGATTTTGGCAGAAGCAGCTGCACATTTACGACTATCCTCTGTATTATATTGATTACTGCCTGGCACAGACCTGTGCACTACAGTACAAGGTGAAGATGGATGCCGATTTTACAGAGGCGTGGAAGAGCTATCTGAAGCTGTGCAGGCTGTCTGCCAGCGATTTTTACACCAACATGATCAAAGAAGTCGGACTGGACAGTCCTTTTGAGCCCGGATGTGTGAAAAATATCGTGGAAAAACTTGAAAAATATGTGAAATAGCTTTCTTTTTCCGCTAAAATACGGTAAAATAAGGAGTCATTGGACTTAAGACGCTAGGAAGGAGACATGTAAGCAATGTCTAAGAATGAAAAAGTTACAGAAAATAAGGAACAAAAAGAACAAACTGAACAGAAGGTCATGACAAAATATGACCGTAAGGTACAGAAGCGTAAAGAAGAGAAGGAAAAGGAGAAAAAGGAAGAGCGCATCAGCACAACAGTCGGGATCGTATTCCTCGTTGCTCTGGTATGCCTGGTGGCATCTTTCCCGATCCGGACCTATCTGGCGACTCATGAGACTTATGTAGTGATCAATGGGGAAGAGGTGAATAAGGTAGAATTTGATTATGTCTACAACACCTCCAAGAACAACTACATTACACAGTACGGAAGTTATTTAAGCTATTTCGGACTGGATACCAGCAAGGATCTGTCCACCCAGATGTATTCCGAGACTCTGACCTGGCAGGACTATTTTGAGCAGAATGCTGTAGAGAGCCTGAAGCAGAATAAGGCGCTGATGGCAGAAGCCAAAGCAGCCGGCTTCACCTACGATACCACGGATGAGTACAATACTTTCAAGGAAACCATCAAAACCTCCGCTGCAGCCGCAGGCGTATCTGATAAGGAATATGTACGTTCCATCTACGGAAGCTATGCAACCATGGGTCGTATCGAAGAATATGTGAAGAACGACATGGTAATGAACGCTTATTATCAGAAGCTGCAGGAGGATAATGCTCCCAGTGATGATGAGGTCCAGAGCTATTATGAGGAAAATAAGGCAACCTACGATTCCGTAGACTACCGCCTGACCACGATCGAAGCTGATCTGCCCACCGAGCCTACCGAACTGGCAGATCCCGTAGAGGAGACTGCTGCCGATACTACAGGTTCCACCGATGGAACCGCAGCTACTGACAGCACACAGGATACCGCTTACCAGCCTTCCGATGCTGAGATCGCCAAGGCCATGGAAGATGCCAAGGTACTGGCTGACGATGCGGAGCAGACCGTGGCAAAAGACGGCGAAGCACACGAGAATGAGAAGAAGTCTTCCGTGAACTACCTGATCTCCGACTGGCTGTTCGATGATGCCAGAAAGGCAGGAGACACCACCGTCATTACTAACGACAACAGCCATTGCTACTATGTCGTGGCATTTGAGAAGAGATATCTGGATGAGACTCCTTCCGCAGATGTACGTGTGATCATTCCCACCGAGGATAAGACCGGTGAAGAGATCCTGGAGGAGTGGAAGAACGGTGCAGCTACCGAGGACAGCTTCGCAGAATTGTGCAAGAAGTATACACAGGATACTTCTGCAGTAGAAAACGGCGGTCTGTTCGAGCAGGTGACCAAGACCGGTATGACAGAGGAGCTGAGCAACTGGATCTTCGACAACAGCCGTCAGGCAGGAGATACCGTAGCCATCACTGTCAGTGACACCGCCTATGTACTTTACTACATCGGACAGGATCAGCCCGAGTGGAAGATCAACATCAAGAATACGCTGGTATCCGATACAATGAGTCAGCATATGCAGGATATTACCGCAGATGTAACTGTAGAGGATCCCAAGGGTAAGCTGAATTACCTGAAAGTGCAGGCAGAGGAATCCGCGGCTGCTGAGACTGAGACTGCAACAGCAGAGACCCAGGAGATCACCGAGGAACAGACCGCTGCTACCGAAGAGACCGCAACACAGGCACAGTAAGGCTTGCCGGGGAACAGAACATAGACAACAGACAAGTACCTGTTTCACTGCGCAAGCAGAAGAGACAGGTACTGTTAGGTTATGAGCAAAAATAGTCGCAAAAGGGCGGGAAACATGATAATGTGACTCTGCCAGTTACGTGAGCTGAACAGAGAATAACTTTGAGAAAGGTATGAATATACATGCAGGAAAAAGTTCTGGTACTGGATATTGACGGAACACTGACCAATTCTAAAAAAGAGATTACAGAAGCTACAAAACAGGGAATCTGGAATATTTTACAGCATGGACACAAGGTGATCCTGGCTTCCGGACGTCCCACGCCCGGTATGCGGAAGTGTGAAGAGGAACTGGAGTTGAAAAAATACGGCGGATATCTTCTGTCCTTTAATGGAGCCCGTATCGTGGAATGTAAAACGGGAGAAGTGGTCTATCAGAGAACACTGCCCCTGTCCATTGTACCCGGATTGTATGAATTCGCCAAAGCGAATGGCTGTGGACTGATCACTTATCAGGGAGAGGGAGTCATCTCTGCATTTGAGCCGGATAAATATGTGCAGTTAGAAGCAAGGATTAACGGAATCCCCATTCAAGTGGTGGATGATTTTGTATCCTATGTAGATTTTGATATCAACAAATGTCTGATGACGGCACCGGAAGAGATTGCCCCCGAACTGGAGAAACAGCTGCAGGAAAAATACAGTGATGTGGCAAGCATCTACCGTTCCGAGCCTTATTTCATTGAGATCATGCCCAAGGATGTGAATAAAGCGACTTCTCTCGACCACATGCTGGAGGGTATGGGACTGACCAGAGAGACTGTCTCTTATACACATCTCCGAGCCCACGAGACATCTCA
>ERZ1026956.1403-NODE-1403-length-11504-cov-3.862259_pt1 | contig 11504 bp, 7 predicted proteins | sample MGYA00519301_ERZ1026956 | MGnify/ENA primary metagenome ERZ1026956 (study PRJEB26926, sample SAMN06164521) | human gut metagenome | biome: ENVO:00009003; feature: ENVO:2100002; material: ENVO:00002003 | host: Homo sapiens | place: USA | collected 2012 ...
CCTACTGTTCATACGACCGATAAAGGTACGCAATGGGAGTGGAACGAGGGAACTATTGTTGTAAAAAGCCCCGAACGTCCTGCCGGACAAAAAAGCGTGATCGGACTTACTGCTCCTAAAATGGAGGTGGTGCGTGTAGGCTTTGTTGGCTTGGGAATGCGTGGTCCCGGAGCTGTATCGCGTTTCACCCATATTCCCGGCACCCAAATCGTGGCGCTTTGAGATTATGACCCTACACGTGCGGAAGCATGCCAGAACATTTTAAAGAAAGCTTCTATGCCGAAAGCGGCAATCTACTCGGGTGAGACAGGTTACGAGGAACTTTGTAAACGTGATGATATTGATTTGGTATATATCGCCGCAGACTGGTTGCATCATTTCCCGGTAGCAAAATGCGCATTGGAAAACGGTAAAAATGTAGCTATTGAAGTTCCCTCGGCCATGAACCTGCAAGAATGCTGGGACTTAATCAACCTGAGTGAAAAAACCCGCAAGCATTGCATGATTCTTGAGAACTGTTGCTATGACTGGTTTGAAATGAATACACTGAATATGGCACAACAAGGTGTATTTGGCGAAGTAATCCGTGCCCAAGGAGCCTACATTCACAATTTAAGCCCGTTCTGGGATCATTATTGGAAAAACGGCAAAGAAGACAAACTGGGATGGCGTTTGGATTATAACATGAAACACCGGGGTGATGTATATGCCACTCACGGCCTGGGTCCTGTAGCACAAGCATTGGATATCCATCGTGGTGACCGTATAACCACTTTAGTAGCTATGGACACCAAATCTGTTGTTGGTAAAGATTTAGTGGAGAAGAGAACCGGCGAAGAATGTAAAGAATTCCGTAACGGAGACCATACCACCACCCTGCTTCGCACAGCAAATGGAAAAGTTATTGAAATCCAACATAATGTAATGACTCCCCAACCTTACAACCGCCTGTACCAACTGACAGGAAGCAAAGGGTTTGCCAATAAATATCCCGTTGAAGGATATGCTTTGGATGCAGCACAACTGACCGCATCGGGTGTGCAACCCAAAGTAGACGATTTGAACTCTCACGGATTCTTACCCCAGGCAGAAATGGAAGCACTTGTTGAGAAATACCAGCATCCTATTTTAAAGAAATATGGTGAAATGGCAAAAGAAGTCGGCGGCCATGGCGGTATGGACTTCATCATGGACAGCCGTCTGGTATATTGCCTGCAAAACGGACTGCCTTTGGACATGGATGTATATGACCTGGCCGAATGGTGCTGTTTGGCTGAACTGGGAGCTATCTCTATGGATAACGGCTGTGCGGCAGTAGCCTTCCCGGACTTCACACGAGGTGAATGGAACGTGACCAAAGGTTACAAACATGCATACGCTTCACCCGAAGACGAAAACGCAAACATGGAAAAAGCAAAGGCTTTCACCGCGAAACTGAAAGAGCAGGGAGCTAAAGAATGGGCGAAAGAAGCTAAGAAGAAAAAGAAATAAACAGGAATAAACAAGAAAAAATGTGCCGGAAGTCACTCTGTCATAAAAGGCAGCCCAATTCTTCAGGCACATTTTTTTATGCCGTCCGAACAACAACCGTTTCCGGATTTTATCGAGAATCAAAAAAAGGATGTAACCGGCATTCTTATAATTTCCGGCCAAAGCACTTCGACAGTGTCAAATTCAATCCGACACGCCATTTTGTCAAAGAAGTATACAGAAAGGGTGAAAAGGAACTGGAACACGCAGACCCCACATACGGTTTCAAGACGTCTTCTTCCAAGCACACTCAGGAAGAGCGATTCGGCATGCTGATGGAATACCTGAAGGAATACACCTTCATCACCCGACAGGAATACTCCAATCTGACGGGAGTGCTGAAAACCAAAGCTGCCCATGAGCTGCGCCAATGGTTTATGGAAGACAAAATCAAGAGAAGCGGCAGAGTGCCACACGTCATTTATATGGCCGTGGGCACTGAATAAGGAGGAATACCCTGTCTCTTATATCCTATGATAGATTTCATCGAAAGGAACCCTGCCCCGTTCTCCCCAAATGCCTTTGTTCCCATCCCGTATGCCGCAAGGTATAACCATATTGATGCCTGCCCCATGGGGCAGCTTCAATAGTTTCTTCATCCGCCTGCTGTCAAAACCTTCCAGCGGACAAGTGTCATAGCCTTCGTTTGCCATGGCAATCATAAAGGTTTGGGCAGCAAGGGCACAGGATTTATTTACCGTCACACGCATATCGCATTCCGAAACTTCCAGCATCATAGGGCGGAACAGGCTGATGGTTCTCGCCAATATCACCCTGAAAAGCCCTAGAAGCCCGAAAAACCTTGCATAAATGAAAGGCATCAGTTTACCATAATACAGCTTCCTGTCCCTAATACGTTTTTCCTGACGCTCTTTCGGACTATTGCGCCTGATATTTCCTTCTTCAAAGTCAAGCACAAATTTAGCACGCTTTTTATACAAATCCTGACGAGTAACAAAAACAACAATTTCCGAAGCCGTAGAAGCAGCCGACTGCCCTAAACAAGCTTCTGAAACTTTCGCCATCAGTCCGGGATTCGTTATTTGATAAAATTCCCACAATTGCATATTGGAACTATTGGGAGCCAGCGTAGCCAGTTCAAGACAATGTTTCACCTTTTCCGGGTCTATCGGTTTATTTTTATCATACCTCCGCACAGACCGGCGGAAGTTCAATACCTCTTCTAAATTCATTTCCTATTCAAATTAATAACTTTATTTCTTACTGAAACATTGCAGGATGACTTCTGCCATTTTCTTGGAACTGAACGGATTCTCTCCGGTGAACAGATTACCGTCAATAACGACTTTTGAAGTCATCGGAATCAATGCTTTCTCGTAGCGGGCACCTCTGTCTTTCAGTTCGGTTTCCAAATCGAAAGGCACGACCCTTTCCTTTCTTGCCAGAATTTCTTCAGCCCGGCTGAATCCTGTAAGCTTCTTATCTTTAACCAGATATTCGCCGGAAGCCAACGTCACATTCAACAATCCACAAACACCGTGACAAATGGCTGCCACCTTCTTTTCATTTTCATATTGCTTTTTTAAGATGGCTTGCAAGACAATATTATCCGGAAAATCATACATGGAACCATGTCCTCCCGCCAAATAAACGCAATCAAACTGAAATTCGGAGACTTCATCCAAACTTTTAGTATGCTGCAATACATTCTTAAATATGGAATCTTCCCAACAGGTTTTAGTTATCTCATCCATGAGTAAGGGATTCAAACTCTCCGGATCGATAGGAGTATCGCCTCCTTTGGGACTGGCAACGGTAATTTCTATTCCTTGCTTTTTGGCGCCGTGATAAATATGGGTGAGTTCGCTCAGCCATAATCCGGTTCTTAAATTCTTATTCACAAATTCGCCTTCTCCGGTTACTATTGCCAGTAATTTCAAGTTATCCATATTTATAGTTTTAGGGGTCATGCCTATATAACATAACCCCTATCCTATTGTATTCCAAACAGACAAATCATTAATATTATTTGGATTATTTCTTCATCCTTATAATAATCAAATGACAGATTTTACCGAGTCCTAACATTTTATAGGTTATTCTTGTAAATATTCGCCATCACCTTCTGGTATTGATTCTCAATCTGCATATACGCCTGAAGATTCTTATAAATACTTTCCGTTTCCACAAAATATTCAATCAATGAAATTTGTCCTTCGGTCAATGCCTGCTTCAATAAATCCAGCGAACGGTACATCAAAGGGACATCATACGCATTCATGGCATCCTTCAACTGCTGCATCTCATTGAAAAGAGACATCAGGGAAGCCTCGACCCGGTCTTTAGCACTTTCTTGCATAAGCTGAGCGCTGATAGCCTGTGCCTTGGCTATCTTTACCTTTTTACGATTCTGAAACAAAGGCAAGGAGCCCCCTACCACAAAACCATTCATCGAAACCGCATCATCCGTGTTACGGCGAAAACCGGCTTCCAGTTTCGGCAACCATCCTTGACGGTCTACCGAAACCTGCTTCTCGGCGGCACGGGCAGTGGCGGCGGCGGCCTGCAAGTCAAGGTCTGACGCCATCACTTCATCCCTCATAACATTGTAATCATTGATTTCCTGTATGGCAAGATACGTGGTTTCAGCAAACTCCAAAGGCATGTTACCGTTCATGGCAAGCAGAGACTGCAAGGCAGTGCGGTGAGCTGCGCTGTTTTGGGCAACTTCCGTCTGCACGTTCATACGCTCCATCTTGATTTTGTTGACTTCCAGTATATTCGCATCACCGGTAGTCAGACGTTTTTCATAAAGTGCCTGTAATTCATCTGCATTTTTCATACGGATATCCATCAATGTCTTTTCCTGATTCAACAGAATAAGGTCCAGACAGAGATTCTTCGCATTCAGCAGAATATCCCGGCGGGCAGCCTGTTGTTGCTTGTCCACCGCTTCGTTCTGCAAAGTAGCCTGCCGGTTGCGGGCAATATACTGAGTAGGAAAATCAAAACCTTGCGAAGCAACGAATTCCGTACCGTGACCACCTTCGGCACCATTACTGTAAAAAGAGCTGTAGCTCACCGTAGGATCAGGCAAGTTGTTGTTTGTCCGGTTTTCCATCTTGGTCGCATCGGCGGCATGTTTCTGTGCCTTGAGCTCTTTATTGTTCTGCTCGATGCTTTTCAAAATGTGCTCAATACTCTGGGCCTGCATCAGCAAGGGAGAGCAGAGGGCTATTATAACTAAGATTCGTTTCATATTATTTCTATTATTTCTTCTTTCGGTTCATCAGTTCATAAACAATCGGAATAATGAAAGCGTTCAGGAAAGTCGATGTCAAAAGACCTCCAAGAATAACTTTCGCCATCGGGCTTTGTATTTCATTACCCGGCAAATCGCCACGGAATGCCAAAGGTATCAAAGCCAGCGCGGAAGACAACGCAGTCATCAGGATAGGGTTCAAACGGTCTAACGAACCGTGGAGAATGCTTTCTTTCAACTCCATACCTTCTTCGCGCAACATATTGTAATGACTTATCAACAACATACCATTACGGGTAGCAATGCCAAACAACGAGATAAAGCCGATAATAGCCGGAATGCTTATCTCACCCGTTGTTATCATCAATGCAAATACCCCACCAATCAACGCCAAAGGCAAATTCAACAAAATGACTCCACTTTGGGCTGCATTCTTAAACTGGGTATAAAGCAACAGGAAGATAACCACGATACTCATAAACGAAGTGAGCATCAGCGTACGGCTGGCCGCCTGCTCGCTTTCAAACTGACCGCCATATTCCACATGATATCCTTCGGGAAGCTTGATTTGCGCATCAATCCGTTCCTGTATATCATTCACCACGCTGCGCAAATCACGACCGCTGGTATTGGCCGAAATCACAATCTTACGCTTCACGTTCTCACGGCTGATGGTATTCGGTCCCATGGCAGAAACCACATCGGCTACATAGTTGACAGGGATTTTCTGACCGTCACCGGTATCAATCATCAGGTTGCGCACCTTCTCCATCTCATCACGCACCTCATCCTTGGTACGGACAATAAGATTAAACGCTTTGCCTTCTTCATATACCTGTGAAACGACTTCACCCGCCATGTTCACTGATACAAACTCGGCAAACTCCGGTAACGAAATACCGAATTTGGCAAGCATCTCGCGTTTGGGAACAATCTTGAGCTGCGGACGTTCGATTTGTTGTTCCACATTCAAGTCGGCAATACCCTCCACACTGCTGATGGCATCCTTTATCTGATTACCGATGGCAAACATCTTGTTCAAATCATTACCAAACAGTTTGATGGCAATGTTGGCCTTGGTACCCGAAAGCATGGCATCGATACGGTGGCTGATAGGTTGGCCTATTTCGATATTCGCACCGGTAATGGTAGATAACTTGGCACGCACATCGGCTACCAGTTCCTGGCGGGAACGGTCTTTCAATTCAAACGGGGCCTCAATTTCACTCACGTTAACCCCTAATGCATGCTCATCCAGTTCGGCACGTCCCGTTTTACGGGCTACAGTCTGTATTTCGGGAATAGACATCAGCAACTCTTCTGCACGGTGTCCCATTTTATCCGATTCTGCCAAAGAAATTCCCGGCAATGAACTGATATTAATGGTGAACGAACCTTCATTGAAAGATGGCAGGAAACTGCGTCCTAATGTAAAAAACATAACCAATGCCACCGCAAACAGTCCACCCGTAAAACCCAATACTGCGGATTTATGATTCAAGGACCATAACAAGGCATTGCGGTAATGCTTTTTCATCCATACGGCCACAAATGCCTCTTTGGGCAATCCTTTGCTTTTATTATTACCTAACAGATAGCTGCACAGTACCGGAGTCAGTGTCAAAGCCACTACCGTAGAAGCAAACAACGCCACAATAAAGGCAATGCCCAACGGAACCAGCATACGCCCTTCCATTCCTGTCAGGAAAAACAAAGGAACAAAGCTGACTACAATAATCAAGGTAGAGTTCAAGATAGGCATACGCACTTCCTTCGAAGCATTGAACACGACTTCAATCACGCTCTTACGTTCCCCTTCGGGCAACAAGCGATTCTCACGCAAGTGCTTCCATACATTTTCCACATCCACAATGGCATCATCCACCAACGAACCAATGGCAATGGCCATACCACCCAAACTCATGGTATTGATGGTGAGTCCCATATAGTGAAGAGTCAATATAGAAACAATCAATGACAACGGAAGGGTTACCAATGAAATAACCGTGGTACGTACATTGGCAAGGAACAGGAAGAGAACAATCACCACAAAAACAGCACCTTCATACAACGAATCCTTCACATTACCGATAGAGCTTTCAATAAAACGGCTCTGACGGAAAATATCTGTAGAAACGTGTACATCAGCCGGAAGATTCTTCTGCAAATCCTTCAATGCGGCTTCCAACTGCTCTGTCAGTTCAATAGTCCCGGTCTTGGGTTGTTTGGTAACGGTCAGCAGTACGGCAGGTTTTCCTCTCTCCGAAGCAGTACCCAGTTTGGGTTCCTGCGAACCAATCTTCACATCGGCAATATCCTCCAATGTAACGGGCACCCCTTCCACCGTCTTGATGACGGAACGTGACAACTGAGCCACATCATGACTGGAAAGCACCCCGCGAACAATATATTCGTTTCCATATTCATAAATCACTCCGCCATTGGCATTCTGATTCATGTTACGGGTAACGTTCATCACCTCTGCCAACGTAACATTGTAATGTTTCATGCGGGCAGGGTCAAGCAACACCTGATATTCCTTGATATCACCTCCCAGCACGGCAACTTGTGCCACACCTCCCGTAGAGAGCAGGCGCGGACGGATAGTCCAGTCTGCCAGTGTACGGAGATCGAGCATGGAAGTAGTATCCGAAGTCAGACCGATAATCAGCAACTCACCTAAAATAGAAGACTGAGGTCCCATGGTAGGTTTACCTACATTCTCGGGCAGCTCCTCGCTGACCAAGGACAATTTCTCACTGACAATCTGACGGGCCAGATAGATATCGGTATCCCATTCAAATTCCACCCACACAACGGAAAAGCCATTGGTGGAAGATGAACGCACCCGGCGCACATGGGTCGCACCGTTCACGGCAGTTTCTACAGGAAAGGTTACCAATTGTTCCACCTCTTCGGCGGCCATACCATTCGCTTCGGTCATAATCACTACAGTCGGCGCATTCAAATCGGGGAACACATCGACTTCCGTATGAAAAGCCGTGTAAGTACCGCCGATAAGCAGCAAAACCGACGCCACCAGAACCAATATACGGTTCTGAAGGGAAAAATGTATAATCTTATTTAGCATAGGACGGCTGATTAATGTTCATGACTATGAGCCGGAATCGCATTGCTGGCCGACGCTAATTTCACCTGATAAGCTCCCTTTGTTACCACACGGTCACCGGCTTTCAAACCGGTCAGAATCTGCACTTTCTTTCCGTTGCTCGCTCCCAAAGTTACCTCCTGTTTCTTATATCCTTCCTCATCCAGTTGCAGATAAACAAAGTACAAACCTTGTTCTTCGGTCAGTGCCGTAACAGGCAAGGCCAGCACATCGGGCATTTCCGACGAGAGCAGATACACCTCCACATACGAACCGGGAATCACATCTCCCCGATTATCAAATTCGAAAGTTACAGGCACATAAAAAGAAGTACCACCGGATGCTTTACCATAAGAAAGCAGATGCCCTTTCAACTCACCCAGCTCATATACCTTATTATCGTATGGAGTCTTGAAGTTTGCCGACTGGATGCTATGCAGATAACCATAATATTTCTCGGAAACATCTGCACGAAGGAACAGACGACGGTTCTGAGTGATACTCACCAAAGGCTGGCCTACCGACACATAGTCACCTTCCTGCACCAGACAAGTCTTGATATAACCACCTAAAGGAGCTGTGACGGACACACCTGTCTTGGTCTGGTTCTTTGAAATAGCCTCGTATGCCAATAATGCATTTTCATAACTCTCCTTAATGGCATTGAAATCTTTCTGCGATATTATCTGACTTTTTACCAACTTGGCGGCACGTTCATATTCTTTTTTGGCGGTTTCATATGCGATACGGGTACGTTTTACAGGGTCTCCGTCCGGCATATTCTCAGCAGAGATATTCAGAATGGGAGCCCCCTTGCTCACACTCATACCGTCCGTTACCGGATGGCGGAAAGAAACCACACCGGCTACATTGGCGACTACTACGCTTTCATCGCCTTGTGCTGCCTGCACCTGACCGCTGGTCGTTATCACCTGACGGAATGATTCAGGCCGGATTATTTCCGATTCTACCCCGGCTGCTTTTGCTTTTTCTGGAGCCAGAATTATCTCATCGGAATGTCCGGCTGCAGAAGCTTCCGCTTCATGATTATGCCCTTCGTGACCTTCATTCTCATGGTCGTGGTTTTCTTTTTCATGGTCATGCCCTTCGTGATTATGGTCATGCCCTTCGTGGTCGTGATTATGTGCTTCCTCCGTTCCATGATCGTGTCCTTCGTGTTCATGACCCGATTTACTGTTGCAAGAGCCTAAGAGGAACAAGCCCAAGACTCCCATAAAGATAAGTTTCTTCATGATGATATTATTTGTTCTTACTTTTTTAATCTGATTACAAAATTAGGATAATAAAGATGCAACAAAGTTGCGGATAAAAAGGTCGTTTCTATCTGTTAAGCAAGAACATAGGGAGGAGCACGCAAACCCTTGACATGGGGCAGGCATGTAGAATGTAGTTTTTCTAAATAATAAGTATCAGGAATCGTATTGCGTTCGGTAAGTCGCAATGAAAGCAACAAAATATCCGGCACTGTGTAAAGCAACGAACAGAAGGAATAGTCCGGCGAAACGCTATTCTGCACCTTCTCGGGAGTAATAGTCTTGAATTTAGTCACACAACCGGCATTACACGTATGCTTGTCATGCGATACATCGTGATTATGCTGTTCCCCCGAACACTGACAGCCACAGACTGTAATATCATGTTGCAAACAAAGTATTTCACGGTGATGATGGTGCGGCAAGACAGATGCCGTTAACATAATGATGCTAACAAGTATCAAAAACCATGCTATATACCTTCTTTGTTTCATCGCCTGCAAAAATAACGGTTTATTGATTAAAATCCAAATAGAAAGAGAGTTATATCAAAAGAAAAAATATCCACCGTAGAGGATAGATTCCCAACTTCACTGTTTTCCGATTAAATTTGTGAAATTCCAAACCTACCCTCTACCGGCGGATACCAAAGAATATCTTACCAAATAGAAACCCGCTTCTCCGGTGCCAAATACATCGGATCGTTTTCGGTTATGTTGAATGCCTCATACCATGCACCGATTTGAGGAAGCGCTCCATTAACACGCCATCTGCCCAAAGAATGAGGATCGGATTTTGTCTGTAAACGGATCTGTTCATCACGTACATTACCCGCCCATACTCCGGCGTATGACAGGAAGAAGCGTTGTTCGGGTGTAAATCCGTCCACCACTCCCAAAGGAGCGTCTTTTGTTGCATTTTTAAATGCCTGGAAAGAAACCTGCAAACCTCCGTGGTCGGCAATATTCTCACCTAAAGTAAGAGAACCGTTCGCATATAATCCCGGCAATACCTGAATGCTGTCGAAGAAGTTCACCATTACCTGAGCTCGTTTATTGAAACGTTCCGCATCTTCCGGTGTCCACCAGTCTTTCAAATTACCATCTTTATCGAATTGACGTCCCTGATCATCAAATCCATGAGTCATTTCATGTCCGATAACCACACCGATAGCTCCGTAATTGAAAGCATCATCGGCATTCATATCAAAAAACGGATACTGAAGGATACCGGCGGGGAAACAAATTTCATTGGTAGTCGGATTGTAATAAGCATTCACAGTTTGCGGAGTCATTCCCCACTCATCACGATCTACCGGCTTACCGGCCTTTGCCAATTCATAATCGAGTTCAAACTTAGTGGCACGTTTCACATTTGCCCAATAAGAGTCTTTTTCAACATCCAAAGCCGTATAATCTCTCCACTTATCGGGGTAGCCCACTTTCACATAGAAAGAATTCAACTTCTCGATGGCTTTGGCTTTAGTACTGTCGCCCATCCATTCCAAGTTTTGGATGCGTTCGCCCAACGCCGTCTGCAGGTTCTTGACCAGCTGCACCATACGTTCTTTGGCGGCAGCGGGGAAGTATTTTTCCACATACATCTGTCCTACCGCTTCACCCAACATGCCGTTCACTGTGCCCACCGCACGTTTCCAGCGAGGTTGGTTTTCTTTTCTTCCCGATAAGGTTTTGCCATAAAAATCAAAGTTCTGTGCCACAAACTCATCACTCAAGTAACTCGCTGCCCGGTTGATTAACTTCCATTGCATATAAGCAACTTGCTTTTCTACAGGTATGGTATTGATTATCTTTTCCACTTCCTTGATGGGTTCCACCTGAGACACGCTCAGTTCCGTAACACCTTTTACTCCCACCCCACTGAGAAATGCATCCCAATCGATGCCCGGAACAGATTTCTTCAGTTCATCCAACGTCATCTTATGATAATTGGCAGCAGGATTACGCTGTTCCACAGCACTGAAAGAAGCTTTGGCTATGCGTGTTTCAATTTCAAGCACTGCCTCCATATTCTTCCGGGCAGCAGATTCATCAAAGCCCGCCAGCCGGAACATCTTTACAATATGTTCCTTATATTTATTACGAATATCTGTTGTAGCCTCATCGGTATCCAAATAATATTCCTTCTCACCCAAACTGATACCTCCCTGATATAATTGGAATAAATTACTCTTACTGTCCATAATATCGGCATCAACAAAGAAAGTGAAATAAGGACGTATGCCGATATGAGACAATTCAGCCATCAACGGAACGATCTCCTCCTTGTCTTTTACCGAAGCGATTCTCTCCAAATCTGCTTTGATAGGCTCTATTCCTTCTGTATTCAGTTTGGCACTGTCCATCGC
>ERZ1026956.1417-NODE-1417-length-11456-cov-4.722480_pt1 | contig 11456 bp, 7 predicted proteins | sample MGYA00519301_ERZ1026956 | MGnify/ENA primary metagenome ERZ1026956 (study PRJEB26926, sample SAMN06164521) | human gut metagenome | biome: ENVO:00009003; feature: ENVO:2100002; material: ENVO:00002003 | host: Homo sapiens | place: USA | collected 2012 ...
ATTCCCTCCATGATACGGATGGCATCATTAAAATGTCTCTCTTTTACGAGATCGGTGATGACCACGATCTCGGCAATGCCGTCGTGGCTGCGCTTCTGTACCATCTGGGCGATGCTGACATCGTTGTTGCCAAGGACTCCTGCGATATTTGCCAGGGCTCCGGCACGGTTCTCCACCTGAAGCCGCAGGAAGAATCGGCTCTTCGTATCCTCTACATCCAGTACAGGAAGCTTCTTATGGCTGTCGCTGCCAATCTTGCCGCAGCTTCCATGGATAATATTACGCATCACATCAATGACATCTCCCAGTACCGCACTGGCGGTAGGCATCTGTCCTGCGCCCCGTCCCATGAACATGGCATCATCACAAGCCTGACCATGAACAAATACGGCATTGAAGGAATCTCTGACCGTGGCAAGAGGATGGCTGTCCGGGATCAATGTGGGATGTACTTTTACTTCAATTCCTTTACCTGTAAGCTTTGTAATACCCAACAGTTTAATCACATAGCCGAATTCTTTTGCATACCGGATATCCTCTGCTGTAATCTTCGTGATGCCTTCCGTATAAACCTGAGGGAACGTCACGCGGGAGCTGAAAGCGATGGATGCCATAATGGCGATCTTGCGTCCCGCATCATAGCCTTCCACGTCCGCTGTGGGATCTGCTTCCGCATAGCCCAGTCTCGTAGCCATATCCAGAGCTTCCTGATAGCCCATACCTTCCTCGGACATTTTGGTCAAAATATAGTTTGTCGTACCGTTGACGATTCCCATGATCTCCGTCAATTGACTTCCCGCCAGACTCTGACGCAAAGGTCGGATAATGGGAATGGCTCCTGCTACAGCTGCCTCGAACTGTAAGTCACATTTATTCTCCGTGGCAACCTCAAACAGCGGATCCCCATACTCCGCCAGCAGATCCTTGTTGGCGGTGACCACCTGCTTTCCGGCCTTCATGGCTTCTTCCACATAAGTTCTGGCCGGTTCTATACCACCCATGACTTCAATAACGATCTGGATTTCGGGGTCTTCCAGAATTTCCTGCCAGCTATCTGTGAACAACTCCTGGGGGATTCCTTCTCTTACCTTTCCGGGATTGCGCACCAGAATCTTTTTAATCTCCAGATGTGCTCCTGTCTTCAGGCAGATATCCTCTTCCTGCATCCCTGCCAGCTTGTACACACCGCTTCCCACGGTTCCTGCTCCCAATAATGCTGCATATATCTTACGGTTCTCGCCCATGATTTCTCCTCTCATTGTGCCGTAACACCTGACGATTTCTTCTGTTTCCAAATATCTTTCTGTATCTTTGCAATTTCCAAAAATAACTATGTCTCATTATAACAAAAAACATTTATAACGCAACAAAAACCGTCCTTATCAGACGGTTTTGTCAATTTTTTATATCGAAACAGCTATTCTTATTTCAGTGCGCTTACCCCAGTGCCTTCTCCAATTCCTCAATCACGATCTTCAATGCTTTGATTCTGGCATATTTTTTATCTACGGATTCCAGAATGTGCCAGGGAGCATATTCCGTGCTGGTCTTTTGGAGCATTTCGTTCACAGCGTCTTCGTACTGGTCCCATTTGTCGCGGTTACGCCAGTCTTCGTCCGTGATCTTCCACTGCTTCTCCGGGGTATTCTGCCGCTCTGTGAAACGTTCCAGTTGGGTATCCTTGTCGATCTGCACCCAGAACTTGATGATCACCGCGCCCCACTGGGACAATTCCTTCTCGAACTCGTTGATCTCGTTATAAGCCCGTTGCCAGTCGTTGGTACTACAGAAGCCTTCCAGCCGTTCTACCATGACGCGGCCGTACCAGGTACGGTCAAAGATGGCAATATGTCCGGTCTTAGGAAGTCTCGTCCAGAATCGCCAGAGATAATGTCTCGCTTTCTCGTGGGGTTCCGGGCTGGCGATGGGGTGTACCTCGTAGCCTCTGGGATCCAGTGCTCCCGCGATCCGCTTGATATTGCCGCCCTTGCCTGCGGCATCCCAGCCTTCGTAGGCGATGACTACCGGAATCTTTTTCCGATAAAGGCGGTAATGCAGGGCATTCAGCTTCTTCTGCAGATGACGCAGTTCTTTCTTGTATTCTTCTTCGGAGATTTCCTTGTCCAGTTCCACCTCGGACAGCTTCGGCATCTTCACCAGCGGGAATACATTCTGCAAAATGGGCACAGCAAGGCTCTCATTCTGCATGGCCACATGGATACCGCTGCATAATGTCTCCAGCACTTGTAATTCCGCCCACTTTTTGTCCCCGGAATCTATGATGTACCAGGGAGCTACGGAAGCGTTCGTATCTGTGAGGTATTTGTCGTAGACTTCCTCACATTTGTCATAATGCTTGTTCTGCCACCAGTCGTTCTCGCCCACACGCCATGCGGTGTCCTTGTTGCCTTCCAGCTCCTCTAGGCGCTTTTTCTGTTCCTTTTTCCCAATCTGAAAAAAGAGCTTCAGCACCAAATAACCGTTGTCCGTCAGCTGTCGTTCGAAACGCTTGATGCTCTCAATGCGCTCCGCATACTGCTTATCCGACAGTTCGCCCCGAAGTCTTCCCTTCGTCACCTCATCCATCCAGCCGGAATCCAGGAATTCGAACTTGCCGGCTTCCGGAATTTTTACAAAGTACCGATACAGGAAGGGCTTTCGCTTCTCTTCCTCTGTCGGTGCGGACATGGAAGCCACCTTGAAGAATCTGGGATCGATATTTTTAATAATTCCACCGATGGTACTGCCCTTGCCTGCCGCACCCCAGCCCTCGATCAGCACCAGCACCGGGAGCTTATGCTCCTTGATCTGCATCTGGAGTCTTAAAAGCTCCTCCTGCGCTGCATCCAGTCGTTTGTCCAGTTCCTCTTTGTCCGGCTTTGCCGCCGGGATCCACTGTTTCAGCATACTGTAACCACCCTTTCCAGAAATCCTCATTGTACAAAACTTATATAAGTCTAGTGTATACCATTTTTAAAAAATATAAAAGCAATTGGGAAATTTATTTACAGATATTATTTTTCCATCCGTTCTCTGATATTATTGTAGATTTCCCGGGTCTGCGCATCATCTGCACCGTTTAGAATAACGGTGCTCCCCTCTACTTCCATGACTACATAAGTATCACAGTCGTTATGAGTATAGCGGATGTAATCTGCGTGGATTTCATCGCGAAAATGTCCCATGGAATATTTCAGGTTGCCAAAACCGTTCGTCCGGATTGTATTCGTATCCCGGAACATATTCTCTTCGTAAGCAATGCTTTCGATAGCGTCATATTTCACTATGTAATCCTGCCAGCCCTCCGCCTGAACAGTAAATTCATTTTCTCCATAACAGATCTCGATTTTTCCCGTATATAACGTCCATACCGTAAATAGCACACACGCGAGCATTATAAAGACATAGACCGCAACCACTTTATGGTTGTAGTGTACTGCCAGCCCTTTTCCGGTGCGCAACTTCTTTCTATAATAGAGATAAGAATACAGGATGCTGCCAAAAGCTGCTGCCGTGATAGCGACAATAAACAGAAATAATGCAGCCATGCTGTCACTGAACAGTCCACAGCTCATACTCAACAGTCCTGCTGCCACCCATATTTTTCCACTGAAGCGGTGCGTGGCATTCCAGTTCTCCTCATCCTGCAATGCCCATACGACGCGGATGCCGATGGTGCGGTTCGGTTTCACCTTGGGCAGATAATTGCCCACAATAACAAATAGCAATCCCATTCCGACATACAAAATTGCCATGAGCAGATACTCTTTCCTTACACCCATATCAATCCATCTGGCGATACCGTTATAGAGCAATGTCATTCCCGGCACGATCCACGTAACCATTCTTATGACCTTGTCACTCTGCTGCCTGTTTCTGTTGTCGTAAAAAGTTACTGCAATTGCTATCACATAAGTCACTGCAAAAGTGCCGTTTACCCACAGACTGTTCTCACAGGTATATCCCAATATCATTCCCATGCACATAACAAATGCCGAGCTGATCAGCCTGCCTTTATTTTTCTGTATCATTTCCTTCATTATCCGATGCTCCTTTCAAATCTGTGATCCATAACATGATTTCTTCCAGCACGGAAGCATTCAGTTCATAATAAATAAACTTTCCTTCCCGCTTGTCCCTGATCAGATCTGCCTCCTTTAGTACCGACAAATGCCTCGATATGGAAGCCCCCGTCACCGGAAAATGTTCGCAGATCTCTCCTGCCGACAATCGACCGTTTTTCAGAAGATTTAGTATTTCACGCCTTATAGGATCTGCCAATGCTTTCAATGTATCCTGTATTCCCAAAAATGAATCACATCCTTTCATCCAAGCGTTTAACATTTAACCTAATTGTTAAATGTATTGTATCATGTGGATTATTTAATGTCAACAGCTTCGCAGATCAAGGCAGATACTCATTCCTGCGTATGGATACATCTGTACATAAAAATCCCTCCGTCTTATGACGAAGGGATCTCATTCTTCTCTATACTTCCGTACTGTCTTCCGGCAGTCCCTTTAAGAACGCCACAGCCACCGGCAATGACAAAACCGCAGATAAAATATCGGACACCGGCTGTGACCACTGGATGCCTCGAAGTCCGAAGAAGGCTGTCAGGATCAGGAGAGCCGGGATATAGATAGTGCCACTTCGGAAGGAGGCTAAGATCGTCGCCCTGCCGCCCTTTCCGATGGACTGAAACAGCATGTTGCCGCAGATGCATACCGGAATAAACGGAAGCGTCAGGCACTGGATCTGCAACGCATAAAAAGCAATCTCATAGGCATCCATATCCGTAAGGAATTCCAGCAACAGCTCTCTGCGGAACACATACACCACACCTGCGAACACTGCCATGGTTACCAGGCTGGCACACAGGGTGAACCAGAACGCTTTCCTTACACGGGAATACTTCTTTGCCCCATAATTGAAGGAGGATACCGGCTGGAAGCCCTGACCGATACCCAGTGCCACACTGAATACGAAATTGAAAATACGGGATACCACGCTCATAGCTGCAATGGCAATATCCCCGTAGACTGCCGCCTGTGCATTCAGCACCATGGTGGACACGCTGGCCAGTCCCTGTCGCATCATACTGGGGAAGCCTGCTGTAAGAATGTTCTTATGTACGGCAAATTCCCATGTAAAATATTTCGGTGCCAGGCTGCTCTGGGTCTTTCCACGTAGGAAAAAGAATAACAGGATTCCAAAGGATACGTACTGGGAGATCATAGTGGAAAGTGCCGCTCCCCGGATGCCAAGATTTAAGCCCCACATAAGAATGGCATCTCCCGCCATATTTAAGATACCGCCGGAGACCAGTCCTACCATCGCCAGATTGGCATAGCCTTCATACCGGAGCACATTGTTCATCACACAGCTGGATGCCATTGCCGGTGCCGACACCAAAATATAGAAAGCATAGATTCTCGCATAGGGAAGGATGGTCTCCGTACTTCCAAGCAATCTGCACAATCCGTTCAAATCCACAATACCGATCACCGCGATCAACACTCCGGCTCCCACCGCCAAATAAAATCCCGTTGCGGAAAAAGCTTTCGCCCGCTCCTTTTCATGAGCTCCTAACAACCGGCTGATATTACTTCCGGCGCCATGACCGAACATGAATCCGAACGCCTGAATAATTGCCATCAAGCCAAACACCACGCCTACCGCTCCGGTAGCACTGGTGCCTAACTGGCTTACGAACCAGGTATCCACCATATTATACAGATTCGTGATCAACATACTGATGGTAGTGGGCAATCCCAGTTCCAAAACCAACTGTGCTACCGGTTCCTCGGTGAGCCGTTTATATTGTTTCTCCTCTTTTGACAATGTTGTATCACTCATATCACATAGCTCCTATATCATTACCACAGTTTCCATTCGGTTCTCTCTATGGTTTTACACTATTCTATGCCACAGTAATCCGCAGGCTGCTTCTACTCGGTTTGAAATCATAATCCGTACCCATTCATCGTATCGCCAAAATAGCGTCTGCCCTACCGGCACGACGCTATTATAGATGATTCTCTTTGAAAATGTAATCCCTTTCAGCTGTTTTTTACTTAAATTTTATGTTCAGCATCACAGTTTCTCACTGAAATAGCTCTTATAGCCCTCACCGAAGATCTCCGTGGCACTGGTGACGATCATAAATGCCAGGGGATCCTCTTCCTTTACGATCTCTTCCGCCTTGGGAGAAATGTTTTTCTTCATGGCGCACATGATGACGCTCTTCTCCTTGCCGCTGTAAGCACCACTGCCCTGTACATAAGTCACACCAATGTCCAGTTCCTCCAACAATCTCCCTGCGATTTTTTCCGCATGGTCGCTGATAATATAGATCAGCTTCGCCTCATCACGACCGTACAATACCACATCCAGCACCACTGATGTGATAATGACCACGATACCGGCATACAGTGCCTTGTCAACATTCCGGAATACAAATGCCGATGCTATGACGATAACCACATCTGTCAGGAAAAACAATGCTCCCGTCTTGAGGTACGGGAACTTCAACCGCAGTAATTTGATAATAATATCTGTTCCTCCCGTAGTGGATCCGGCCTTGAACACCCAGCCCATAGATACTGCCATCAGTGCACTTCCGGTCAGAGAGGCAAGCAATGGATCTGTGGTCACTGCTCCTACCGGTGTCAGCAGGTTTGTAAACAGTGATGTCATTGCTGTACAATAGATCGTCGACAAAATAAACCGCAATCCGAATTTCCAGATACCGATCAGTAGGATCGGTATGTTGATGAGTAACATCCAGGTACCTGTCTCAATTCCGAACAAACGGTTTAAAATAATGGCAATACCGGTGATACCCCCGGGTGCCAGAGAGTTCGGATCCAAAAACATGCTGACGGATACCGCATAGACAAAAGAAGCCACCGTGATCATTACATAATCCCGAAACATCTGCAGGGGTGTCTTTTTATCCAGTCTCTGTATTTCCAGTTCTTTTTCAGTCTTTTTCGCCATATTTCTCTCCATTTCCACACATAAAAGCCGCATACCTATAATATGCGGCTTTTATCAGTGATGCATTCACTTCTTTTCTAAGAAACTATGCAGCAACATCTGCATGACTCTGCACAATTATATATTTGCTCTGACCACCTTGGGCTGATAGCCTTCTTTTTCCAGAGCGGCAATGATCTCATTCTTATGCTCGGTACCGAATGCTTCCAGTGTGATACGCAGTTCCACGGCAGCGCTGCGGTTGATGGATACAAACTGGTTGTGCTCCAGCTTGATGACATTACCGTTAACGCCGGCAATGATACCGGATACTCTGCACAGCTCACCGGGCTTGTCGGGAAGCAATACGGATACGGTGAAGATACGGTCTCTTAAGATCAGACCCTGCTGTACTACGGAGGACATGGTGATGACATCCATATTACCGCCGCTCAAGATAGATACAATACGCTTATCCTTCACATTTAACTGCTTTAAGGCTGCCACGGTCAGCAGTCCGGAATTCTCCACGATCATCTTGTGGTTCTCCACCATATCCAGGAAGGCTACTACCAGATCCTCGTCCTCCACAGTGATCACGTCGTCCAGATTCTTCTGTAAGTACGGGAAAATCTTACTTCCGGGAGTCTTAACCGCAGTACCGTCTGCAATGGTGTTGACCTTTGGCAGGGTGGTTACCTTGCCGTTCTTTAAGGATACCTGCATGCAGTTAGCTCCCGCAGGTTCCACACCGATGACCTTGATCTTCGGGTTCAGCAGTTTTGCCAGTGTGGAGACACCGGTTGCCAGTCCGCCGCCACCAATAGGAACTAAAATGTAGTCTACCAGGGGAAGCTCTTTGAATATCTCCATGGCAATGGTCCCCTGACCGGTCGCTACAGTCAGATCATCAAACGGATGAATGAAGGTATATCCGTGCTCTTCTGCCAGTTCATATGCTTTTGCACATGCCTCATCATAGACATCACCGTGCAGTACTACCTCTGCACCGTACCCTCTGGTACGGTTTACCTTGATCAAAGGTGTGGTGGTGGGCATTACGATGGTTGCCTTGCTGCCGTAGCATTTTGCTGCATAAGCAACGCCCTGGGCATGGTTGCCCGCTGAGGCGGTAATCAGTCCCTTGGCACGCTCTTCATCGGTCAGTGTGCTCATTTTGTAATAAGCGCCTCTTAACTTGTAGGCTCCGGTAAACTGTAAGTTCTCGGGCTTTAAGTATACACGGTTGCCGGTCTGGGCGCTGAAATAATCACTGTATACCAGCTTGGTCTCTAACGTTACCTTTTTTACGATTTCACTTGCTTCTTCAAATTTCTCTAAAGTCAACATTTCTTCCTGCATTTTTCTTCCCATGCCTTTCTGTCACACTTTCCTTGGTCTGTCGGTTATTCCTCCTGCGTATCCGTCTGTTGCTCGTCCTCGGGCAGATGCAGTTCTCCGATATCCTCCATATTCACATCAAACAATGCGTTTACAAATTCCTCAGAATTGAATTTCTGGAGATCCTCAATGGTCTCCCCCACACCGATGTATTTTACCGGAACCTTCAGTTCGGACTGGATTGCCACCGCAATACCACCCTTCGCCGTTCCGTCCATCTTCGTCAGAATGATGCCTGTGAGATCTGCCACCTCACCGAATTCTCTCGCCTGTACCAGCGCATTCTGTCCGGTGGTACCATCCAGTACGATCAGGTTCTCTCTGTGGGCATTCGGGAACTCCTTGTCAATGATGCGGTTCATCTTGCGAAGTTCTTCCATCAGGTTCTTCTTATTATGCAGTCTGCCGGCAGTATCAATCAGAAGCACATCCACGCCTCTTGCTTTCGCTGCATTCACGGCATCAAACACCACACTGGCGGGATCCGCGCCCTCTTTTCCGCCGATCATGGGCACATCCGCTCTGGATGCCCATTCTGCCAGCTGATCTCCCGCTGCGGCACGGAAAGTATCCGCTGCGGCGATAAGGACTTTTCTGCCCTCATCCTTTAATTTACCTGCCAGCTTGCCCACGGATGTGGTCTTGCCCACACCGTTGACACCAATGACCATGATCACGGACTGTTCCTTCTCGAAATCATAGGCGGTCTCATCCACCTGCATCTGCTCCTTAATACTTTCGATCAGAAGCTGTTTGCATTCGGAAGGCTCCTTGATATGCTTTTCTTTTACCTGCTGTTTTAATCTCTCCACAATGGCAGTGGTGGCATTGACACCGATATCTCCCATAATGAGGATTTCTTCCAGTTCTTCGTAGAAATCATCATCAATGGCGGAAAAACCGCTGAAGACCGAATCGATTCCCCGGACAATGTTATCACGGGTCTTGGTCAGTCCTTCTTTCAGCCTCGCAAAAAAGCCTTTCTTTTCCTCACTCATCCCTTTTCCTCCAATCAGCATTCTATCCAGAAAAACGCTTGCGTTTTTCTTGTATGAAACTTAGAACTTCTTCACGAAAGAGCCTTTGCTCTGAGTGATTAGAAGTTCTTTTCATACTCTAATCGTCCAGGTCCTTGTCAATGAGGTTGACGCTGACTAAGGTAGATACGCCCTTCTCCTGCATGGTGATACCATACAGTCTATCCACCTGTTCCATAGTGCCTCGTCTGTGGGTAATGACAATGAACTGGGTGTTCTTGGTCAGCTTATGTAAATACTTTGCAAAACGTCCTACATTGGAGTCATCCAGTGCGGCCTCGATCTCGTCTAACAGACAGAACGGAGACGGCTTCAGGTTCTGAATTGCGAACAGTAGGGAAATGGCGGATAAAGCCTTCTCTCCACCGGAGAGCTGCATCATGTTCTGCAGCTTTTTTCCGGGGGGCTGTGCGATGATGCGGATGCCTGCCTCCAGAATATCCTCATCCTCCATCAGTTCCAGTGTTCCCTTACCACCACCGAAGAGTTCCTTGAATACCTTATCGAACTCCCTGCTGATCTCTGCGAATTTCTCCGTGAACTGTTTACGCATGGCGGTATCCAGTTCTTCGATGATGCCTTCCAGCGTCTTCTCCGCTTCCACCAGATCATCATGCTGAGTCTTCATGAAAGTATAGCGCTCCATCAGGTTCTTGTAATCCTCAATGGCGTTGACATTGACATTGCCAAGCTTACGGATCTCATCCTTCAGACCGCTGATCTCTCGTTTCATAGCAGGCAGATCATTCATCTCTTCGTTGCGGAGTCCTGCCGCATCGCTTAAGGTGATCTCATACTCATCCCACATGTAATTGATCTGACCTTCGATGCCGTCCTCCATCTTTTTCTTCTGTTCGCCCAGACGATAGACTTCCTTATCCAGAGCGCTCATACGCTCGGACATTTCCTCTCTGCTGCGGAAGAAATCTTTCTGTTTTGCAGACAGTTCTTCTTTATGGGCAATATCATCCTTTAACTTCGTTTCTGTATCGGATTTCGTTGTGTGGGAAGCCTCGATTGTCTTTTCGATTTCGGTAATGCTGTTCCGTTTCAGTTCAACTGCCTCAGTGCTCTCCTTAAGGCTGTCTAAAACCTCCTGCAGTTCTGAAGATAACCGTTCGATCTCACCATCAATACGATCCACATTCTGCTGATGGAAGTTCTGCTGCTGCAGCATCTTCTCCACTTCCACATCCCACTCGGATACATGTACGGACTGTTCGGACTCTTCCTTACGCTTCTCTTCCAGTTCTGCGGTAAAGCCCTTGATCTGCTCTTCCACATTCTTTTCAAGCTGCTCGGAATCCTGTAATTCCTGCTGGATCTCCTGCTTGCTCCGATTGATCTCCTGAATCTGGGTCTCAATCTCGCGCTCTTCGTTCTTTAATTCCACCGAGCCTTCGGAAGCTTCATTCTTACGTTCTTCTGCCTTAATGACATTCAGTCTTGCAGTATTCTGTTCAATGAACTTCTTCTGTAATGCCGCCTTGTCTTCTTCGAGACTTAACCGTAACTGATTACGCTCCTGCTTGGTCTTCTCGATGTCCTCTAACAGCTCATCTACCTGTTTTAAATATTTCTTCACCTTCTCATTCAGTTCTTCTATTTCGCGCCGCCGTCCGAGAAGATTACTGTTATTCTTAAATGCACCACCGCTGATGGCTCCACCCGGTACTAAAAGTTCTCCTTCCAGCGTAACCATACGGATACCGTAATCGAATTTCCTTGCAATCTTTACGGCATTGTCGACGTTATCTACAACGACAATTCTTCCCAACATGGCTTTGGCTACGTTCTTATATTTCGCATCAATATGAACCAGCTCATCTGCCATGCCGATTACTCCCTTTTCCTTAAGGGACTCCGGATTTTTAAACTCCTGCGGCTTTGTGATACTCGTTAAGGGTAAAAAGGTTGCTCGTCCCGATTTCGTATCCTTTAAGAAACGGATCATGCGTTTCGCCGTCTCCTCATCATCGGTTACGATATTCTGGATGTTACCCTGTCTCTTATACACATCTGACGCTGCCGACGAT
>ERZ1026956.1424-NODE-1424-length-11404-cov-5.279232_pt1 | contig 11404 bp, 7 predicted proteins | sample MGYA00519301_ERZ1026956 | MGnify/ENA primary metagenome ERZ1026956 (study PRJEB26926, sample SAMN06164521) | human gut metagenome | biome: ENVO:00009003; feature: ENVO:2100002; material: ENVO:00002003 | host: Homo sapiens | place: USA | collected 2012 ...
GTATATGATTTCTTTGTTCTTCAACTATTTTTCTAAAATCTATATCTGTAATATACAAATCAACACCTTCTAATACAGACAAAAATTTCTCAATATTAGCATCCGCTGAGAATAAATAATCATCATACAAACTAGCAAGCATTTCTCCCACCCCTACCGGAATAGTTGTATCTTTTCTCAAGCTATTATAGAACTCTAACACCTTTGCGTCTTCTTTAATAAAATTCAACAAATCCCACATCAAAGGAAAATGCATCCTTCCATCCACTTTATTATAAGATGTTCCTGCTCCTAACAGAAAATTTATATATGTATTTTTCAACAATATCTTTACCAACTCAATTTGCTCCATAACAACCATCTCCTCTTTAAAATTAACATTTTGTTATTACTTATCCACTTTCCTAAAAATGTCCACTAATACATCCCCGACATTAACTCTTGAACAATGCTTAATTTTAAGCTAATTCATCTGTTGTAGTATTATCAAATCAATATGGTGGTGGGGAATGACCCCCACTTTACAATCGCCCACGCATGGTTGTAGGTTACGCCATCTTGCCGCCCTCATAGCTTTATAGCCATGCACATACAGTGAGGGGGAATTTAATATTAATCCTTCCTCAATGCCTTATACAATTCTGCTGCCATAGCGTCCTGAACTTTCTGATAAAAATCAGGGTCGTTAAACAACTTAGCAAAAGAATCGTTATTATCCAAGAAACATTGTGTCACAATATCTCTGAATTTATCCGGGAACAATGACTTCACAAACATTTCAGTACTGTTGTCCTTAGCATACTTCTTGAATTTCTTCACCTCGGTATCCTTCATAAACATCTGATAAATACCTTCAATGATTACCCTATCCGCATCAGTGAAATTACCACTAAAGCGTTCATTAACTTTGTCAATGATGCTCTGCAAAGTATCCTTTTTCTTACTATTCTTCTTTGGTGCCACACTTCCACCTGGTACAAATACTGGTGGCTTTTCATCCAATACGATTGCTCCTGCAAAAGTTTCAGTAAGTGAAGCATACTCCAAACGAATCTTATCATCAACATCAATAAAATCTATCACATCAGGTCTAGGGAGCAGTTTTACAAGATGCGTTGTGTACTGATATTCATGAAATAACTCAGGATCGTGCAAACGCACCAGCTGTGTAACATATGAATAAATACGGTTAAATCTTCGTATATAATCTCTTGATGCTTCTCTGTCATCCTCATCTAAATCCTTATATCTCTGGATGACCGGACGGAACATACCTGCCAATCTGCCCAATGCTGCCGCATCCTGATTTTTACCTACATTAGAAACCATAAACTTATTGAACACATCCACATCATCATAATTATAAATCATATACTCATGAATCTTATTTCTAATATCGTATACTGCGTTTATATCCGTATCGCCTTCCATAGTAGTATCTTCATAATACGGAAGAAATGCTCCCTTAATATCTTCCTCTGTATTTTCAAAATCCAATACAAAAGTACTATTCTTCCCTGATGTTGTACGATTCAAACGAGAAAGTGTCTGTACTGCGGTAACATCATGGAGCTTTTTGTCAACATACATCGTATGGAGCAATGGTTCATCAAATCCGGTCTGATACTTATTCGCCACCACCAGAATATTGTACTGGCTACTGTGGAACGCCTTACGAAACTTCTTGTCTGTGGTAATGTACTTTCCGTTTTCATCCACATTCATGGTAGCCTCTGTAAATGGTTTCTCACTCGGATAATCCTCAAGAGTTACCTCCCCGGAAAAAGCAATCATAACATCACTTCCGGCACACTCCGCCTCATGCTCCCTTATATAATTCCTGATTGCAAGATAATAGCGGACTGCATTAGCACGGCTATCGGCGACTACCATCGCCTTTCCCTTTCCATTTATCTGATATCGGCAATTTTCAAGGAAGTTCGTCATTATCATTTCTGTCTTCTGAGCAATCGTATAACCATGTTTCTTGTAGTACTTAAATAATGCACGGGATGTCGGTCCTTCAATCAGTTCCGGATTATCCTCCGATACTTTTATAAGCTTGAATGCTTCTTTAACTGTTGTATAATTTGCCAACACATCAAGAATATACCCTTCTTCGATTGCCTGTCTCATAGAATACACATGGAACGGTGCTCTAATAGATTCACCATTCTCATTTACCCCAGCAACAGTTCCAAAAGTCTCTATCGTCTGTTGCTTTGGTGTTGCTGTAAATGCAAAGAATGACTGATTATCATGCCTTCCCTGACCAATAACCGCACTGATATACTCATCAGTCAAATCCACTTCCGCTTCTTCAATGCCTGCCTCTTCTGCATATTCCTTAATTGCAACACCTATATCAATCAGACTGCGTCTGAGAGTCTTTGCACTCTCACCATTCTGTCCCTGATGTGCTTCGTCAATAATTACCGCAAATTTACGTCCACGGAACTTCTCCATGTCCTTTTTAGCAAAAAGGAATTTTTGAATCGTACAAATAATAATACGCTTCTTGTCATTGATAGCTTCAGCAAGGCTTCTGGAGTTTTTCTTATCATCAATAGCTTCTACCAAGCCAACCTGATGTTCAAAACTGTTGATGGTGTCCTGCAACTGACTGTCCAGTACCACACGGTTTGTAACTACAATGACAGAGTCAAACAATCCCTTATTATCTGCATCGTGTACGGATGCTAATCTATAGGCAATCCATGCGATAGAATTAGACTTTCCGGAACCTGCTGAATGCTGAATCAAGTAATTGTTCCCAACCCCATTTGCTTTCACATCAGCCATGATTTTTTTCACAACATCATACTGATGATAACGAGGGAAAATCATCTTTTCCTTCATTACGGTTTTAGTAACACCAATCTTAACCTCTTCTTCCTTTTCTTTCACAAAGGAAATGAAACGGTGAATCAAATCAAGCATACTGTCTCTTTGAAGTACTTCTTCCCACAGATAACTTGTATCATATCCATTTGGATTCTGTGGATTTCCTGCTCCTCCGGTTACCCCTGCTCCATTAGACCCCTGATTAAATGGCAGAAAATGAGTATTGCCATCTGCTAACTGAGTAGTCATCCAAGCCTCATATAAATCAACCGCAAAGTAAACCAAAAATCTATGGTTTAATCTGAAGGCAAACTCCTTAGAGCTACGATCATCCTTAAATTGCTTGATTGCACAGTGGTAATCCTGACCTGTCAACTGATTTTTCAGTTCCAAAGCCACCACCGGAATACCATTGACAGAAAGAACCATGTCTATAGTATTGGTATTGGCAGTACTATAGCGGAACTGCCGGGTACAACCAAGTATATTCGCCTCATAGCGTTCCGCTGCCAAAGAACTATTTTCTGATTCCGGCTTAAAATAGCACACCTTCAACTTACAGCCCATATCCTCTATTCCATTGCGAAGAACATATAATAATCCTTGATTTGATATAGTGGTCTCTAAGCGATGGTATAGTTTCTCTGATGCATTTGCGCCATAGTACTTTACATACTTCGCCCACTCCTTTGGCTGCGTCTTTTCAATAAACTCGCAAAGCACATCCATATAGATACACTTAGCTACATCATGCTGGCGATTATGTACCCAATTACCTTCTTCATCCTGTCCGCAGAACTGAGTATATCCACCTTCCGGTGAGATAAGAAATGATTCTATATCTCGTTCAAATCTCTTTTCGCTTTTATCCAATTATGACACCTCCTTCTTACCTGTGACATATTCGTAAATTAAGGAACGCTTGTATTGTTCCAGTTTTTCAATCTTTGCTTGCTTAATGGCAATTAAACGGTCAATATATGCGCATTTTGCATCCAAATAATTTACTATATCCTCAGCATTATTAGGCACCAAAACTGATACACAACCTAAAATTCTCCTTGAAATACTAAACAATTTCACTCCTGAAACAGCCTTCCGTATTTGACTTCTCCAATTATCTGTCAAGAAGAGATAAGCAAAATACTTGTTATTTTCAGAATTTAATGCATTAAGGATAATTGTATGATAGCCAGCAAACACTGTTTCATCAATGTCTATATATGCACAATTACCACAGCCATCCCTATCTTCCGAAGTGTCAGCCATAATTAGATCACCCTTTTTCACGAGTGCACTACTATTACTTTCCAAATACGATTCATTCACATAACGCAACAAGTTTTCATGAGTAGTCACACCTGTATTCCATTTTGCATGTATCTGTCCATAACTAATTACAGGAATCCCTTCTTCTACCAAATCATCTTTTGTAATCGGCAAACCCTTTCCAAAACTGAATTTTGATTTAAGAGGGACAACACTCCATTTTTCCGGAATCTCACCAATCCACTCAACTCCACTATTCTTCATCGGCACAGTAGAATCAAGTCCTTTTGTAACAACCTCAGTAATCAAACTCTGTTTATAAGCCTTCAGCTTTTCAATCTGTGTCTGCACATTACCAATAAGTCTATCAACATCATCCAGCTTTTTATCAAGAAATTCTACAATTCTTTCTTGCTCATCCTCTGGTGGTAGCGGAACCGAAATGGCTCTAAACTCCGTTGAATAAGTTCTCCATCTCATCAACATAATTCCTCGTCCATAACGATAACATTCACCATTAAATTGTGAAGTTCTAAACAAATAATGATAATATTTACTGTTAGTATCATGCAGTGGCTTATACACATCATATGCCGGACTCGTAACACCATTGTAAGCAGATCTCCCCACAGCTCCCATCCAACATAGAATAATATTTACCACAATATCATCTTCTTTTACAATCTTATATCCGTCAGCTGTAACGGCTTTATTTCCTGTTGTTTCTGTTAAATCACTATGCTGAACAACACCTTTATCCGTATATAGAGAGATTAGATTAACATCTTCAAGAGCCTCATAATTTTTTTCATTACGTAGCTCAAAGAGATTTTTAATTCTCCGAATCATCCAATGATTTGGTATTTTGCCCAACCATTCAACTCCACTATTTTTCATCTCACGCATTTCCAAACAACTCCTTCATCAAAATTGTTTCTTCCGCTTCAAGTTCCTTTATTTCCTCAAATATAGATTCTGAAGATGCCGGTGCTTCAAACTTATAGAATAATCTCGTAAATGGGACTTCATAGCCTTCCTTATTCTTTGATGAATCTATATAAGCATTCGGATTATATGGCAGTACATTCTTCTCCATATATGCAACTATATCCTCACTCAAAGGAATGATTTCAATATCTGTAGCACCTTTTACAGGTTGTTTCTTTCCTTTCTTCAAGATTGGCTTACCATCTTCATCTACCTGTGCCGTTTCAACAGTAACCTTTGTAAAACCAAAGAACTCTTTGTCAAACACCTTTGACTCTACAATCAGTCCATTATCCTCATAAGATTTATTATCAAAGCCTTCATATGCCCTAAGAATAAGTTCAATGCATGCATCGTCAAGGTCAACTCTCTTAGAACCGATATTCTTACGACGTTTCACATAACATTTGCTGGCATCAATAAGCTGCACCTTGCCACTACGATTCATATCCTTACCCTTGGTCAAAATCCAAATATATGTAGAGATACCCGTATTGTAGAACAAGTCTGTAGGCAACTGTACAATAGCCTCTACCAAATCTTCTCCAATCACATATTTACGAATTTCAGAAGCACCACTTCCGGCATCCCCGGTAAACAAGGACGAACCATTCTGTATAATAGTCATTCTTCCGGAACCCTCTTTTAACTTCTTTACACCATTGAGCATGAACAACATCTGCCCATCTGAAATTGCAGGAACTCCTGGACCGAAACGTCCTTCATAGCCACGCTTTGCTTCTTTTTCAACAGCTTCTTTTTCACGTTTCCAATCAATACCGAACGGCGGATTAGAAATAATGTAGTCAAACTCATATCCGTCAAAAGCATCATTGCTCAATGTATCACCATATTTCATACCAGATGCATTTCCACCTTTGATAAGCATATCCGCTTTAGCAATGGCATAAGTTTCCGGATTGAACTCCTGACCAAAACAAGTTAAATCAGCTTCACTATTAATCTCTTTTAAGCGTTCTGTCAAGCATCCCAACATCTGTGATGTACCCATAGCCATATCATAAGCAGTCTTAGTACATCCATTTTCCATAATATCTGTCTTTTCAGGAGCTACAAGCAACTCAGTCATCAGATAAATAATATCCCTGCTTGTGAAGTGTGCTCCGGCTTGCTCATCATAAGACTCTGAAAACTTACGAATCAATTCTTCAAAAATATACCCCATATCCGCAGAAGTAATCTTATCCGGAGACATATCTGCCTTTGCAGAATTAAACTCTTGAAGTGTTACAAAGAGCACTCCGCCCTTTACCATCAACTTAACTGTATTATCGAAATCGAAATTTTCAATAATATCTTTCACATTATCAGAAAATCCTTGCAGATATTCTTCAAAATAATCCTCTATCTTGTCAGGTTCAACAAGCAATTTAGCAAAATCAAAACTGCTTGTATTATAGAAATCACGCTTTGCCACTGTACGAAGAATACCATCACGAGCAGCGCCTTCCACATGCTGTTCATCAAGCTTCTTTGCCATCTCTACTACAGCATCCTTGGTTTCTTTTAATGCATCATCAAAGCGTTTCAAAACCGTCATAGGCAAAATAACTTTGCCATATTCGTGTGGCTTGAATAAGCCTACAAGATGTGTAGCTATTTCCCAAATCAGATTGGCTTTCGCCTGTATATTTGCGTTAGTCTGCTTTTGCAGTTCATTCATTGACATATTATCATTCTCCTTTATTTAGTACGCTGCGACACGCAAGCAAAATTTTCGCTTATATGTAGTCCTCTTCAATCAATCGTTCCAACATTTCTCTGAAATTTGATTTTGTTATTTTCAGCTCACTGCCACTGATCAGTCTCTCAACTCGTGGATAAGCTGATGACTTCTCTAATTCAGCAATAATACTTCCACTGTCACCTTTTCCATGTCCACTGTGTGGTGTTGGTCCAAACAATACGATTCTATATTGCGGTGCATACTGCATTCTTCTAAAATCAAATTTCTGTATCTGCTTATAATCAAGACAAAACTCAAATCTGCTTTTGTCTATGCCCAAATTTTTAGCGATACTGAGTAATACCTCTTCCTTTACATCCGTACCACCGACAACGACAATTTTCCCCTCTTTGTATGAATAAAAATCCTGCTCCTGTTTCAGCAAATCTTCCATACTGAGTAGTTCCAGAAGTTCTTCCAACCTTCCACTTCTATTCAGCTTTGACAGGATTGCTGTAATTCTATCCGGCAACACTGACATAATTTCATCCTCTAATGCCGAGAGTTCTTCAATAGCTAATACCATTCTATCCCTCCTCGTATATAGACTTCAATTCCGCTGTTGCTCTTGCAAGCTTATGTTTTAAAATCTTTACTTCATCCATCTTAGCCAAGTATTTTTCAGCCACCTCATTTTGTACAGATATATCCGGACAAGGAATCATAATCTTTTTCAACCCATCTACCGGAATATTCGGTAATGTAGCTCCTACTGTGACACGGGATAAAGCAATCGTCCCATTCTCGCTTTCCAAGTACGCTTTTACAAAGTAAGGATTTACTTTTGTTTCATCCAATTCAATCACATAAAGATTTCCGTTAGCCAAAATCTTTCTTCCTTCCTCAACTGAGGCTACTGCAATTTTAACCGGAGCTCCATTCTTTGAAATAACAAGGCTATTATTCTTTATGCAGTACTTCTCCATTTTCTTATCCATTGATTTAAGAAACGGAAGTTCATCACTAATAATTCCGTCCTGGATATTCGCAAGCATCAGATATTGATAATCTGTAGGTTCTTCTGAAACCATTTCATCAAGCTCATTAGCTTTTACCTGTGCGCCTCTTGTTACGTTTACAATCAAATCTTCAAAAGGAACACCATCTTCAACTTCAATCTCAACCTCCAAAAATCGAGAAGGGTTAATCGCATAATCCTGATCTTGAATTTCTTCGATAGTAACACTCTTTGCATTATCTGTATCTTCATTAAACATGTTCACGATGCTTTCAATTGCTTCATCAGATAACAGATTTTGTCTTCTACCAACTGCTGCCATTTCGCTGGCATCAATCATCCGGATTGATTTGTTCCCTTTGCTTAATACAAGTAGTGATGTAGGTATTGAAGTAGATGCATACAAATTGCCCGGCAATGATATGACAGCTTCAATCCACCCTAACTTTACAAACTTCTCTCGGATACTTTTACTAATTCCGCCATTCCATGTTGTACCGTTAGTTGTTACAACTACTGCTTTTCCATCCTCTTCCAAATGCTTCATAGCATTCAAAATAAACAACCAATCGGCATTTGCAACTTTCTTGATTTCTGGAATAACTGATTCGAATTCCTGCATCTTTTCTTTTCCAAGATTAAACACTTTCATGTTCCAAGGATAGTCACAGAAAATCTTATCAAATTTCTTTGCAACACTCATTTCCAAAGCATTTCCCTGCTCAATGGTAACTTGTTCTGAAATAAGCTGTAATCTTATATTCGAAATCTCCTTGCAATGTGTATTTATCTCAATTCCATAATACTTTGAATCAGGCGAAGCTCCTATTGCTTCCATAAGAAAATTACCGGTTCCACAGCAAAAATCTGCAACCTTATCATTCTCGATATTTAAAATCCTTGTTGCAAGTTTCGCTACGCTATCCGGTGTTTCCATCTCTGCACCATATCTTCCGTTTGAAGTAGGCATCCATAACAATGTTGCTACCAATGTTTCTGTTGTATAGGAAACACCTAAATCAATCGCTACAGGCCAAGCATCCTTAACAGCTTCCCTTACAAATAATGACTGCTCCACAGGTAATTCTTTTTCCACATATTCGATAAGCTCCTCTACATTCTCAATTCCGTTATCAGCTACCAAATATGCCAAATATGCCATTCCAAACAATTGAGTCGGCATCAATATGTTACTGCCTTTCATTTTGGCTGATATATCATAGGTTACTTTTTCTACACTTGCAAATTCTTCTTCTCTGAGTTCTTTTAAAGTGATATTTAACATATTTAACCTCCCTTGGTTTTTTATAACCAAATCTTTATGTATGTAATATACCACCTTTTCATTTGGTTGTCAATAACCATTTTTAGGTTTTTCATAACCAAGTTAATTCTTGTAAAAACATTTATATAGAAATTTTCGGTTCCTATTATGCTTGAATTTCTCGAAGGTATAAATTCTCTTGCATATGGCAATTTAGGTGATACAGCATCCACCATAGCACCCAAACCCTTCCTTCCATTCACTGATTATTTCTATTGCTCTTAGACTTCTTCTCTCGCATCTCCTCCGCATAAATCTTATTAAACACCTCATATCATTCCTAATGTGTCATATCAGCCCCAGCTTATCAAGCATCCGATTAAACATCTTAATTCTGGAAAAATACTCCATCTCTCCAAACTCAAACGCTTCGGATATCATAGCCGCCGGATACTCTATAAACTTCTCTACATCAATCCTCAACACATCTATCTTTTCTATTATCTGTTTCCATCCGCTGACAAGATCTCCCTTGATGTTCGGCTATATCCTACCCACTACTAGGGCGATTTAGTAACTTTCATCCTTTAACAACGTACGCCTCAAGGCACACTAATATTGGGCAGAGGAATTATCTTCCTCTGCCCCTATTCCACATCTTATCTTCCGCCTTCTCTTTACCAGTATCTCTATCAACACTCTCATCATAAATCCTGTGGAACTCCTCATAAAGTTCATCTCCATCCAGCTTTATCCCCAACCTTTTCATCACATCCGAGAACAACCTTATGCTACTGCCTACATCAGCAATATCGAATCCGAATATATCAGCCTTAACAGAATCACTGACATTCTCATAACCACCTAGCTCTGATATTCTCCTGACAATCCAGCCTACTTTATCCACTGGCTCATTTTCTTTAGTTTCCACATATTCACCTTTATCTGTTACATCAGTTATACTTTCGCCCACTCCTGCCACATTCATATCAGACGAATTATGAATCTCAGGTATTCCTATGCCATCTAAATCAGTCTGTTGTTTTCTCGCACTATCAGCTTGCCCTTTCAGTCTGCTTATTTCATTCTGATTATTGTTAGGATTCATCACCTCAACATTTCTATCAGGCTCAACGACTGTTGCCGTTGCTTTCTCAACCGCAGTATCCTCTTCCATCCCCGGTATCTCAACATCCCTGTCAGCAACAATCTCCTCCTTCCCCGACACCACATAATAAGCAGTATACAAATCTTCTTTTATAATGCCATCAGCAAGCTGTATCTGCCTCTTAAGATCCCTTTTTCCCAGCTTCAGTTCGTCCAGTTCTTCCTGCACTTCCATCCACGCATCTTTCTTGAATACATATCCAAGTCTTTTCATCAGATATTTAAAATGCTCCACATTTCCGGCTGCATACGCACACATTTTTGCATCCCTGAGAATTATCTCTTTCATTGACATTTCCTTTTCCCATTTGTCCCTGCTGATATTCTTTGGATTTCTGCTGTACTCTGCCGGCATTATAGAAAGTCCAAGCTCGTCACAATATTTATTTGTAATAGGCTGAAGATGATTCCTCCAATTGCCTTTAGGTGAATTATACTTCTTACCGATTGTCATGCTGACACTGTTCCAGATCAGATGCCCATGCATATGCTCCCTGTCAGTATGGACTGCATACACAGCCTCATAATCATCACCAAGCACATCCTTTGCAAAGTGTTCCAGCACATACATTGCCTGTTCTGCTGTTACTTTTTCCTCCGGTGAAAACGATATAATCACATGATAGCCCTGCCTTTTACCTGTTTTATGAAATATATTCTTTGTCTCTTCCATCTGCTCAAATGCCGTATCCGGCAGGCAGTTAATACCGCCCACCAGTACACATTCTTCTGTCTTATTCGGATTCTGGATATATTCCAAAGCATTCTTTAGGTGTGAAGCTGGATTTCTACCTTCTGACTCTTTTATATTTAAGATCTTTGTAATCGCCATACTTCCAGCACCTCCCCGAATGTTTTCTTTACATCATCCAGACTGTTCTGCAATTTATCAATATAGCCGTAATACAATCTTCCCTGTAAATTGCCAAGCTTTACCGCCTGATTAATATTATTTGCAATACCTGCAATAACACGAATTATTTTTGCCCTGTCCTCTGGATAACTTGTATCAATGTTGCCGCCTGTCCGAATTAATTCTCTTATATAGGCACTTGCTGTCATTCCTGTTCGCTTAAGTGCCGCTTTCAGAATATCCATATCTTTCTCTGACAACTTCACCGATATCTTATAATCTTTCCTGTCAGACTTGTATCTTCTCTTTCCATCT
>ERZ1026956.1434-NODE-1434-length-11362-cov-6.539666_pt1 | contig 11362 bp, 11 predicted proteins | sample MGYA00519301_ERZ1026956 | MGnify/ENA primary metagenome ERZ1026956 (study PRJEB26926, sample SAMN06164521) | human gut metagenome | biome: ENVO:00009003; feature: ENVO:2100002; material: ENVO:00002003 | host: Homo sapiens | place: USA | collected 2012 ...
CACAAGAAGTCCGTGGCCGACCTTGCCTCCGCCATGAGCTTACGGGTAGAAAACGTCTGGCAGCAGGTAGACGGCACCGAGGTGCTGACGAAGGTCACCGACGTGAAGCCGGGGGATCGCATCGTGATCCGCACCGGCGGCATGATCCCGCTGGATGGCCGGGTGGTGGAAGGAGAGGCCATGGTGAACCAGTCCTCTCTCACCGGAGAATCCATGCCGGTGGCCAAGCGGCCCGGCAGCCCTGTTTATGCCGGTACGGTGGCCGAGGAAGGCGAGTGTGTGGTCTGCGTGGAAAAGGTGTCCGGCAGCGGACGCTATGACCGGGTGGTCCGCATGATCGAGGAATCGGAAAAGCTGAAATCCACCGCTGAGGACAAGGCGTCCCGCATGGCGGACAGGCTGGTTCCCTATACGCTGGGCGGCACGGCTGTGACCTATCTGCTGACCCGCGATGTGACCAAGATGCTGGCCGTTTTGATGGTGGACTTCTCCTGCGCGCTGAAGCTGGCGATCCCTGTCGCGGTGCTGTCTGCCATGCGGGAGAGCAGCGGGCATCACATTTCTGTCAAGGGCGGGCGTTTCCTGGAGGCTGTGGCCAAGGCGGATACCATTGTGTTCGACAAGACCGGTACGCTGACCTACGCCACGCCGAAGGTGGCGCAGATCGTTCCCTTCGGCGGACACCGGGAAGCGGATATGCTCCGCCTCGCCGCCTGCCTGGAGGAGCATTTCCCTCATTCAATGGCAAAGGCAGTGGTAGACGCTGCGTCTAAGAAGGGGCTTTCCCACGAGGAAATGCATACAAAGGTGGAGTATATTGTGGCTCATGGAATTGCAACCTCCATCAATGGCAAGCGTACTGTTATCGGAAGCTATCATTTCGTCTTTGAGGATGAAAAATGTGTTGTTCCTGCAGGAAAGGAGCCACTGTTTGAGTCGCTTCCGCTGTATTATTCTCACCTGTATCTGGCTATTGAGGGTAAGCTTTCGGCAGTTATCTGTATAGAGGATCCTCTGCGTGATGAGGCAGCAGCAGTTGTTACTTCATTAAAGAAGGCGGGTATATCAAAGGTTGTCATGATGACCGGAGACAGTGAAAGAACAGCCGCCTCTATTGCCAGAAAGGTTGGAGTTACTGAATATTATTCAGAAGTTCTTCCAGAAGACAAGGCTAAGTTCGTAGAGAAAGAGCGGGCAGCCGGACGAAAGGTAATTATGATTGGTGATGGAATTAATGACTCACCAGCGCTTTCAGCAGCAGATGTAGGTATTGCCATAAGTGATGGTGCTGAGATTGCAAGAGAGATTGCAGATATCACTGTCGGCGCAGATGATCTTAACCAGATACTTATGCTTAAGAAATTAAGTGACAGTCTGATTAAGAAGATTAACAGAAATTACCGTGTGATTGTCGGATTCAATTCCGCACTTATTGCACTTGGTGTAACGGGCGTCATACAGCCTACAACTTCAGCACTTCTTCATAATACATCAACACTTGTTATAAGTCTTGAGAGTATGAAGAATCTGCCGGTTTAAGACTATGAAACGGACTCATCTTCGGGTGGGTTCGTTTTTTATTTGAAGGCAAAAAGTTCTGATTGGATAAATATATACTATACCCATAAGGTACAACCCAAATTAATAATTGCAGGATATTAAAAATATTGCTCTTTTATATAGTGAGGATTTAAAAGGAATAAGATTAGCTCCGGCATATGATTTATTAAGTACTGTTATATATGACAGCAGCACAGAGAAAATGTCGCTTAACATAGATGGCGAATATGATATAAGGAATATAAATCAGAAGTCGTTTGAGAATGAGGCAAAGAAACTTGGTCTTGGAAAAGGAATAGCAACGCAGCATTTTTTAAGTATGGTTGAAAAATTTGAGATGGCACTTGAACAATCAACATATGAACTTGAGGAGCAGGGATATGGAGTTGCAGTCGATATACAGAAACAAATATTAAAAAAAGCAGGAATTCACAACTTTAAATTGACTAATCCGTAATTTAATTATATCATAAGTAACTAGGGACACTTTGTTTCACTAAAGTATAATGGGAGGAAGTTATATGTATTCATTTGATGAAGTATTAAACTATGATCCAGACCTTGCTAAGGCTATGGATGATGAACTTGGAAGACAGAGAAGCCACATCGAGCTTATCGCTTCTGAGAACCTTGTAAGTAAGGCAGTTATGGCTGCTATGGGAAGCCCTCTTACTAATAAGTATGCAGAAGGATATCCTGGAAAGAGATATTACGGCGGCTGTGAGTATGTCGATGTTGTTGAGACACTTGCAATTGAAAGAGCAAAGAAGCTTTTTGGCTGTGAATATGCAAATGTACAGCCACATTCAGGAGCACAGGCTAACTTAGCTGTATTCTTCGCACTTGTTAATCCTGGAGATACAGTTATGGGTATGAGCCTTGACTGTGGTGGACATTTATCACACGGTTCACCAGTTAATATTTCTGGAAAATACTTTAACATCGTTCCTTATGGTGTTACAGCAGACGGATTTATTGATTATGATGAAGTATTAAGAATTGCCAAGGAATGCAAGCCTAAGATGATTATTGCAGGAGCTTCTGCTTATGCAAGAACAATCGACTTCAAGAAGTTCAGAGAAATCTGTGATGAAGTTGGCGCATTACTTATGGTAGATATGGCACATATTGCAGGTCTTGTAGCCGGTGGTGCACACCCAAGCCCAATTCCTTATGCAGATGTGACAACAACAACAACACATAAGACACTCCGTGGACCAAGAGGAGGTATGATTCTTGCTTCAGCAGAGGCAGCAGAGAAGTTCAAGCTTAACAAGTCTGTATTCCCTGGAATTCAGGGCGGACCTCTTATGCATGTTATTGCTGGTAAGGCAGTGTGCTTAAAGGAAGCACTTGACCCAAGCTTTAAGGTATATGCTGAAAATGTTGTTAAGAACGCATCAGCACTTGCTAACGGACTTATGAACAGAGGCTTTGATATCGTATCTGGTGGTACAGATAATCATCTTATGCTTGTTAACCTCTTAAGCAAGGGCAAGACTGGTAAGGAAGTTGAAAAGCTTCTTGATGCAGCTAATATTACATGTAACAAGAATACAATTCCTAATGACCCGGCTTCTCCATTCGTAACAAGCGGTATCAGACTTGGTACAGCAGCCGTTACAACAAGAGGCTTCAATGAGGCTGATATGGATGTTGTTGCAGAAGCAATTGCTATGCTTGTTGATGATGTAGATGCTAACCAGGCTAAGGCAATGGAGCTTGTTAAGGGACTTACAGATAAGTACCCACTTTATGAATAAAGATTTTTTCTTGAAAATTCCTTAAGAATTAAAGAAAAAATGCATATTTTTGTTATTGCAATTTCAGGCACTTGGTACTATAGTTAATGGCGAAGTGCAAAGGGGCACGAAGGTGAAAGCTTTCGTGTCCTTTTTTGTATTCAGGAAACTAAGAAAGGTGCGTGGCGTTATGGGAAAGTTAGAAGGAAAAGTTGCAGTAATTACCGGAGCATCCAAAGGCATCGGTGAAGGAATCGCCAAAGTGTATGCAAAGTATGGCGCAAAATGTGTGCTTGCAGCAAGAGGACCTAAGGTACTTGAACTTGCAGAGCAGTTGAAAAGCGAAGGGTATGAGGCAACAGGTGTTCAGGTTGATGTATCTGATTACAAGAGTGTTGAAAGAATTGTTGAAGTTGCTGAGAAAACATATGGAAAGATTGATGTACTTGTATGTAACGCAGGCGTATGTGTTCTTGAAGACTTTCTTGAAGATGACACATTTGAAAATAGGGACTTACATCTTGATATTAATGTCAAAGGTGCATGGAATGTGGCAAAAGCTGTTATTCCAAGCATGATAGCAAATGGTGGTGGTGCAATCGTAGTTACAAGCTCTGTAACAGGAGATATGGTTGCTGATCCTGGAGAGGTTGCATATGCAACATCTAAGGCGGCACTGGTAGGATTTACGAAGGCACTTGCAAGAGAATTTGCAGATAAGAATATAAGAGTTAATGCAATATGTCCGGGATATGTAAGGACACCGCTTGTTGAAGGAATGGCAAAGCAGTCAGACCCGGAGAATCCGGAGAGAGCAATACAGGCAATTGCAGATGCAGTTCCTTTGAAGAGGCTGGCTGACCCTGAGGAGGTTGGAGAACTTGCAGCATTCCTTGGATGTTATGAATCAAGCTACATAACAGGAACACAGATAGTTATTGATGGCGGAAGTACATTGCCGGAAACAACATCTATGGGACAGTAATTAAATATAAGAAAAGTACAAAGGCGTACATGAATCGGAGAGATTTGTGTACGCCTTTTCTGATTGGAGGATAATGACATGGCATTTGAAAATGTTGATTTATTTGATGCGGTTGCAAATGCTTCGCTTGAAAAATACGGATGGAAGGACAGATGTGAGGCGAAACTCATAGTACTGTCAGAGAATGCAACCTATATGGTCAAGAACAAAGAAACAGGTGAAAAAGAGGGAGTGCTTAGAATAAGCAGACCGGGTTACCACACATTGGACGAGCTTAATTCAGAGATGAAGTGGTTAAGACAGATTAATGACTACACACCGCTTCTTGTAGCTAATCCTATAAAAGGGCTTGATGGTAAGAATATACAGGAGATTACAGGACCGGATGGAAATGTATATTTCTGCGTTATATGTGATTTTCTTCCGGGAGAAGCACCTGATGAGAATAACGAGGAGCAGATGGTAAAGCAGTTCAGATATCTCGGTGAGACAACGGCTTATCTTCACCGTCAGACAGAGATATGGAACGGAACAGACAAGCTTGACCGTATGGTATGGACTTACGACACGATAATAGGTGAACATGCTGCATGGGGTGACTGGAGAGCATTTCCAGAGATGACCCCGGAGGCAGAAAATATATTGTCAGAGGTTTCAAGAATTATTAAGAGAAGACTTGAAAGATATGGAACTAATGAGAATAATTTTGGACTCATACATGCAGATTTAAGATTAGCTAATCTGCTTATTGAGGGCGACCAGATTAAGGTTATTGATTTTGATGACTGCGGTTTTGGATGGCACTTACATGACCTTGCGTCAGCACTTAGTTTTATTGAGGACAAGCCAATTGTTCCAAAGCTTGTAAATGCATGGCTTACAGGATATAAGAAGGTTCTTCCGTTCAATGATACGGATTTTGAAGAAATAGACACATTTATAATGATGAGAAGATTACAGCTTACAGCATGGCTTGCATCTCATCAGGAATCAGGTCCGGTAGCAGAATTAAGTGTTGGCTGGATGGACGGAACCATGGAATTAGCCGAAAGGTATCTTAGATTATTCGGCTAGGCACATAAGAAATCTTCGTGACAACAAATCATGAACAACAATAAGGGAGGAAGCTATTATGGGCGAAAAGAAAACAAATGCATTATCTAAATCAATGAAGCTGATTTATGTATATGCGATGGCAACGGGAGCAATATTTACATTTATGTGTTACTGGGATGGTATATTCATGTCATATACAGGTCCCGGAACGTTCTTGGCATTTGCACTTATGACACTGGCAGTACTGCCAACAGCATTTGTGTATGCTGAATTCTCGACAATGTTACCAAGTACAGGTTCGTGTCTGGTATTCAATACGGTAGGTATTAACAAGCATGCAGGTTTCTGGTCAGCGTGGCTTATCATGTGTGCATGGATAGCCGTTCCTGCAGCAGGTGTACTTGGAATTATTGAATGGTTAAATCATCAGTTTGGTCTGGGACTTACAGGTGGCAAGGCAGTTATTGTCGGTTCATTAGTACTGTGCTTCTGGTGTGTACTCAGTCTTTATAAAAATGTTGTAGCAGGCAAGGTTCAGTCATTCATGCTTATGGCTGGTATCGCAGGTATTCTTATATGTTCATTACTTTTCCTGTTCAGTGGACACTGGAGCATTGCTAATTTCGCAGATTTCTTTACAAGCAGCAATGAAAAGCAGTGGGGTGGTAACTTTGCAACCGGTATTGCATGGGTTGTTGGCTGTTCATTTATGATAACACCATATTTCGGATTCGAGACAGTACCGGCAATGGTTGAGGAGGGCGACTTCCCAATTAAGGACCAGAAGAAAGCTATTCTTGGTTCAGTTATAACATGTGGTGCTATATATACAATTTTCTACTTCTGTCTTGCAGGTGCAATGCCTTGGGCAGAGCTTACTAATGGCGGTGACTGCCACCCATTCATCACATTTGAAGCATTACAGTACTGCTTCGGTGATAAGATTGCATGGTTTGTCCTTATAATGGGTATTGTCGGAGTTGTATTCCCAATTGGTACATCAGTACTTGGTTTCTGGTATTCAGGTGTCCGTATGATATACGCTATGGGTCGTCAGAATTTCCTTCCAAAGCAGTTCTCATACACTAATAAGTACAACCAGCCAACACTTCCTAACATACTTATTCTTGTTGTAAGTATCGGATTCATTGCAATGCAGAGTATTACAGCATTCTTTGACCTGATGGCATTCGCGTGTGCATTGTGTTATGTGATTACTTCAATATCTTCACTGGTGCTTTTAAAGAAGCATCCTGAATGGGAGAGACCATACAAATGTGCAACAGGACTTAAGATAGCCTCTCTTATAATTATGGCAATTATTGCATTCTTCTGTACTATCGGTATCGGAAAGGCAACATGGTTAGGATTTGCAGGATATATGGGTGTAGGTCTTATCCTATGGCTGTATATGATTCTTATTAAGTGGAAGCATGAAAAGGTATGGATGAAGACACCTGATGGTGATAAGGAATATTAAAATGTGAAGAAAAGAGGTTATGGATTATGAAAGAATTAGAGATAGTTATAAAGCCTGAGAAGCTGGAGAATCTTAAAAGGATTCTTGACAGTGAGGGTGCTAGAGGTGTAATGATTACAACAATATTTGGCTACGGTCACCAGAAGGGTGCAGGTCAGGTATATACAAGAGATGAAACTCCGGGTATCAATCTTTTACCTAAATTAAGTGTAAGAACTGTAGTAAAAGACGAGATAGTTGAGGGTATAATTAATAAGGTATTGGAAGAACTTAATACTAACAGTTTTGGTGATGGTAAGATATTCATCAAGGATATTGAGGGAGTAGTCAAGATAAGAACCGGTGAAACCGGTAACGACGCTCTGTGATAAAGCTTTCTTACTTCCCTAATCTTTTTGTAGAGGCAGCCGTCCTGTTTGATCAACAGGGCGGCTGCTTATTTTTGAGAAGTGGTGGCATATTGAATTCCATATATCTGAATGAAGATTGTATGAAATTATGAAAAGTAAAATTTGGAAGTGAAAATATCAGTCATAGGTGATATAATCAACGATAGTTTAAATGAAAAGGAATTAGAAATTATGAGACATTTTTCGAGAACAGAATTAAAGGCAGCTATTAATATGCTTAAGGAGTTTACTTCTAAGGGCAATTTTGCAGTTCTTATGTATATGGGTGACACTGATAAGCTTGAGGTATCACAGACTCTTAATTCGGATATGAGCTGCTTTTTATTATATGGAAGCATCCAGCCACTCGCATTTTTCTTTGCAGAAAATATTCCTATGACTGCGGGTGAGTTAGAAGAGATTATTAACAAACAGTCAGCAGTGTATGAAGAAGAGATGGACAATTACAGAAATGCACTAAAGGAAAGCGGTGCAGATAATGGACTGTTTATTACTAAATATGAAAGTATGATTCATACATTTATTGCATATGATCCTGACCAGAGTGGTGACAGAGACTGTTATGCACCATTTATTGAGGGTGCATTCAATGTTGAACCGGGTAAGGGACAGTTTGTTAATGAAGTTATGAGACTTGAAGTGTATGATGATGAATATGAGGATGACTGTGTAATCCAGAAGAAGCATTTTGTATATCTTCCATCAGTAAAATTCATGGGAGCATTCAATATGCGAATGATGATGAGTATGGTTGATGCACAGTATAACTAACATTTTACAATTCTTAAATTTATATAATATGTTTGAATCCCGGACTCCTGTATAGTATATTAGAAGTAACTTTAAAGAGTGGAGGGGTTGTATGAACAAAGGACATTTTAAAGACAGTCAGGTTGTTAAGGGAATTACGATTGGTGCAGTGCTAATTGTAATATATCTTGCCCTTAACAATGTGACTGGAATTCTTGATTCTATATCATATCTTGCAGGACTTGTAATGCCATTTATAATTGGCGCAGTCATCGCATTTGTATTCAATGTACCTATGAAAGCAATTGAAAAAGGACTTAACAGGCTGTTTGACAAGCGTTGTAAGAAGAAGCATCCCAGACTTATAAGAGTGCTTGCTTATATGCTAACACTGATTTTGATACTGGCTATTATTGCAGGAGTACTTTTTGTGGTTGTGCCTGAACTGGTGAACACAATAGCTGACCTTATAGGGCAGGTGCCAACAGCAGTTAATAATCTTATCAACTGGCTGCAGGTCAAGCTGTCTGCATATCCTGAGTATGAGGAAAAGTTAAGCAGCATATCAATCAACTGGGATTCTGTTCTTTCAAATGTTATGAATTTCCTTTCAATAGGAACTAAAGGTATTATTAATGGCGGAATTGGTGCAATAAGCGGATTTTTCTCAGGAGTCACTAATTTCTTTATTGGATTTGTCTTTTCTGTGTATGTGCTGTTTCAGAAAGAGAGGCTTACAGCACAATGCAAGAAGCTTATGTATGTGTGCTTGCCTGAGAGCAGGGCAGATAAAATCATTGAAGTGTTAAGACTTACCAACACTACATTCTCTAATTTCCTGTCAGGACAGTGCCTTGAAGCATGTATTCTTGGAACGATGTTTGTTATTACATTGTCTATATTGAGAATGCCTTATGCGCTTCTTATAGGAATTATTATTGCGGTTACTGCACTTATTCCGATTGTTGGTGCATTTATCGGATGTATAGTCGGTGTGATTCTTATAATGATGACAAGCCCGTTAAAGGCACTTATATTTGTGGGAGTATTCCTTATATTACAGCAGATTGAAGGAAATCTTATATATCCTCATGTTGTCGGAAGTTCAGTTGGACTGCCGGGAATATGGGTGCTTGTTGCTGTTACAATCGGTGGCAATCTGTTTGGTATAATGGGTATGCTTACTTTTATTCCAATCAGCTCAGTGTGTTATGCGCTGCTTCGGACATATGTGAATAGGAAAGTGGAAGAGAAGGAGATTGATAAGGGAAAGTTTAAGGGGTGATGCCTTCCGGAAATGGAAGTCAGGCGGCTATGCAGCTCGTTTTCAAACACGCTTGCGCTCGTTCTACGACGCAGCGGTACTAAGTTCGCTGGGATTCGTTGGCGTTAAGCCAACTGTCCCAGCTTACTAAGTGCCGGCGTCTTCGCAACGGTTTGAAAACGAGTTGTATAGTCGCCTGACTTCATTCTCACGGAAGACTTTTGTGCGGTGGATTGGCAGGTGGAGTGTAATATGCGGTGGAGCTGTGGTGGCGGATTGGACGCTGGAGTGGTGAAGAGGCATGTGGAAGTCCAAATTGAGTGAGAAAGTGTGGAGGATTGGACCTTACAAGCAAGAGAATGATGTAAAAGGTCCAGAATTGTTGTGAAATCTGGAAAGATTGGACTTTTTGCTGAATAAGCTGCTTGTAGTGTCCAATCCTCCTTGTAGTCAATGAGTTATTGAACATTAGCATATGAGAAAGCAGAGAAAAAGTCCAATCAGCCAGATTATCATGATATATAATTAATCTGGACAACATGATACCTATAGGTAGTCGAATATTTGAAAGTCTTATAGGACGAAAACACATGAGACTATAATGACAGTTAATAAATTAACCTATAAGTGGTGGATTTTTTATGAATTGATAGGAAATCATAATGAATTATAAAAGCAACATCCCCGGCATGATTAATAACCATGCCGGGGATGCTGTTTTTTATATTCTTTAATTACTTATTGTTCTTCTTCTCGTTCTCAAGCTTCTTCATAGCTCTTACCTTAAGTGAAAGACCGAAGAGGTTGATGAATCCGTCAGCATCATGATGATCATACATATCACCTGTCTTGAATGATGCAATTGACTCATTGTAAAGTGAATATGGAGATGTTGTTCCAGCCTTGATGATGTTACCCTTGTAAAGTCTGAACTTAACTTCACCTGTTACATATTCCTGAGTCTTCTCAACGAATGCCTGAAGTGCTTCACGAAGAGGTGTCTCCCACTTTCCTTCGTAAACAACCTGTGCAAACTTGTTTCCAACATCCATCTTGAATGTTGTTGTATCTCTGTCGAGAACTAATTCCTCAAGCTGCTGATGAGCTTCGTAAAGAATTGTTCCACCAGGAGTCTCATATACACCACGAGACTTCATACCAACAACACGGTTCTCAACGATATCAATGATACCGATACCATGCTTGGCACCAAGTCTGTTAAGCTCTCTGATAATATCAGAAACCTTCATAGCTTTGCCATTAACTGACTTTGGAACACCTTTTTCAAATGTCATAGTAACATATTCTGGTTCATCCGGAGCTTCCTCAGGAGTGCATCCAAGAACTAATAAATGCTTGTAGTTAGGCTCATTAGCTGGATCTTCAAGCTCAAGACCTTCATGGCTGATATGCCAGATGTTACGGTCACGGCTGTAGCTGCAGTCTGTGCTGAATGGAAGATGAATACCATGCTGTCTGCAGTATTCAATCTCATCTTCACGAGACTGAAGCTTCCAGTTAGAATCTCTCCAAGGAGCGATAATCTTGATATCTGGAGCTAAAGCCTTGATTGTAAGTTCGAATCTGATCTGGTCATTACCCTTACCAGTAGCACCGTGGCAGATAGCAACAGCACCTTCCTTACGGGCAATCTCAACAAGTCTCTTAGCGATAAGAGGTCTTGCCATTGAAGTACCAAGTAAATATTTATTTTCATAAACAGCGTGTGCCTGAACACATGGAACAATGTAGTTGTCGCAGAACTCATCAGTGATATCTTCTATATATAACTTAGCAGCACCACATGAGAGAGCTCTCTGCTCAAGTCCGTCCAACTCCTCTTCCTGACCACAGTCTGCACATACGCAGACAACATCATAGTTGTATGTTTCCTTTAACCAAGGGATGATGGCAGTTGTGTCAAGTCCGCCAGAATAAGCAAGAATAACTTTTTCTTTCATTATATATTCCTCCGTATATTATTAAGTTTACATAGTAAAACACATATGCTATGCACCTGCAGATTATAATAAACTACTTTATTTAAAAATGCAACAACAAATTATGCATATTATACATCTGTCTCTTATACACATCTCCGAGCCCACGAGACAT
>ERZ1026956.1436-NODE-1436-length-11358-cov-3.997788_pt1 | contig 11358 bp, 8 predicted proteins | sample MGYA00519301_ERZ1026956 | MGnify/ENA primary metagenome ERZ1026956 (study PRJEB26926, sample SAMN06164521) | human gut metagenome | biome: ENVO:00009003; feature: ENVO:2100002; material: ENVO:00002003 | host: Homo sapiens | place: USA | collected 2012 ...
CCTTATCGTCGGCAGCGTCAGATGTGTATAAGAGACAGCTACAGTCATATTGTATACTGTAAGACGATTCATGCGGGACAGAGCGTCAGCTACGGCGGGCTGTTTACGGCACAGAAGGATACCAGAGTAGCCACGATCCCCGTAGGTTACGGAGACGGTTATCCCAGAAGTCTGTCTGGAAAAGGCTATGTACTGATCCGGGGGAAGAAGGCACCAATCCTCGGAAGAGTCTGTATGGATCAGTTCATGGTAGATATTTCGGAGATTCCGGGAGTTATGGAGGGCGACAAAGTAACTCTTCTCGGTGTGGACGGTACAGAGCGGATCACCGCGGAAGAACTGGGAGAACTCTCCGGCAGATTTAATTATGAATTTGTCTGTGACCTGGGGAAAAGAATTCCAAGGGTCTACAGGCAGCATGGTGAGATCACAGAAGTAAGAGACTATTTTGAAAATTTCTGACGGATCAAAAGTGTTCGTATAACTCCGTAAGAATCGGCAATACTTATCCTAAATCGCTGATGTAAGGAGTAGAAATGAGAAGAGGAGATGTCTATTACGCGGATCTGCGGCCGGTGATCGGCTCGGAACAGGGCGGTATCAGACCGGTGCTCATCATCCAGAATGATGTGGGCAACAAACACAGTCCTACCGTGATCTGCGCTGCAATCACCTCAAAGATGAATAAGGCGAAGCTGCCTACACACATTGAATTAAATGCCCGTCTCTATGATATGGATAAGGATTCGGTAGTGCTTCTGGAACAACTGCGCACCATTGACAAGAAGAGATTAAAGGATAAAGTATGTCATCTTGACGGTGATATTATGCGGAGAGTGAACCGGGCACTGAAGGTAAGCCTGGAACTGGATACATAGCCTGATACCCTGCGTATCCAGAGGAATATATAAAATAATTAAAATACGAAAGGATGAAATGAACGATGGATATCAGTGGGCCTGTGGCCATATTACTCTTTTTCCTGCTGTTACTGGTAGATATGTTTTTTTACGGATTTGATGCTGCCATTGACAACCTCAATGAAAAAGAGATCTTACATAAAGCAGAGGAAGAAAAGGATCGCCGGTCGGTGCGGCTTTCTGAGATGGTCAGCCGTCCGGGGATCTATATCAATACGGTACAGTTAGTCATTACGCTGATCAATATTTTAATGGGTGCCTTTTACCTGAATATCTGGCTGCAGGCGATCGACAACGGCCTGCATGTGATCAATGTCGGCGGATTGTCGCTTCAAAATGTTCCCACGGGAGTGATCTCCGGGATTGCAACGGTATTGTCTTTTGTTGCCATGATTTATATTCTGCTGACCTTCGGAGTACTGATCCCGAGAAAAATGGCATCCAGGAAACCGGAAAAGTGGGCATATGCCTGCATTGACCCGATCTTTTGGATTACGAGACTGTTATCTCCCTTGACGGGGCTGGTAAATCTGACTGCAAAGGGAATATTATTCCTCTTCGGTGTCCGCAATAACACAGATGAAAATGATGTGACCGAGGAAGAGATTATTAACATGGTTCAGGAAGGGCATGAACAGGGTGTGATCCAGGCCAGTGAAGCGGAGATGATCTCCAATATTTTTGAATACGGAGACAAGGAAGCTCAGGACATCATGACGCACCGCGGAAGTATTGTAGCCATCGACGGCGAGACGAAGTTAAAAGATGCCATTGCTTCCATGCTGGAAGGCAAGAACAGCCGTTATCCGGTATATGAAGAGAACATTGATCATATCATCGGTATCTTACATCTGAAGGATGCCATGAGGTTCCACATCAGCGATGACAAGCTGGATGTGCCCATTGCGAAGCTGGATGGGTTGCTCAGAGAGCCTTATTTTGTGCCTCAGACAAAAAATATTGATGAACTGTTCAAAGAGATGCAGTCCCAGAAACTTCAGATGGTCATTGTTGTAGACGAATACGGTCAGACCGATGGCTTGATCGCCATGGAGGACATCCTGGAGGAGATCGTCGGTAATATCATGGATGAATATGATGAAGATCAGGAATATATCAAGAACCGCGGTAAGGGCGAATATGTCATGGAAGGTAAGACTCCGCTTAAGGAAGTGGAAGAGCTGTTAGACATTACCTTTGACGAGGAGGAATTCGAGACGTTAAACGGCTTCCTGATCTCGAGGCTGGACAGGATCCCGGAGCCGGATGAACAGTTTGATGTGGACTATAAGGGATATAATTTCAAGATCCTTTCCGTGGTCAAAAAAATGATCGGAAGTGTCCTCGTCAAAAAGCTTCCGGAGGAAAAAACACTGGAGAATGCAGAAGACGGACAATCAGTGCTTGAAGAAAAACAAAAATAATGCTATGATAAAAAAAGCGTTATTGCGCAGGCGTTGCGCATACAAAGAGAAAGAAACTTTAAGTTCAAAGGAGTAACAAAGATGTCAGGACATTCAAAATTTGCTAATATTAAGCATAAAAAAGAGAAAAACGATGCAGCAAAGGGTAAGATTTTCACTATTATCGGACGTGAAATTGCAGTCGCTGTAAAAGAGGGCGGTCCCGATCCTGCTAACAACTTTAAACTGGCTACCGTTATCGCCAAAGCTAAGGCTAACAACATGCCAAATGATACTATTGACCGCGGTATTAAGAAGGCAGCCGGCGATGTAGGCAATGTAAACTACAAGTACGTGACTTACGAAGGTTACGGTCCCAACGGTATCGCCATCATCGTAGATGCACTTACCGACAATACCAACCGTACCGCTGCAAATGTCAGAAGCGCATTCACCAAGGGACAGGGTAACGTAGGTACTCCCGGATGCGTATCCTTTATGTTCGATAAAAAGGGCCAGATCATCGTGGACAAGGAAGAGTGTGATATGGAAGCGGATGATCTGATGATGACAGCACTGGATGCCGGTGCGGAAGACTTCTCCGAAGAGGAGGACAGCTTCGAGATCCTGACCGATCCCGATAATTTCGAAGAGGTACGTAAAGCACTGGAGGATGCCGGAATTCCCATGATCAGTGCGGAAGTCACAATGATTCCTCAGAATTATGTAACTCTGACCGATGAGACTGCCGTGAAGAATTTACAGAGAACACTGGATCTGTTAGAAGACGATGATGACGTTCAGGCAGTTTATCACAACTGGGACGAATAATTCGAAAGGGTAGGGGTAGCAGCATGGAGAAACTTGCTATTGTAGTTCCTTGTTATAACGAAGAAGAGGTGCTGAAGATTGCTTCCGAAGCACTGAGGGGGGTACTGGATGATCTGATCCGCAAAGGGAAGATTGCGGAAGACAGTTTTATTCTGTTTGTTAATGATGGAAGTAAGGATCGTACATGGGAGCTGATCGAAGAAGAACATCAGGCGCATCCGGTACAGGTATGCGGCGTGAAGCTGGCAGGCAATGTGGGACATCAGTTCGCACTGACCGCCGGACTGATCACGGCGATGGATCTGTCCGATGTGACGGTTTCCATCGATGCGGATCTGCAGGATGATGTGGCTGTGATCGAAGAGATGATCGATAAGTTCCATAACGGCTGTGACATCGTATACGGTGTCCGTAAGGAACGTAAGACCGATACTTTCTTCAAACGTACCACTGCGCAGGGGTTCTATAAGGTTATGGAGATGATGGGCGTCAAGACGGTTTACAATCATGCGGATTTCCGACTGATGTCCAAGCGTGCGGTAGAACAGTTCTCCAAATATCAGGAAACGAACCTGTTCTTAAGAGGTATGATGCCTCTGATCGGTTACCAGACCGACTGTGTATATTATGATCGTAAGGAAAGAGTGGCCGGGGAATCCAAGTATCCGTTAAAGAAAATGCTGGCATTGGCATTTAACGGGATTTCTTCTTTCAGTGTGAAGCCGATCAGCATGATCCTGGGAGCCGGTGTGATCATTGTAATATTAAGCATTCTTGCAGCAATCTATGCACTGATCTCTTATTGCACCGGACATGTGGTACCGGGATGGACTTCTTTGATTCTGTCCATCTGGTTCTTGGGCGGTATTCAGCTGATGGCCGTCGGACTGGTAGGTCAGTATATCGGCAAAATCTACATTGAAGTAAAACATCGTCCCAGATATAACATCGAAAAGGTACTGAAATAATGAATTATAAAAAAAGCATTTTAAGTGTTGTATTGTGGTTCATTTATGCAATAATAGTGGGCACCGGAATGGTAGGCACGGCTATGGCCGTGACCCTGCCTGCGTACGGTGCCCTTATTATCACAGGGGTTTGGCTTGCGGTGACAGGACTGGCTGTGTTTCTTCTACATAGATTTTTGGAGAAAACAAAGCACCCATTTTCGGAAGACGGACAACAGATAAAGCTGATCGCGGAAAGCCTGTTGGTGGTTGCGCTGATCGCAGCTGGCATTGTACTTCGTACCGGAGAAATCATGCGGTATGATCTGTCCGCAGGGGGCGGAAATATCTGGTTTGATACCGTCATGGTTACTGAGAATACACAAATTCCGCAGGTGGTGCATGGAGCGGTATATTTTTATCTGCAGGTATTACATGGTCTGCTGGTTTTTCTGGGCAATAAAATGACAGCGGCTCTGATCCTTCAGGTGATATTGCAGATCCTGTCCGGAATTTTTCTCTATTTTGCATTAAGAAAAATGTCGGGTGCGGTAACAGCAGTGGTGACATTCGCATATTGGATGCTGTGCCCGGTGATCTCAGAGGTGGTTATTCTGGGACCGGAAACGCTGTACATACTTCTGTGGATGATTGGGTTGTGCATAACAGCAGAGTCCCTGGATCATTTTGTACAGTCGGGAGCTGAACCGGGGATCCGCTCCGTAATCGGTTTCTTTTTTGCCGGGGTAGCTACGGGCGTTCTGGGATATCTGGATGTTATGGGTTTTTTATTATTGCTACCGATATTTTCTGTGATTTTTTTGGTAACACAGGAGAAGATTCGACTGGCTCGTAAAATCGGTGCGGCTATCCTTGGAATTGTGGGAAGCCTGGCGGGCTTTTTGCTTTCCATAGCTTTAGATGCCGTAGGCAGCGGTAAAATGATGGAAAATGTACTGGCAGCATGGGGAAAGGTCTATCTTCCGGAAAATTTTGTATTACCGGTAACCATTGAAAACGATAATGCGATAACCATTGCAGTAGTTGCGATTCTCGGAATCGGAGTTTTTGGATTTTGGTGCCGGAAGAGCCTGGAAAGACAATCCGTGTGGCTGGTAATTGCCCTTTCCCTGGGTGGGATGATCTGTTATGGAATGACGAGTGCGGAAATGCAGGGATTTACTTTGCTGTATCTGATCATAGCTGTGGTGGCCGGTGCAGGAGTACAGGCTGTCCTGCCGTATGAGCTTACACAACAGAATGCATTGCAGCAAGTCCGGGGAGCAGTCGAAGAACCTACGGCGGAAACCAAGCCGAAGAAACGACAGCTTAAGATACAGGATCTGGAGGAAGAAGGGCTTCCTGCAGAAACGGACAATAAAGTGCAATTGATCGAGAATCCGCTTCCGGTTCCGAAAAAACATGTTCCCAAAGTGTTGGATTATAAATTGAATGATGATGTCTCCGATTTTGATTATCCTGTAGCGGATGATGATGATTTTGACCATTAAAATTGTGTGATGAAAAGCAGAAAAACGGACACACTAAAGGCGATACTTTAAAAAAGGTATCGTCTTTTTTATTTTTAAGAAAGGCCGGTAAAAGTATGAGTGATATGAAAAGTGAAAAAGAAAAAGCGGAAGCGGAAGAACACAGAGATGAACGGATCGAAAAAACCGGACAGATCACCCTGCAGGATCATGTGGGGGAACAGAAGATACATTTGCTTACGATCATCGGAGAAGTGGAAGGGCATGAGAATCTTGCAGGGAATTCCAAGACGACGAAATATGAACACATTCTTCCTCAGCTTGCGGCAATCGAAGACAGTGAAGAAATCGGCGGTGTGCTGGTGCTGTTAAATACTATGGGTGGAGATGTGGAAGCGGGACTTGCCATTGCTGAAATGCTGGCGTCGTTGAGTAAACCTACGGTATCTCTGGTCCTGGGAGGCAGCCATTCCATAGGCGTTCCCATAGCAGTCAGCTGTAAATATTCTTTTATTGTCCCAACGGGAACTATGGTGATACATCCGGTACGGACGAACGGTATGGTGATCGGTGTTCCACAGACTTTTGAATATTTTAAGCTGATCCAGGACAGAATTACGGGATTTGTGTGTCAACATTGCAGGATCAGCCGGCAGAAGCTGGAAGATCTCATGATGGAGACCGGATTCCTGACGAAAGATGTCGGCAGTATCCTGGTAGGAGAAGATGCTGTGAAACACGGTATCCTTGATGAAGTGGGCGGGATTGACCGCGCAATCCGAAAGCTTCGGGAGATGATGGACAGCAATATAAAAAAGGATGACAAGGCAGTGGAAAAATGATATACTTCTAATTATGACTATTAGGCTAACGTAAAAGAAAAGCATCGTAGATGCGATTTTACTAATGCGGTTCTGAATAGTTATATTCGTATTAACATTAAAGTTAGGGGTATGATGACATGGCATCTTCATCAGGCAAAAGAACATCATCTTCCGGCAGGACAAGAAAAAGTACGACGAGCAGCCGCAACAGGCAGGCGCAGAGATCTGCACAGGACAGTGAACTTTTTCACGAGATTGGTCTGATCGTCCTGTTTGTTGCGATGTTGATATTATTTTGTTGCAATTTTGGTATTATCGGTCCGGTTGGCAATGCAATCAGTGGGGTCTTATTTGGCATTTTCGGATTCACTGCGTATATTGCGCCTATTGTAATATTTCTGGCGGTGGCTTTCTGGTTCGCCAATGAGGGGAACCCAACTGCTGTGCGGAAAATGATTGCCGGTGTCGTATTGTTTTTAATGATCGGTGTAGTATGCGATCTGATCACGAAGACTGCCGGTTCCATGGAACAGTACGATATCAAGCTGTTATATACGAACTGCAGCACCGGCAAAAAAGGCGGCGGTATTCTGGCAGGCAGTATCTGTTATCTGTTGTTACATTATCTGGAGACCGTAGGAACAGTGCTGGTAGTGCTTTTGTGTTCATTGATTAGTCTGATCCTGGTAACGGAGCGATCCTTCTTAAACAGTATGCGTAACGGCGGCGACAGGATCCGTGAAATGTCCAGAGAAGACGCGGTGCGTAGACGAGAGAATGCCGAAATCCGCAGGCAGGAGCAGGAAGAGCGTACTTCCCAAAGAGAGGAAGCACGCCGCATCCGCGAAGAGGAGCGCCGGATCCGTGAAGAAGAGCGAAGACTCCGCGCTGAGGAGAAAGAGAACGAACAGATCCTGAATGCTGTCCCCCGCAGAGAGAAAAAGGTGACAGGAGTTATGATGGATACCTCCTTGAAAAAGCAGGATACACAGCCTGCCGGTAGACGGGATGATATCCATGAGATCGTATACGAAGAGGATGCACAGGAATCTCCTGAAGTGGAAGAGACCCGGGTGACTTCCAGTGATTTTGATAAAATCAATGTGACGGATATGCATCAGGTGACGATGCAGGAAGCAGTGGGGGAGGCTTCTTATGAAGATATACCGGTGGAGGAAGTAAGCAGCGCAGCTACGTTTAAAAAGCCTTTTGAACGCAGAGAGTCCTGGCAGGAGGAAGCGGCGCTTCTGACGCCCCAGGCGGAAGCTATCCGGATCCATAAGGAAGACATTCCGGAGCATGAGGAGACACCTGTAGAACCGGCTGAGAGCCCCGTACGCCCGAAGATCACGGCACCGGAGCCTCCTAAGGGGAATTCCCTGGCGGAAGACCAGATACATAAGGATATTGCAAAGGCAGCCAAACAGCCCTCCGCAGAATACCGGATCCCTCCTTTGAGTCTGTTACAGAAGGGAAAGGCGTCTACGGGAGATTCTTCCAGAGAATTAAAAGAGACTGCCATGCGCTTGCAGCAGACACTGAATACTTTCGGTGTGAAGGTAACGATCACCGATATCAGTCAGGGTCCCAGTGTTACCCGGTATGAATTACAACCGGAGCAGGGGGTAAAGGTATCTAAGATCGTAGGTCTGGCAGACGATATCAAATTGAATCTGGCAGCCACGGATATACGTATCGAGGCACCGATCCCTGGCAAGGCTGCCATCGGTATCGAAGTCCCGAACAAAGAAAATATGACTGTGGCACTCCGTGATCTTTTAGAAAGTAACGAATTCCGGGAATTTAATTCCAACATAGCTTTTGCCGTAGGTAAGGATATTGCTGGCAAGACGGTAGTAGCGGATATTGCCAAGATGCCCCATATGCTGATCGCCGGAGCTACCGGTTCCGGTAAATCCGTATGTATTAATACCCTGATCATGAGTATTTTGTACAAGGCACATCCGGATGATGTAAAACTGATCATGGTAGACCCTAAGGTTGTAGAACTGAGTGTGTATAACGGCATTCCTCATCTGCTGATCCCGGTAGTGACAGATCCCAAGAAGGCATCTGCTGCATTGCATTGGGGTGTCAGTGAGATGGAAGATCGTTACCGGAAGTTCGCGGATTATAATGTCCGTGATCTGAAGGGCTATAATAAAAAGATAGAGACCATGCCTGTTTGCGAGGGAGAGGAACGGCCTAAGAAGATGCCGCAGATTGTTATTATCGTAGACGAACTTGCGGATCTGATGATGGTATGTCCCGGCGAGGTAGAAGAATCCATCTGTCGTCTGGCACAGCTTGCCAGAGCGGCAGGAATCCATTTGATCATTGCTACCCAGCGACCCAGCGTGGATGTCATCACCGGTCTGATCAAGGCGAACATGCCCAGCCGTGTGGCATTCTCCGTATCCAGTGGCGTGGATTCCCGTACAATCCTGGATATGAACGGAGCCGAAAAACTTTTGGGAAAAGGAGATATGCTGTTCTACCCTCAGGGCTATTCGAAGCCGGCCCGTGTACAGGGAGCTTTCGTATCGGACAAGGAAGTATCCGATGTGGTGGATTATCTGAAAAATCAGACCCTTGGCAATGTCTATAACAGCTATGCCGAGGATATAGAAGAAAAGATTAAAAATATCGGCTCATCGGGAGGCTCTTCCGGAAGCGGATCCGGCGGTGGCAACGACAGAGACGAATATTTTGAGGAAGCCGCGCGTTTTATTATAGACAAGGATAAGGCATCCATCGGAATGCTGCAGCGTGTGCTTAAGATCGGCTTTAACCGTGCCGCCAGGATCATGGATCAATTGTGTGAGTACGGCGTGGTCGGCGAAGAAGAAGGCACAAAGCCCAGAAAGGTACTTATGAGTATGGAACAGTTTGAACAGTTGTTAGAGGAAATCTGACATGGAGAACTGTCTGAATAAACGGAGGGAAAATATGAAAACAGATATTGAAATCGCACAGGAAGCGGTCATGGAACCGATCACGAACGTTGCGGCAGGTATTGGCATCGATGCAGATGACCTGGAGCTTTACGGCAAGTACAAAGCAAAACTTTCTGAGGAATTTCTGGAAAAAATACAAGCTCGTCCCAACGGAAAATTGATTCTGGTAACAGCAATCAACCCGACTCCCGCCGGAGAGGGCAAGACGACCACCACGGTAGGATTGGGAGAAGCTTTCGGACGAATGGGGAAAAAAGCAGTGATCGCTCTCAGAGAGCCATCTCTTGGTCCCTGTTTCGGTATCAAAGGCGGTGCAGCCGGCGGTGGATATGCCCAGGTAGTACCTATGGAGGAACTGAATCTTCATTTTACCGGAGATTTTCATGCAATTACTTCTGCAAACAATCTGCTGGCAGCACTTTTGGACAACCATATCCAGCAGGGCAATGAACTTGGCATTGATACCAGACAGATTGTCTGGAAGCGTTGTGAAGACATGAATGATCGTGTCCTGCGTAATATCGTAGTGGGGCTGGGCAATAAGACAGACGGCTATGTCAGAGAGGATCATTTTGTCATCACTGTGGCCAGTGAAATTATGGCAATTCTGTGCCTGGCTGACGATATGAAGGATCTGAAGGATCGTCTGTCCCATATCGTGGTGGCCTATAACTATCAGGGAGAACCGGTAACGGCAGGTCAGCTGAAGGCAGTAGGCGCTATGGCAGCTTTATTAAAGGATGCTATAAAACCGAATCTGATCCAGACACTGGAGCATACCCCTGCGCTGGTACACGGCGGACCGTTTGCCAATATTGCACATGGATGTAATTCTGTCAGAGCAACCAAAGCTGCCATGAAGATGGCGGATTATTGTATTACGGAAGCCGGTTTTGGCGCCGATCTGGGTGCGGAGAAGTTCTTTGATATCAAGTGCCGTAAAGCCGGACTTACCCCTGATGCGGTTGTACTGGTAGCAACGATTCGCGCATTGAAATACAATGGCGGTGTAGCAAAAACGGATCTGAGTGCAGAGAATCTGGATGCCCTGAAAAAGGGTATTGTCAACCTGGAGAAACATATTGAGAATCTGCAGAAATATGGTGTACCCGTAGTTGTGACCCTGAATTCCTTCATCACGGACAGTGCGGCAGAGACTGCTTATGTCAGAGATTTCTGTGAAGCAAGAGGTTGTGAGTTTGCACTCTCGGAAGTATGGGAGAAGGGTGGCGAAGGCGGAATCGCTCTGGCTGAAAAAGTATTAAAGGCAATGGAAGAGAAAGAGAATGATTTCCATGTCCTCTATGAGGATGAAATGCCTCTTGCGGATAAGATCACAAAAATTGCGAAGGAAATCTACGGTGCATCCGGCGTAAACTTTGCACCTGCTGCTGTAAAGCAGTTAAAACGACTGACGGAGCTGGGCTTCGGTAATCTGCCGGTATGTATGGCGAAGAATCAATATTCCCTGTCGGATGATCCCACACTGTTAGGAAGACCATCCGGATTTGAATTAAACGTAAGAGAGGCTTATGTATCTGCCGGCGCCGGTTTTGTCGTAGTACTCACCGGTGCGGTCATGACCATGCCGGGACTGCCCAAGGCACCTGCTGCCTACAATATTGATGTGGATAACAATGGGAAGATCACAGGATTATTCTAGTAAGGAGGACTGGTGTCCCATGGCACAGTTGATAGATGGAAAAGCTATTTCCGCACAGATCAAAGAGGAAGTAAAAGAAAAAGTTGCAGCTTTAAAAGAGCAGGGGCGTGAAGTGACTCTGGCTGTGATTCAGGTAGGAGCCGATCCGGCTTCTTCCGTATATGTTCGAAATAAGAAAAAAGCATGTGAATACGTGGGTGTTCGTTCTCTGGCGTATGAACTTCCGGAGGAGACCACAGAAGAAAAGCTTCTGGAGCTGATCCGAGAAATGAATGACAGAACGGATGTGAACGGCATTCTGGTGCAACTGCCGTTACCCAAAC
>ERZ1026956.1444-NODE-1444-length-11279-cov-4.591322_pt1 | contig 11279 bp, 9 predicted proteins | sample MGYA00519301_ERZ1026956 | MGnify/ENA primary metagenome ERZ1026956 (study PRJEB26926, sample SAMN06164521) | human gut metagenome | biome: ENVO:00009003; feature: ENVO:2100002; material: ENVO:00002003 | host: Homo sapiens | place: USA | collected 2012 ...
CTTTGACACGGGCGAGAAGATCCCCGCCCACGAGTTCCACCGCTGGGACGCCGAGCGGCCGGGAAACGATTTTCTTGCGGAAAAGATCAGCGGCAGGAGCTGGCGCTGCGCCTATGCGGGCGAAACGCTCTACGCAGGCTATCCGCACTTCCACTTTTATGCAGACATCGGCGCCGCGGAGCGCTTTGTTGCTGCCTGCCGAAAGGAGAAACACCGCCATGAGCGAACCGATGAAGCCGATGGAAATTGAACAGCGCAGCTTTGCGATCATCACCGAGCTTTTGGGCGACAGGGTGCTTGCGCCGGAAAACGAGCTTGTCATCAAGCGCGTGATCCACACGACGGCGGACTTTGACTATGCCGATACGCTCTCTTTTTCCCCCCACGCGGTGCAGCAGGGCATTGCCGCGCTCAAAAACGGCTGCGATATTGTCACCGATACACAGATGGCGAAGGCGGGCATCAACAAGATGATCCTTGCAAGCCTTGGCGGCGAGGTGCACTGCTTCATGTCTGACCCCGACGTTGCGCAGGAGGCGAAGACGCGCGGCGTGACGCGGGCGTTCGTTTCGATGGAAAAAGCGGCAATGCTGCATAAACCCTGTATTTTCGCCATCGGCAACGCGCCGACGGCGCTGCTGTCACTCGAGGTGCTGATGGAAGAGAATAAAGTTGCCCCCGCGCTCATCATCGGTGTGCCGGTGGGCTTTGTAAATGTGGAAGCGAGCAAGGAGCAGATCATCGACGCGGCGCGCGCGCCGTACATCATCGCACGCGGGCGCAAGGGCGGCAGCAATGTGGCGGCCGCCATCTGCAACGCCCTGCTTTATCAAATCAGGCGGTAGCACCATGGAAGAATATCTCGTAAAGGACGGCAAGCGCCTGCGCCTCGGCTATACGACCGGCTCGTGCGCGGCGGCTGCGGCCAAGGCTGCGGCGTGGATGCTGCTGACGGGCAGAAAAAAGGACACGATCCGGCTGCAAACGCCCAAGGGCATCGAACTCAACTTAGATGTACTGGAAACGGAACTGTCTCCGGACGGGGCGCGCTGTGCGATCCAAAAGGACAGCGGCGACGATCCGGACGTGACGCGCGGCACGCTCATCTTTGCCGCGGTGAAAAAATCCGGAAAGGCTGGTGTGACCATTGACGGCGGCGAGGGCATCGGGCGCGTGACAAAGCCGGGGCTCGACCAGCCGGTGGGCGCGGCGGCCATCAACTCTGTGCCGCGGCGCATGATCGAAGAAAACGTGCGCGAGGTCTGCCGTCTTGTGGGTTACGGCGGCGGGATCAGCGTGACGATCTCCGCGCCGGAGGGCGAGGTGCTTGCGAAAAAGACCTTCAACCCGCGCCTCGGCATCGAGGGCGGCATCTCCATTCTGGGCACGAGCGGCATTGTCGAGCCGATGAGCGAGCAGGCGCTGCTCGACACCATTCATGTGGAACTGCGGCAGCGGCGCGAGAGCGGCGCGGACTATGTTCTGCTTGCGCCGGGCAACTACGGCGCGGATTATATCCGCGACTTTTTGGGCCTTGACTCAAAGAGTGCGGTGCTGACGTCGAACTTTATCGGCGACAGCCTGGAGTTTTGCAAGGAACTCGGCTTTCGCGGCGCGCTGTTCATCGGGCACATCGGAAAGCTCGTCAAGCTTGCGGGCGGCATGTGGAACACGCATTCGAAATTCGGCGACTGCCGCATGGAGATCATTGCCGCGCACAGCGCGGCGCTGGGGCTTGGCAGTGCGCAAACGGAGGAGATCTTGCATTGCGCCACCTGTGATGCAGCGCTGCGCATTCTGGACGAGGCGGGACGGAAAGATGCATTCCTCGCGCGTCTGGGGCAGCGCATCGGTGTGATGCTCGCAGGCAAGGGCGGCGCGCTTGCCTGCGGCGCGATCCTATTTTCGAAGGAATACGGTTTCCTCTGCGAAACGGAAGGCGCGGAGGAACTGCTCGAACAGATCAGGGAGGGCTGAACGTGGTACATTTTGTTGGCGCCGGAAGCGGCGCGCCGGATCTCATCACGCTGCGGGGCGCAAGGCTCCTTGGCGAAGCAGATGTGGTGATCTACGCGGGTTCGCTGGTGAATCCCGAGCTGCTTACACTCACGAAACCGGGCTGCGAGCTTCACGACAGCGCAAAGCTGACGCTTGAGGAGGTCATTGCCCTCGTCGAGGCAGCAGAGCGCATGGGCAAGACAACGGTGCGCCTGCACACGGGCGACCCGAGCATTTACGGCGCGGTGCGAGAGCAGTTTGACGAGCTTGCGAAGCGCGGTATCGACTTTGACGTCTGTCCCGGTGTCAGCTCGTTCTGCGGCGCAGCTGCGGCACTGCGGACGGAATATACGCTGCCCGACGTGAGCCAGACGGTCATCATCACGCGTGCGGCAGGCCGCACGCCGGTGCCGGAGCGGGAGTCGATCCGCTCTCTTGCCGCGCACGGGGCGACGATGGTACTGTTTTTGAGCACGGCGCTCACGGAAACGCTGCAAGGTGAACTACTTGCCGGCGGCTATGCCGCGAAAACGCCCGCGGCCATTGTCTACAAGGCAACGTGGCCGGAAGAAAAAATCTTCCGCTGCACGGTGGGCACGCTGCACGAAACGGCGGAGGAAAATGGACTTAGGAAAACAGCGCTCATCGTGGTGGGCGGGTGCCTTGGCGAGGAATACCTGCGCTCGATGCTCTACCACCCGGACTTTACGACGGAATATCGCAAGGGGAACGCATGAAGATCGCACTTTTTGCTTATAGCCGCGGCGGCTGCGCCGCAGCGCGGCGTGTGCTCTCGGCGCTGCCGGAGACAGAAACGCTTTGTTATACGATGCCGCGCTTTGAAGAGGCGGGATTTCTGCCGCTTTCCGGAGAGGTCTATCGGGAGAGCTTTTCGTCCGCGGATGCGCTTATCTTTATCGGCGCCTGCGGCATTGCCGTGCGTGAGATCGCGCCATATCTTGCAAGCAAAAAGACTGACCCTGCGGTGCTGTGCATCGACGAGAAAATGCAGTTTGTCATTCCGCTGCTCTCCGGCCATATCGGCGGGGCGAACGATCTGGCGCGCCGTCTTGCCGCGGCGCTCGGCGCATCGGCGGTCATCACGACGGCAACGGACGTGAACGGTAAATTTGCCGTCGATGCCTGGGCAGCAAAAAATGAATGCGTCATTTCGAGCATGCTGCTTGCAAAAAAGGTCGCAGCGGAAATTCTGGAGCGCGATGTGCCGCTTGTGAGCGATTTTCCGATCAAGGGTGTATTGCCCGGCGGAATTGTGGAAAAAACGCACGGTGCGCTGGGGGTTGTGATCGGATACCGCACGGAAGAACCGTTTGCCGAAACGCTGCGCCTCACGCCGAAAGTATTGCATGTCGGCATCGGCTGCCGCAGGGGAACCGCACAGGAAACCATTGAAGCCGCCGTTGCGGCGGTGCTTTCTGCGCATCAGATAGATCCAAGCGCGGTCAAGGGCGTCTATTCCATTGACTTAAAGCAGCAGGAGGCGGGGCTGCTTGCCGCCTGCGCGAAGCATGACTGGCCGACGGTATTTTACACGGCAGAGGAATTGCGCAGCATACCGGGCGAATTTACGGATTCCCCCTTCGTGCAGGAGATGACGGGCGTCGGCAACGTCTGCGAGCGCGCGGCGATGCGCGGCGCGGAGAAATTATTGGTGAAAAAGACTGCGGTGGACGGCGTGACCGTCGCCGTGGCGGCGGAGCATTGGGAGGTTACCTTTGGGTAAAGTGATTGTGGTGGGCATCGGCCCGGGAAACTATGAGAATATGACGATCCGCGCCGACCGCGCGCTGCGCGGAAGCGACGCCATCGTTGGTTACGGAGTTTATGTCAACCTTGTGAAGGAGCGCTATCCGGACAAGGCGTTTTATGAAACGCCCATGACGCAGGAGGCAAAGCGCTGCGCGCTCGCGCTCGAACTTGCGCGCGCGGGCAAGACCGCGGCCATGGTCTGCTCGGGTGACAGCGGCATTTACGGCATGGCGGCGCTTGTTTACGAGCTGCGCGGCGAAAGCAGGGAGCCGGAGATCGAGGTGATCCCCGGCCTGACGGCGGCGTGCAGCGCCGCGGCGCTTTTGGGCGCGCCGCTGACGCACGATTTTGCCGTCATCAGCCTGAGTGACCGGCTGACGCCGTGGGAGACCATCGAGAAACGCCTTGCGCATGCGGCGCAGGCGGATCTTGCTATCGCGCTTTACAATCCCGCGAGCCGCTCCCGCCCCGAGCATCTGAAGCGCGCGTGCGATATCCTGCTGCGCTTTCTGCCTGAGAACCGACTCTGCGGCATCGCGCGCAACATCGGCCGCACGGGAGAGAGCTGCCGCATGCTGACGCTCGGCGAACTGCGGGAGGCGGAGGTCGACATGTTCTGCACTGTGCTCATTGGCAATGCCATGACCAAAACCATCGGCGGGCGGCTCATCACACCGCGAGGATACAAAAATGTATAAGATCTGTATTTTTGCAGGTACGACGGAAGCGCGGCGGCTCGTGGAGCTTTTGAGTACGCAGCGGCATGTTGCCGTCACGGCCTGCGTGGCAACAGAATACGGCGAAACGCTTTTACCGGACGCCGACAATGTGACGGTGCGCTCGGGACGCATTCCGGCGTCGGAGATCATTCAACTGCTTTCCGACACAAAATATGATCTGGTGATCGACGCGACGCACCCTTACGCGGCGTCCATCACTGAGAGCGTTGCACGCGCCTGCGCGGAGACGGGGACGGAGTATCTGCGCTTGCTGCGTGAAGCATCGGAGCAGGCAGAAGATGCGCTCTGCGTTGCCGACGCAGAGGAAGCGGCGGCGCTTCTTTCCAAGACAGAGGGGAATATCCTGCTGACGACGGGCAGCAAGGACTTGAAAATATACCGTAAGATCAAGGGCTTCCGCGAACGAGTCTACGCCCGCGTGCTGCCGCTGGACGCGTCGCTCGCGCTCTGCCGCGAGGCGGGAGTGGAAACGTCCCATATCCTTGCGATGCAGGGCCCGTTTTCCGAGGAGATGGACGAGGCGATGCTGCGCGCCGTGTCGGCGCAGTGGCTTGTGACGAAGGACGGCGGCGAAGCGGGCGGTTTTGCGGCAAAGGCCGCCGCAGCGCGGAAGGCCGGGGCGCAGCTTCTTGTGGTCGGGCGGCCGAAGCAGCGGGAGGGAAAACCCTTTTCGCAGGTGCTGGATCTGCTCGCCGCGCGTTTTGGCTGTGCTTTTCATCCGGAGGTGCGCATTATCGGCATCGGTCCGGGAAGCCGGGAGATGATGACGCGCGAAGTCTGCCGCGCGATCGAGGAGGCGGACTGCCTGATCGGTGCGCAGCGCATGCTGGACGCTGCCGCGCGGGAGGGGCAGAAAACCTTTGCCGCCGTTGCGCCGCAGGAGATCGCAGACCATATCCATGCGCACCGCGAATTCAGACGAAGCGCAGTCGTGATGTCGGGCGATACGGGGTTTTTCAGCGGCACGAGAAAGCTGCTGCCGCTGCTTTCCGACTGTGAGGTCGATGTGCTGCCGGGGCTGAGCTCGCTCGCCTGCCTCTGCGCAAAGCTGCAAACGTCCTATGAGGACATTCACGTCGTCAGCCTGCACGGACGCGCGCACGATATTGTGCCGGAGGTGCGCGCGCATGAGCGCGTTTTCGTGCTCGTCGGCGGCGAGGACGGCGCAGCGCACCTGTGCGAAACGCTGGTAGAGAATGGGCTTGGCAAGGTGAAGCTGAGCATCGGCGAACGGCTGAGCTACCCGGACGAGAAAATTACCACCGGCACGGCGGAAGCGCTGCGCGGCGGTGCATTTGCGCCCTTGAGCGCCGTCTTGATCGAAAACGATCGCCCTGACGCCGTGGTGACCCACGGCTTGCCGGACAGCGCTTTCCTGCGCGGCGAGGGGGAGGGCAGCGTTGTACCCATGACGAAGAGCGAGGTGCGCGCCATCGCGCTCTCCAAGCTCCGCCTGAGCGAGCGTGCGGTCTGCTACGATATTGGTGCGGGCACCGGCTCGGTGGCCATTGAAATGGCGCTTCAGACGAAAAAGGGGCGGATTTTTGCCATCGAGCGCAGGGCCGACGCGGTGGAGCTGCTGAAGAAAAATCAGGCGGCGTTTTCTGCCGAAAACCTGACGATCGTTGCCGGCAGCGCGCCGGAGGCCTGCCGTGACCTGCCCGCGCCGACGCACGCCTTCATCGGCGGCAGCGCGGGGAACCTGCGCAGCATTTTGGCAGTGCTGCTGCAAAAAAACCCGCAGGTGCGCATTGTGGCAACGGCGGTCTCGCTGGAGAGCGTCGCCGAGCTGACGGCGTGCATGAAGGAATTCGCCTTTGCGGATACCGAAGTCGTGTCCGTTCAGATCGCCCGCAGCCGTAAGGCGGGGGCGTATCAGCTGATGACGGGGCAGAACCCGGTGTATGTGTTCACCATGCAGGCGGGAGGCGGCGCATGATTCGGCTGCTGCTGCCGCTTCTTGCCGGCTTTGGGATCGACTGCCTTTTGGGTGATCCGCACAGCCTGCCGCACCCGGTCGTGTTGATCGGAAAGACGATCAGCGCATTGGAGCGTGCGCTGCGCAAGATGTTTCCCAAAACGCCGCGCGGTGAGCGCGCGGCGGGGGCGGTGCTGTGGGGGATCGTGAGCGTTCTTGCAGCGGCGATTCCCGCGCTGATCCTCTGCGCTTGCGAAAAGGTGAGCCCGTGGCTGCGCCTTGCGGTTGAAACCGTGATGTGCTGGCAGATTTTGGCGGCAAGATCGCTGCGCGACGAGAGCATGAAGGTCTACCGGGAACTCGAACACGGCAGCATCGAATCTTCGCGCCGCGCCGTTTCCATGATCGTGGGACGCGATACTGCGGCACTCGACGACGCGGGCGTGACGCGCGCGGCAGTCGAGACCATCGCGGAAAACACGTCAGACGGTGTGGTCGCGCCGCTGCTGTATCTGGCTGTCGGCGGCGCGCCGTTGGGCTTTTTTTACAAGGCGGTGAACACGATGGATTCCATGCTGGGCTATGTCGAGCCGCCATACAAGAACATTGGTTTTGTGAGCGCGAAGGCGGACGATATTGCAAACTATCTGCCCGCGCGCCTATCCGCGCTGCTGATGCTTGCAGCAGGTGGGATCCTGCGCATGGACGCCAAAAACGGCTGGAAGATTTTTCGCCGCGACCGCTATCAGCACGCAAGCCCGAACTCCGCACAGACGGAGTCGGTCTGCGCGGGGCTTTTGGGGGTGCGGCTTGCCGGCGATGCGTGGTATCACGGCGTGCTGCACAAAAAAGAGCACATCGGCGATGCGCTGCGCCCGATCACGCACGAGGACATCCCGCGCACCTGCCGGCTGATGTACGCCACAACAGTTTTGGCGCTGCTGCTTGGCTGCGCGGTGAGAGTGCTTATTTTTTCGCTGTGAGGGAGACACATGCTGTACGGAAGAGAAAACTGCCATGGCGGAGATATTTATGCGGGCGATGTGCGCCTTGATTTTTCCGCGAGCGTCAGCCCGCTTGGCACGCCCAAGAGCGTGATCGACGCGCTCACGCGGGTGCTGCCTGAGCTGTACCATTATCCTGACCCCTGCTGCCGGGCGCTCGTGCAGGCGATTGCGGAGTTTGAGCGTGTACCGCAGGAAAGGATCCTCTGCGGCGCCGGTGCGTCCGAACTGATCTATACTTACTGCGAGGCCGTGCGCCCGAAACGTGCAATGGTGCTTGCGCCCACGTTTTCCGAGTATGCAATTGCCTTGCAGCGGACAGGCTGCGAGATCGTGCGCCATACGCTTGCTGCGGAGCAGCACTTTGACCTGCAAGAGGATCTTCTGCCGCGCCTTTCGCGCGAAGGGATCGACGCGCTGTTCCTCTGTAACCCCAACAACCCGACGGGGCGGCTGATCCCGGGGGAGCTGCTTGAAAAGATCCTGCTGCGCTGCCGCGAGAGAAACATTGCGCTTTTTGTCGATGAATGCTTTTTGAGCCTGTCGGACGGAGCCGATGATCTGACGCCGTTTTTGCCTGACGTTCCGCAGCTTTTTATCCTCAAGGCGTTTACGAAAAGCTATGGCATGGCGGGGCTGCGGCTTGGCTACGGCCTGTGCGCAGACAAAGAGCTGCTGCAAAAAATGTCGGCGGCAGCGCCGCCGTGGACGGTTTCAACGCCGGCGCAGGCGGCAGGCGTCGCCGCGCTGAAGAACGCGGCGTTTCTTGCCGAAAACCGCGCGCTCATCCGCGCAGAGCGGCCGCGGCTTGAAGAAGAGCTGCGAAAGCTCGGCTTTTGGGTGTGCCCATCGCAGGTGAATTATATCCTCTTTCACGGCGCACCGGACTTGCATGAAAAATTGATGCGGCGTGGCATGGCGATTCGGAACTGTGCCAACTTTGAGGGATTGGCACCCGGCTGGTACCGCGTCGCGGTCAGGCGGCGCGAAGAGAACGAGCAGCTCATTGCGGCGATCAAAAGCGTGGCGGAGGAGTGAGAGCATGGCAAAGAATATTATGATCCAGGGCACGATGTCCAACGCGGGCAAGAGCCTGCTTGCCGCGGGGCTTTGCCGCGTTCTGAAGCAGGACGGTTATCGTGTTGCGCCCTTCAAGAGCCAGAACATGGCGCTCAACTCCTTCATCACGAAAGACGGCGGCGAGATGGGGCGCGCACAGGTGGTGCAGGCCGAGGCTGCGGGCATCGAGCCGGACACGCGCATGAACCCGATCCTGCTCAAACCGACGACGGACATCGGCAGTCAGGTCATCGTCAACGGGCGCGTGCAGGGCAATATGCCAGCGATGGAATACTATCGCAGAAAACGTGATTTTATCCCTGCGGTGATGGAGGCATACGAGAGCCTCAGCAGGGAGTACGATGTTATTGTGATCGAGGGGGCGGGCAGCCCCGCAGAGATCAATTTGCAGGAAAATGACATTGTCAACATGGGGCTTGCCCGCATGGTGGACGCGCCGGTGCTGCTGGTGGGAGACATCGACCGCGGCGGCGTGTTCGCCCAGCTCTACGGTACGGTGGCGCTGCAAAGCGAAGAGGACAAAAAGCGCATCAAGGGCGTCGTTGTCAACAAATTCCGCGGCGACCGCGCAATTCTGGAGCCGGGGCTTAAAATGCTCGAGCAGCTCTGCGGCGTTCCCGTGGCGGGCGTTGTGCCGTACCTCTCTGTGGATATTGACGATGAGGACAGCCTGAGCGAACGCTTCGGGCGAGGTAAGGAGCCGCGGCTCATCGACATTGCCGTGATCCGCCTGCCGCGCATCTCGAACTTTACGGATTTTTCTCCGTTTGAGCACTATGCGAATGTTTCGCTCCGCTATGTGGAGCGTGTGCGCGACCTGCGCGCGCCGGATATGATCGTGATTCCCGGCACAAAGAGCACGATCGCCGACCTCAGGTGGCTGCGGCAAAGCGGACTGGAAGCGGCGATCAAAAAGGCCGCGAGCGGCGGCACACTGGTTTTTGGCGTCTGCGGCGGCTATCAGATGTTGGGACGGCATATTTCCGACCCCGAGCAGGTCGAGGCTGCGGGCATAACGGAGATCGACGGCATGGGCCTTTTGCCGGGGGAAACGGTATTTGAAGGAGCAAAGGTGCAGACGCAGACAAGCGGCGTGTTCTCCGGTGTTGAGGGGCTGCTCTCTGTGCTGAACGGCAAACGCTACGCAGGCTACGAGATCCACATGGGCCGCAGCGAAGCGCGCGGCGCGCTCATCAGCGCAGGAAATGTCTGCGGCAGCTATGTCCACGGCATCTTTGACGAGCAGGAGGTCACCGACACGATCTTAAAGGTGCTGTGCGAGAAAAAGGGCGGTTCCTTCAAAGCACTTGGCACCTTTGATTGGAAAGCCCACAAGGAGCGGCAGTATGATCTGCTCGCGGACGCGGTGAGAGCGGGACTTGACATGAAACTTATCTATCGCATTTTAGAGCGGGAGGTGTGAGCATGCGGGGATTTGTGCACCTGTACTGCGGCGACGGAAAGGGCAAGACGACGGCGGCGGTTGGGCTGAGCGTCCGGGCATCGGGCGCAGGAAAGAGCGTGCTGTTTACGCAGTTTTTGAAAGACGGCAGCTCCTCTGAACTGAACGTCCTGCGTGCGCTGCCGAACGTTAAAGTCCTCTGCTGCGAGCGGAATTTTGGTTTTTTCCGCTCGATGGACAAAGAGACACGGGCGGCGGCGCAAAAGGCCTATTCCGCGCTGCTGGAAGACGTGATGCGAAAGAGTGCGGACGGCGTTGCGCTGCTCGTGCTTGACGAAGCGGTCGCCGCCTGCAACCATGGCCTCATTGAAGAGGCGCGGCTGCTTGATTTTTTGCACCATAAACCGGAAGATCTTGAGGTCGTGCTGACGGGACGAGAGCCGTCGCAGCGCTTGCTGGACGCGGCCGACTATGTGACGGAAATGAAAAAGCGCGCGCACCCGTTTGACAAGGGTGTTTCCGCGCGCCTGGGGATCGAGTTTTAAGGAGAGAGCAATGCAGGAAAAGATCGAAGCGCTCGTGCGCGCCGTTCAGCCGCTGGATCAAAAGGCGATGTTGGCGGCGGAAACGCATCAGGCGCGGCTTGCCAAGCCGCCGGGCAGCCTGGGGCGGCTCGAAGAGCTTTCCGTTCAGCTGGCGGGCATTACGGGGAAAGTCCACAACGAGCTGCCCCGAAAACAGCTGCTTGTCTTTGCCGCGGACAACGGCGTGGTGGCCGAGGGCGTTTCCAGCGCGCCGCAGTCCGTGACGATGCAGCAGACGATCAACCTGACGCGGGGAAAGACCGGCGCGGCGGTGCTCGCCAAGCGCTTTGGCTGCGGCCTCACCGTGTGCGACGTCGGCGTGAATGCCGACATTTGCGAGAGCGCTGTTCTGAACCGTAAAATTGCCTACGGCACGAAGAATATCTGCGCCGGCCCCGCGATGACGCGGGAGCAGGCCTTGCAGGCGATCTTGACCGGCGCGGCGGTCGCGGAAAACGTCGACGCGGACGCTGTCGGTATCGGCGAGATGGGCATTGGCAACACGACGACCTCGTCGGCAGTGCTTGCCGTGCTGCTGGGGGCGGACGTTGACAAGGTGACGGGGCGCGGCGGCGGCATCACGGAGGAGAGCTTCCGGAAAAAGAAAGCGGTTATCCGTACCGCCATTGCGGTGAACCGGCCGAACAGGAACGATGTGATCGACGTGCTCGCCAAGGTCGGTGGGTTTGACCTCGCGGCGATGTGCGGCGCCTTCTTGGGTGCGGCGGCTTCCCGGCGCGCCGCGGTCATCGACGGGTTCATTTCCGCCGTGGCGGCGCTGTG
>ERZ1026956.1458-NODE-1458-length-11224-cov-6.601218_pt1 | contig 11224 bp, 7 predicted proteins | sample MGYA00519301_ERZ1026956 | MGnify/ENA primary metagenome ERZ1026956 (study PRJEB26926, sample SAMN06164521) | human gut metagenome | biome: ENVO:00009003; feature: ENVO:2100002; material: ENVO:00002003 | host: Homo sapiens | place: USA | collected 2012 ...
GGCCGGGGGTGTGCCACGCAGTAAAGTGCAGCTCGTCCACCGCGATCTGTTCCCCTTCCGTGTAGCCGCAGTCCGCAGCGGAAAGCGGGTACATCCGATCCCCGGCAAGGTCTGCCTTTTCACAATAGAGGGTGGCGTTCCACTCGGCTTTCAGCGCAGCCGCACTGCCCACATGGTCGTAGTGGCCGTGGGTGCACAGGATGGTGGTGAGGGTGGCGTTGTGCTGCTTTAAGATTTCGTCGTAGCTGTGCACCTCTGCCGCCGGGTCGATGACCACGGCATGGCCTGCATCGGAGATGAGCAGAAAGGTATTGGTATACAGCGGCGGTGCCGCAGGAATGTGAAAGCCTTGCATCGTTACTCCTTCTTTTTCCACTCGTCGGTATCAATGATGATAGTGCAGGGGCCCTCGTTCACCAGCGACACCTGCATATGGGCACCGAACTCACCGTGCTGCACGTCCTTGAGGCCGTGCTTAGCCATCTCGGCAAGGAACAGCTCGTAGGCATCCACCGAGAGAGGCGGCTTTGCAGCCTTGATAAAGCTGGGACGGTAGCCCTTTTTGGTGTCGCCGTAAAGGGTGAACTGGCTGACCACCAGCGCGGAATAGCCCAGATCCCGGGCGCTCAGGTTCAGCTTGCCCTCCGCATCCGGGAAAATGCGCAGACCCGCGCATTTATCGGCAAGCTTGGGCACGATGTCCAGCGTGTCGGTATCCTTGACTCCCAACAGGATCATGATTCCCGGCCCGATAGCGCGGGGTTCGCCGCCTTCCACCCGCACACTGGCGGAGGATACGGCCTGAATAACTGCTCGCATTGCGTTAACTCCTTGTCACCTTGAGCACGTCCCGCACCTTGGAAAGGCGCGCCACCACACGGTTGAGGTGCTCGGTATTGTTGATGCCGATGGTCAGGCTGACCACGGCGCAGTTGTTTTCTACCTGACGGGCGTTCATGGCATAGATGGGCACCCGGATATCGGCCAGTGCGCTGAGCACGTCCTGCAGCAGCTCGTTGCGGTTCAGGGCAATGATCTCCAGCCCGGCCTTGTAGCTGTCCTTGACGCTGTCTGCCCAGTAGGCCTTGACCCAGCGGGGAGCGTTGGAGGGGTCTTTCATGCTGGCAACGGCGTTGGCACAGGTCTGCTTGTGGATGGAAACGCCGAAGCCGCGGGTGATAAAGCCCACGATGGGGTCGCCGGGCAGCGGGCTGCAGCACTTGGCAAACTTGATGGGGGTGTTATCAAAGCCCTCCACCACCACGCCGTCGGTGGCGTGCACACGGCTCAGGTCTACCTTGGGCAGATCCTCCACCGACTTATTCTCCTCGGCCTCGGCAGCCTTGAGCTTCTGCCACTCTTCCTTGAGCTTGGGCAGGCAGTTGGCAATGGTCATGCCGCCGTAGCCGATGGCGGCGTACAGCTCCTCCGCGTTGTTCTGGCGCATCCGGCGGGAGCAGCCGTCAATAAAGGCATCCAGCTGGTCGTCCGGGATGATGATCATCTCCCGGCGCAGTTCCTTGGACAAGGCGTCCCGTCCCTGCTGGATATTCTCCTCCCGGCGCATCTTCTTGAACCAGTTGCGGATCTTGCTCTTGGCTTCGCTGGTGCGCACGATCTTGAGCCAGTCGCGGCTGGGGCCCTTATCTGCTGGGCCCAGCAGCACCTCAATGATCTCGCCGGTAGCCACCACATGGTCGATGGGCACCATACGGTTGTTCACCTTGCAGCCCACCATGCGGTTGCCCACTGCCGAATGGATGGCGTAGGCAAAGTCGATGCAGGTGGCACCGGTGGGCAGGTTGATGACATCACCCTTGGGGGTAAAGGCAAACACTTCTTCCGGCAGCAGGTCACTCTTCAAGTCGTGGAGCAGATTGCCGGAATCCTCGCTCAGGCGCTGGTTTTCCAGCAGCTGGCTGACCCATGCTAGACGGTCGTCCAGCTTATCGTGGCCTTCGCGGCCTTCCTTGTACTTCCAGTGGGCGGCAACGCCGTACTCGGCCTGCTCGTCCATTTTGCGGGTGCGGATCTGCACCTCAAAGGGGATGCCCTCGTGCCCGATGACGGTGGTGTGCAGGCTCTGGTAGCCGTTGGGCTTGGGGGTGGAGATATAGTCCTTGAAGCGGTTGGGCAGCGGGTGGTACATATCGTGGATGAGACCCAAGGTGCTGTAGCACTCAGCCAGGGTGTCCAGGATGATGCGCACCGCGTAGATGTCGTAAATTTCATCAAAGGACTTGTTCTGCATGATGGTCTTGCGGTAGATGCCGTAGATGCTCTTGACTCTCCGCTTGATGGTCGCGCCCTCGATGCCGCTCTCCTCGAGGCGGCTCTTGATGACGCCCGACACGCTGGCCAGAAACTCGTCGCCCGCGCGCTCGCTGAGCATCTTGTTGATCTCCTCGTAGCCCACGGGGTCGAGGTAGTGGAGGCTGCGGTCTTCCAGCTCCTCCTTGACGTTCAGGATGCCCAGACGGTTGGCGATGGGGGCGTAGACCTCCATGGTCTCCCGGGCCTTGTCGCGGCGCTTCTGCTCCGGCCATGCGTCGCCGGTGCGCATATTGTGCAGGCGGTCACAGAGCTTGATGATCATGACGCGGACGTCACGGCTCATGGCCAGCAGCATCTTGCGCAGGTTCTCGGCCTGCAGCTCTTCGATATTGGAAAATTGGATCTTGGTCAGCTTGGTGACGCCGTCCACCAGCGCGGCCACCTCTTCGCCGAAAGCGGCGGTCAGGTCGGTCAGCGTGGTGGGGGTGTCCTCCACCACGTCGTGGAGCAGGGCGGCGGCGATGCTCTCGCTGTCCATGCCGAGGTCCAGCACGAGGCGGGCCACAGCCAGCGGGTGACAGATATAGGGCTCACCGCTGCGGCGGCAGACCCCCTTGTGGGCGTCGTTGGCCAGGTCGTAAGCCTTTTCTATCATGGCCATATTGTAGGCTTTGCCGCTGGCTTTGATGGCCTCCACCAGCTTCTCCCAGGTCACGATCTCGGGCCGCACCTCCGAGGGAAGGGTCCCCTCAGGGGCGTTGGCCGGCAGGGCCGTTGCGGCCACGGTAGCCATCTCCGTCACCGGCACGGGCTGGTGGAGATGGGTCTTTGCAGAGTAGCTGTCCTCTTTCGCCGCAGCCGGTGCTGCGGGCGAGGGGAGGATAGGTTTCTTTCCCTCAGGCATCTTTATCGTTCCTCCAGACATTTCAGGATGGGCGCATCGGCAAGGTTTTTCTTTCCGGTGGCAGGCACAAGTTCCCAGAACTTTGCCCCGCCCCGGTCAGCCGCTGTGATGAGGCCGACCTGTTCCAGCGCGGCGACGGCCACCAGAGTCCGACCGGTGTTCTCCTCGCCGAGTTTTGCAAACAGGGGCTGCAGGTCTTCGGCGTGCCAGCGCCGCGCCTGCAGCTCCCGATAAACGGTGATGATATGGCTGCGCTCCGGGGCGATGCTCTCCTTCTGCTCCGGCGTCAGGGGCGTACCCCGGCGCAGCGCCTGCACCAGCGCGGCCTGCTCTGCAGCTGTGTTGCCGAGGCCCGCCGGGTGCAGCTCGATGATGCGGCCCGACAGCTGTGCGCCCCGGGGCGAATCGTAGACCGAAAGGCTGATGGCTGCGTCCACGACGTCGCCCGTTGAGTAAGGCACCTGTTCCGGGTGCATCCCGAACCAGACGGCGTAGATGCTGGAATTGCCCTGCCGCAGACGCAGGCGGCAGTGCTTGCCCTCCGAGACGGCGTAGACGCCCTCCAGGACAGCCATTTCCAGCACGAAGACCGGGCTGGGGTTGTCGGCACCGTAGGGTGCCAGCTGGTCGAGGCGGCGGACGCTCTCCACCGTCAGACGGTCGAGGTGGACGGACAGATCGCATTCCAGCGGCGGGGTGCGCAGCACGGGACACTCCCGGGCCGCCCAGTCGTTGAGCCGCTGGCGGAGCGTCTGCAGATCCTCTTCCCGCACCGAGAGGCCCGCTGCCATGGCGTGGCCGCCGAAGCGGAGCAGGATGTCGGCGCAGGAGGCGATGCACTCGTGCAGGTTGAAGCCCTGCACGCTGCGGCCGCTGCCCTTGCCCTCGCCGTGCTCATCTACCGACACCACGATGACCGGGCGTCCGGTCTTTTCCACAAGGCGGGAGGCCACGATGCCGATGACGCCGGGGTGCCAGTCTTTGCCCCAGAGCAGGATGACCCGATCTTCGAGGCGTTCCGGCTCAGCGTCCAGCAGCTCCTGCGCAGCTTTGACGATCTCCATCTCCGTCTCCTGCCGCTGGATGTTGATGTCACTCAGCTTATGAGCCAATTCGACCGCCCGGTCTTCGTCTTCACAGAGCACCAGCTGCAAAGCGGTCACGGCGCTGTCCATCCGGCCCGCCGCATTAAGGCGGGGCGCGATGGCGTAGCTGATGTTCTCTGCCGTCACCGGCTTGCCTGCAAGGCCCACTTCTTCCAAAAGGGCGCAGAAGCCGGGTCTGTCCGTATTTTGCAGCTGGCGCAGACCTGCTTTGACGATGGTGCGGTTCTCTCCTGTCAGGGGCATGACGTCGGCCACGGTGCCAACAGCGGCGAGGTCGCCGCAGTATTCCAGCATCTCTTCCGGCGGACAGCCATCCAGCGCGGCGCAGAGCTTGAAGGCCACGCCCGCGCCGCACAGGCCCTTGAAGGGGCTGTGGTCGTCGGCCCGGCGGGGGTCCACGATGGCCACTGCCTGGGGCAGGGTGTCGTGGGGCAGATGGTGGTCTGTGATGATGAGGTCGATGCCGAGGCTGGCCGCGAATGCGGCTTCCTCTACGGCAGAGATGCCGTTGTCCACCGTGACGATGAGGCGGCAGCCCTTATCGTAAATCGACTGGATAGCGTTCTTCGAGAGGCCGTAGCCGTCGCCCTCCCGGCTGGGCAGCATACACTTGACGGCGGCGCCCATCCCTTTCAGGTGCTGATAGAGCAGGGCCGTGGCGGTCACACCGTCCACATCGTAGTCGCCGAAGACGACGATGGTCTCCCCTTCGTCGATGGCCCGCAGGATGCGCTCACAGGCCTTGTCCATATCGGTCAGGAGCATGGGGTCGCTCAGCTCTTCTTCGCCCGCCAGAAGGGGCAGCGCCTCGGCGGGGTCGGTGATGCCCCGGGCAGCGAGGATGCCGGCCAGCAGGCCGGCTTCTTTCTGTTGGACCGCGAGGACAGAGCGGTACTTTTCCTCGCTCCACTCTTCGTCCATGTTCTGGTATTCCAGCTCTTCGGTGTTCTGCTGGGCGATGGCCGCTGTCAGCTCTTTCAGGGCGGCGCGGTCAACGGTCTTGGTGTTCCAGGCCCGGTAGGTCATCGCAATCCCTCCCCGGCCAGACCATCGTTCGCCAGCATTCCCTGCAGCGCAGCGATCTCGCTGGAAACGTCCAGTGCCACGTCCGACAAAAGCTTATCGTAGAGGTTATCATAAGCCTGATTCAGGGTGTGCAGGATGCCCGCAATATCCCGGCGGATGGCCTCCGCGTTCTCGCCCTGCTGGCTCTGCACGTCGTTGTAGGTGTGCAGGAGCTTGAGGGTGGTGGGGATATAGTATTCCGCAAAGCGGCGGGCCTTGGGCAGGCTCTCGGGGTGGGCTTCCAGCCAGGCACAGATGGACTCGGTGGTCTTCTGCATATGCTGCAGCTCCTCCACAGCCCGCTCATCCTCCATGAGTTCCTGCTCCTTCTCGAGCACCTGCGCAAAGCGGCGGGTCGTCTCGAGGTTCAGGGGGACTTCTCCGGCCTGTTCCGGCGCTTTTTCCGGTTCGGGCTGGGGCTGATTTTCCTGTGCAGCGCGGTAGTCCTCTGCCGTCAGGTAGAGCTTGTCGTTTTTCTCGTCCAGCCAGGCACTGAGCCAGCCCTTGTGGATGAATTTCCGCAGCATCTTGAGAGCCTTGGTCTTCTTTTTATGCGTCAGGTCGGCCAGCATGGAGAGGGACAGGCCCTTGTGCCAGTCGAAGCCCTCGGCGGTATCGGCGTAGAGCTCCAGGGTCTTGGCGGCCTTCATACGGGATGCGCCCGCTGCGGTCAGCCAGCCGAACACAGCGGTCACAGCGGCAGAGCACCACCCCGTCACCGCGATAGCACCCAGTGCGAGATCGCCGATGGCACTGAGGAACGTATCCGCGGTTTCGACGATCACGCCGCCGGACGTGAACGCCCCCGCCGTGCCGAAGCAGGCGATGGCCGTGATGCCGAAGATGACGGCGAAGGTGATGCCGGTCGCCAGCATGGCGACGCCTGCACTGTGGCGCTTTTTGGCGCTGGTGCGAATATTCTCGATGGCCGTCGGTTCCGGCTTCTTCGCAAAGAAATTGCGCGCCCAGTCGGTCATCCCGCTGGCGCCGGCACTGCTTCTGGCCTCCTCGGCCCGCTTCTGGTACTCCTGTTTTCCGGCCTGAAAGGCCCGGCCTGCCTCCGAGATGCCATAACCGGCGGCGTTCACTGCGGCGCGGCCCACATCCCATACACGGTCGCCGATCTCCTCGCCCCGGCCCTCAAAGCCGTGGCGGAAGGAGTCGGACATGGTGTCGCCCAGCTCGCGGAGCTGGCGTTCCAGCTCCTGCTGCACCTTACGGCCTTCGCTGTCCTTCGCCGTGCGGTTAAAATCGTTTTCACGATCAGTCATTCAACTTCTCACCCTTCTGCCGGGCTGTACCGGCTGATGATGGCGCGGGCCACCCGCAGGCCATCGACGGCGGCACTCATGATGCCGCCCGCATATCCGGCACCCTCGCCGCAGGGATACAATCCTGCCAGCTGGGCGCATTCAAAATTTTCTTCCCGTTTCAGCCGCACCGGGCTGCTGGTACGGGTCTCGAGGCCGGTCAGAATGGCCTCGGGGGCGGTGTAACCCGCAATTTTCCGCTCGTAAGCCCGCAGACCGGCCCGCAGGGTGTCGGCCAGTTCGGTCGGCAGCAGTGCGCCGAGGTCCGCAGCGACGACGCCCCGGTCATAGGTGGGCTGGACGCGGCCAATGTTCAGCCGACCCCTGCCCTCCAAAAAGCTCTGGATGTTCTCCGCCGGGGCGGCATACTCTCCGCCGGGACGGCCTGCTGCATAGGCCCGGGCTTCCAGCTCCCGCTGGAAGGCGATGGCCTTCCGGGGGTCATTACCGAAGTCTTCGCCGCCCACACTGACCACCACGGCCGCGTTGGCATTCCTGCCGCTACGGGCGTGGTAGCTCATGCCGTTGGTCACGACGCGGCCCTTTTCGCTGGCCGAAGCCACCACCTGGCCGCCCGGACACATACAGAACGTATAAACGCACCGTTTTTCAACATGTTGCGAAAGCTGATATTCGCCGCGCGGCAGGGCCGGATGGCCCGCCGCCTCGTGGTAGAGGCTCTTTTCGATTTCCGATTGGAGATGCTCTGCCCGGAAGCCGACGCTGAAGGGCTTGCACTCCAGCACGAGGCCGCTGTCCATCAGCATCCCGAAGGTGTCGCGGGCCGAGTGGCCCACCGCGAACACCAGCGCCTCACAGGGGAACGCACCGTCCGTGGTCTGGATGCCGACGAGCTGGCCGTCCCGCCGTTCGAAGCCGGTGAGGGCTGTGTTGAAGTGGACTTCACCGCCCAGCGACTCGATCTCTTTTCGAATCGAAGTGATGACGCCCCGCAACAGGTCGGTGCCGACATGGGGCTTCTGCTGCCAGGCAATTTCCTTCGGCGCGCCGTGCTCGAGGAACACTTCGGTCACGAAGCCGCAGAGCTCGTCGCCGATGCGGGTGGTGAGCTTGCCGTCCGAGAAGGTTCCGGCGCCGCCCTCGCCGAACTGGATGTTGGCGTTCTCGTCCAGCTCACCGGTGGCGGAGAAATGCTCCACGGCCTTGACGCGCTCGTCCAGCGCCGGGCCGCGTTCCAGCACGATGGGCCGGTAGCCCTGACGGGCCAGCAGCAGCGCCGCAAAGAGGCCCGCCGGGCCGAGGCCGCAGACCACAGGCCGGTGCGTCAGCGGCAGAGTGCCGTTCTGCACCGAGAAATCGGTCTTGCCCCGGACGGTAACGCTGCGGGAAGCACCCGCACAGGCGGCCTCTTCCTTCTCCTCTTTCAGGGTCACGGCCACGGTGTACACCAGCTTGGGCTGGCCGTGGCGGGCGTCCACCGAGAGCCGGGCGATGCCCAGATGGCTCACCTTTCCCCGGGGGATGCGGGCGAGGCGGAGGGCTTTTTCGTAGGCCTGCGGCTCCCCGGCGGAGAGGGGCAGGCGAATATCATGGATCAGGATCATATACTCAGTTACTTTCTATCTTGCACTGCACCACATAGCTGCCCAGCGCAAAAATTTTGTCGTTGGCCGGCACATAGAGGCGGCAGGCGATGTTCTGCTGGCCGATGGCGACATAGAAGTCGTCGGCGTCGATCTCAATGACCACCTGTTCCGGATTCAGTGCTTCCAGCGAACCGGCCGGGCCGCAGAGGGTGACGTTCATCAGCCGCTCCGTCTCCACGGTCAGGGTGTAGGTGGAGGGCAGGTTGATGACCTGCACACAGCTGGCGGGCAGGTTCATGGTCTTGGTTTCCAGACGGGAGCTGTCGAAGCTGACCGTGATGCTGGAGATGTTGTCCAGCAGACGGATACCGCTGGGCAGTTCGATGGGCATTTCGTACACCTTATCCAGTGCAAAGGTGGAAAGGTCGATGGTACCCACCGACAGGGTGGACAGACGGTCGATCTGGGACTCCGGGCCGGCCACATTGAGGGTCTTTTTGCTCAGGGAGTAGACCAGCACCGAGGGGTCAAAGTCGCGGGGCGCGTTGATAAAGCTGACTTCCACCGGCAGGGTGGCCAGCTTATACACCTGCAACGTGACCTCGACGCTGTCCGTTTCCAGAGTAGTATACTCAAATTCCACCTCTCTGCCGCTGCGGGTGTAAAAACGCAGGCTGGTGTCAAGAGTGACTGGGCTGGTCAGCTCGCCGTTGTAGGTCACCTCGGCGGTGCAGGTCTCCACCTGGCTCAGCTCAGTGCTGGGTCCGGAGAGAGTCACCGTCTCCTTCGAGATGTCGGTGCCGTAGAGGATATAGCCGTCTGCTATCTTCAGGTAATTCGTCGTCACCTGGATGGGCAGGGTCTTTTCTTCCACCACATCGAACACCACGTCCACGGTGTTGTCGCCGTCGATGGAGACGGATACACCGGTGAGCAGGGTGCTCTGGCTCCGCACCTGAAGGCGCAGGCTCTTTTCGCCGCTGTCGCGGACGCTGGACCAGTCGGGGTAGACGACAAAGTCGTTGGCCGACAGGCTGCCGATGGTGTAGCCGTCGCCGGAAAGTTTCAGGTTGACCGTTTTTTCCTCCGCATTGACGATGCTCAGGCCCCGGGAAGTGTAGGCAGCCGAATCATAGGTAAAGTCCACCGGAACATTATAGATGGTGGTGGTGGTGCCGGGCTGCACGACGATGGTGACAGCCATCCACGCGATGACTGCACCCAGCAAAGAAAGCAGGAGCCGGATGCGGCGGTCGTTCAGCAGATTGCGCTTGGGGGGTACGGCAGGCTTGCCGTTGTTCTGCTCAGTGCTCATTGCTGCTCATCCTCCTCCTTGTTGTTCACCCAGTTCAGCAGGCGCTTGCCCCGGGCCTTCCAGCCCTCGGCAGCGCTCTTCTCGCTGGCGGTCTCCTTGGGTATCATCTCATCCACCAGCCGGGTGTAAAGGGTCTGACGGTCAAAGTGGCGCATGAGTACACCGTTTTTCGCCATCGAGATGATGCCCGTCTCCTCGCTGACCACGATGGCGATGGCGTCGGAGTTCTCGGCGATGCCGAGGCAGGCGCGGTGGCGGGTACCCATGTCCTTGCCCAGGTCCAGGTTGTTGGAAAGGGGCAGCACACAGCCTGCGGCCTTGATGCGGCCATCCTCGATGATGGCTGCGCCGTCGTGGAGGGGGGTACCCTCGTAGAAGATGGTACCCAGCACCTCGAGGTTGACTGCGCTGTTCACGGGCGTGCCGGTGCGGACGATCTCAGAAAGGTTGGTGTTCCGTTCCAGCACGATGAGCGCGCCGGTCTTGGTCTCCGAAAAGCGCTCTGCCGCGTCGCAGATGGCGATGATGGCGCTACGCCACGCGCCCTTGAGGCTGGTGTCGTTGTAGCGGTTTTTATTGAAGAAGCGATAGGCCCACTGGTCGGTCTGGCCCATCCGCTCCAGCGCACGCCGTATCTCGGGCTGGAACAGCACCACCAGCGTCAGCAGACCGACTTGCAGCAGCGAGTTGAGCAGCCAGGTGACGGTGCGCATATTCAGGATGTTCGCCACCAGATAGACCGCCATGACGATGAGCGCGCCCTTGGCCAGCTGGCCGGCGCGGGTGCGGTTGACGAAGCCCAGCAGCTGGTAGATGAGGAACGCGATGATGAGGATGTCCAGCAGGTCTACCAGCTTGAAGGTCTGGAAGTTTGCTACGATAGAGTTCAGAGTCATGGGTCACATTCTCCCGTTCACACTGCTTCGATGAGGGCGACGGCGTGGGCCGCGATGCCCAGCCCCTCGCCGGTAAAGCCCAGATGCTCCTCGGTGGTGGCTTTGACGCTCACGGCGTCCACCGGCATCCCGAAAGCCTCGGCCAGCTTTGCCCGCATGGCCGGGATGTGGGGGGCCAGCTTCGGGCGCTGGCAGAGGATGGTGGCGTCGATGTTCTCGATGCGCCAGCCGTGCTCGGTCATGATTTCTGCCACACGGCGGGCCAGCATGAGGCTGTCGGCACCGGCGTACTCTTCCGCCGTATCGGGGAAGTGCTGGCCGATGTCGCCCAGCGCCGCTGCGCCCAGCACGGCGTCCATGACCGCGTGGGCCAGCACGTCGGCGTCTGAGTGGCCCAGCAGGCCCTTTTCATACGGCACTTCCACGCCGCCCAGGATGAGCTTGCGGCCCTCCACCAGACGGTGGACGTCGTAACCATGACCAATGCGCATTTTCTTTCCTCCGTTCTCGGTCCGGGGCAGGTCCTCCCGGGTGGTTATCTTGATGTTTGCGTAGTCGCCCTGTACCAGCTCCACCGGACGGCCCGTCAGCTCGAACAGGCTGCAGTCGTCGGTGACGAGGCGGGCGCTGGCCTCGTCCAGTTCATCCAGCGCCGCCAGATAGACTGCGCGGTCGAAGCACTGGGGCGTCTGCACCGCATAAAGGGTGCTGCGGTCAGGGGTGTTCTCCACCATGCAGCCTTCCGGCACAGTCTTGCCGCTGTCTCTTATACACATCTCCGAGCCCACGAGACATCTCAGGATCTCG
>ERZ1026956.1467-NODE-1467-length-11169-cov-4.662858_pt1 | contig 11169 bp, 7 predicted proteins | sample MGYA00519301_ERZ1026956 | MGnify/ENA primary metagenome ERZ1026956 (study PRJEB26926, sample SAMN06164521) | human gut metagenome | biome: ENVO:00009003; feature: ENVO:2100002; material: ENVO:00002003 | host: Homo sapiens | place: USA | collected 2012 ...
CGGCAGCGTCAGATGTGTATAAGAGACAGGTGAGCTCAGGGCGCAGCAAAACAGAAAGATACACGCCCTTGCCCGCTGCGCTCTGGAAAGTGCGGCCGCGCCGGCCGCGCCCGCTCGTCTGCTCCGCCGCAACGGCGACCGTGCCGTCCGGCGCGCCGTCGAACGCGATGCGTTTTAAGTAAGCGTTGGTCGAATCAATGGTATCAAAGCAGTCGATGCGCCCGCCGACCACCTGCACCCCGCCCAGAAAGCTGCGCACGGTCTGCTCATTGAGCACATCGGGCAATGCCTTGAGGCAGTAGCCGCGCCCCGGAACGGCTTCGATCTCATACCCCTGCGCGCGCAGCGCGGAAATGCTCTTCCAGATCGCCGCGCGCGTGATGCCAAGCTCCGCGCTGACGGCCTCGCCCGAGACGAAGCGTCCCTTTTCGCGCAGCAGCAGCGCCAAAACGGTTTCTTTCCCCATAGCGTCCTCCGTTACAAAATGTAACCGAAATTGTTACCTTTTTGAAGTTGACAGTTGGCGGCTTATCGTTTACGATTGACATAATACATCAGACACTGCGCCATTTCGCAGCCGCCGTCTTAGGATTGTAGCACGCTTGCCGCCGCATGTAAACCAAAATCTCGGTTTTCGGTTTACCCGGCGGCTTCTTGACGGATTTTCGACCCGGCATGCTGCGTTAAGCCGATGTGCCCCTCCCACAACACTTTCTGACAGGAGCCGTCCCGTGAGCTTTTCCGACCTTACTTTTCTTTTTTATTTTCTGCCGCTCTTCTTTGCGGTTTATTATCTCGTCCCCTTCCGCTGCAAAAATGCCGTGCTCGTGCTTGGCAGCGCCGCATGTTATCTGCTTGGCGCAGGTGTGCGCGACGCACTGCTTCTTTCCGCGGTGCTTCTTCTGCACTATTTTCTCGCGCGCTTGATGGTGGGGAGATCCCCGCGCATGCGCAAGGGGCTGCTTGCCGCCGCGCTGTCGGCGGATCTGTTCTGCCTCGTCTATTTCAAGTACGCTGCATTTTTTCTTGAAAACTGGGGAAAACTGACCGGGCAGAGCTTTCCCCTTGTCAAGCTTATTCTGCCTCTGGGCGTGAGCTTCTACCTCTTCCAGAGTGCGGGATACCTCATCGACGTCTGCCGCGGCGCGGCGGCGGAGAAAAATCTCGTCGACTATGCCGCCTTTACGATTGCCTTTCCGCAGCTGACGATGGGGCCCATTCTGCGCTACGATGAGTGGCGCGGCGCGCTCAAGGAGCGCACGCTCTCGCGTGAGGACGCCTTCCTCGGCTTCGAGCTTTTTGCCGTCGGTCTTTGCTTCAAGGTGCTGCTGGCCGACCAGCTTGCGCCGCTGTGGGCCTCGCTTGAGCGCATCGGCTACGGCTATCTTTCTACGCCGCTCGCCTGGCTTGGCGCGGCGAGCTACAGCTTGCAGCTCTACTTTGATTTTTCCGGGTATTCTCTCATGGCGATGGGCCTTGGGCAGATGCTGGGGCTGCCCGTGCCGCGCAACTTCGACCTCCCCTACACCGCCCGCTCGGTGAGCGAGTTCTACCGCCGCTGGCACATCACGCTCGGCACATGGTTCCGCGACTATCTCTACATTCCGCTCGGCGGCAGCCGCCGCGGAAGCGCGCACACGGCGCTCGCGCTGACGGTCGTGTGGTTTTTCACCGGTCTCTGGCACGGGGCAAGCTGGAACTTTGTCCTCTGGGGCATCGTGCTGCTTTTCTTCATCCTGCTTGAAAAATTCTGCATCGGCAGCTTTCTCAAAAAGCACGCGCTGCTCTCGCACCTCTACCTTCTTTTTATCATTCCGCCCACGTGGGTCATCTTCCGCATCACGAAGCTCTCCGATGTCGGCGCGTATTTCACCCGCCTGTTCCCGTTTTTCGGCACGCACAGCGCCGTGTCCTCGCAGGATGCGCTCAAGCTGCTCTCTTCTTACTGGTGGCTGCTGCTCCTCGGTATTCTCTTCTGTCTGCCGCAGCCCCGCCGCTTTTTTGAAAAGCACCGCGGCACGCCGCTCATCGATCTGCCTCTCTTTGTCCTCTTCTGGGTGTGCGTGTACTTCATCGCCACATCGACGGGCAACGCCTTCCTTTATTCTCGTTTTTAAGGAGATCATCCATGTCCTCCCGAATCCCTTCCCTTCTGCTGCCGCTGTTCCTATTGAGCGCGGTCGCGCTCAATGTCTACCCGCTGCTTGACCCCACGGGCGTGTACGGCAGCTATCTATCAAAGCTCGACAAAAAAACGCCGCCCGTCGCAGCGGTGGCGCTCGCAGCTGCCGACGGGGTATATCCGTGGAGCGAGCCGAAAGCGCCTGAGCCGCCCCCCGCACCTGAGCCGCTGCCAGAACCCGAACCCGAACCGGAACCCGAAGAGCCTGCCTCCCCCTTCACCGCCGTGAATGCAAGCTACTTTGACGATGCGCTTTTCATCGGCGACTCGCACACCGACGGCTTCAAGGACTACGCGGGCCTTCCCAACGCCGACTACCTCTGCCACAACGGGCTGACCGTCTGGTCGGCGGTAGAAAAGGCGGAGTTCCCCGGCAAGCAGACGCTCGCCCAGGCGCTCCGCGGCAAGCATTACGGCAAGATCTACCTGATGCTCGGCATCAATGAGCTTGGCGCCGGCACGGCAGAGAGCTGGGCCGCGCAGTACAAGGTGCTGCTCGACGAGGTACGCGAGTTACAGCCTGATGCCATCATTTTCCTGCAAGCCATCTTCCACACGACGCAGGAAAAGTCGGATACAACATTCTTCAAAAATTCGACCATTGACGCGCGCAACGCGGAGATACAAAAATTTGCTGACAACGAGACGGTCTTCTACATCGACTGCAACCCCGTCTTTGACGACGACACCGGCGCGCTGACGGCGGATTACTCCGGCGACGGCGTGCACGTCAAGGCTCCCTACTACGTGATGTGGCGCGACTATCTTTTTCAGTTCGGCGTGGTGCGATGATCGCAGCAACAAAAAAGGAACCGCTCTTGGGGCACCCTCCGTAAGGAAGGTGCCCCAACTGCTTTACATTTGACTCCTTTTCGGATTGTGTTGTCACAATCCGATGCTCGCTATCCCTATGGACTCGGTGACGTATGCTTCGTATTATTTGTTTATAACTTCTTTGTACCAAGTTGGAACGGGTTTTGTCATATTATCATACCAAATTAGTACATCTTTTGCTTGATTTACCATTACTTGAATTTCGCTCTGACCAAAAGGAATTGCCCAAGGCACAGAAGATAAAGTATTACTGCTGATATAAAGTGCGAGCAACTCCCAAAACTGAACCGGCACATCATTATCGAAGTACCCGTTTACCATTCCGGTTGCAAATAAAGGAGCAGCTTGAGCACACCACACAATGCGGTTAAATTCTTCCCACGGATCTCCAAAGTCATTTCTGTTAAAATCAATAATGTAAAGTTGCTTATCATTCCCTATCATCATATTGCCGATATGATAATCTCCGTGCTGATAAGTTCGAGGGCGACCGCTGAGTAAATATCTGTGAGCATTAATGTAATCAATGAAGGCTTGCCCATTTTCGTACTTGATAGGACATTCTTCATACATTTTGATTTTGCGGTCTGCTTTACGATTAAAGTAAATTTCCCAATCTTCTATTCCTTTGGGAGCTGGGATTTTGTGAATCTCCTTCAGTATTCTTCCCGCTTCAAAACCATAAGAATATTGTTCTTCGCATGTTAAATTATGTACATTTTCTTCTACATCAACGCCATCTATCCAAGTTTGAATAGAATAAACTCCTTCATCAGATGTACCGAACTCTAAAGGTTTGCACATTGGCACACCGAGAGTTGCTACCTGACTCATAAGTTCATATTCACTTTTCTTTCTGTCATACTGTTCAATCGGAGAAACACGAAGCAAAAATCTTTTTCCTTGTTTGTCAGTAAGACAGTATTTTTTATCTTCTGACCAACCTTTATCTATTAGTTGCTTTGTAATAAACTTATGTTGAGGCACAGTCTTTCCCTCCTTCAGATAGCAAATAGTTATTTGCTATCTGAAAATTATTATATCATAAAATGATTTTTCCGCAAACCAGTCATTTTGACGACTTACAAAAGCAAAAAGGGAAACGACTTCCTTGCGGAGTGTTTCCCTTTGAGCGGTTCCTTTTTTGTTATTTTATTCAGTGTTCTACCTTGTAGCCACGGTTCAGGCGCATTTCGAGCGCGTCGAGCTCGCTGTAAAGCTCCGGCGGCACCTTGCCGATCTTTTCGTAGTAGGCGCGCGCGTCCTCGCACTCCTTGAGCCAGAGATCGCGGTCGACCGAGAGGAGTCTGCGCATGTCGTACATCGACATATCAAGGCCCTCCATGTCGATGTCGTGGGTGTTCGGCTCGTAGCCGAGCGCGGTCTCCGCCGCGCCGATCTCATTGTCGGCACGCGAGATGATCCACTGCAAAACGCGCATATTGTCGCCAAAGCCGGGCCAGGCAAAGTTGCCGTCCTCGTCGGTACGGAACCAGTTGACGTTGAATATCTTCGGCGGCTTGGGGATCTTCTTGCCCATGTCGAGCCAGTGCTGCCAGTAATCGCCCATGTGGTAGCCGCAGAAGGGCAGCATTGCCATCGGGTCGCGGCGCACCACGCCGACCTGACCGGTCGCCGCAGCGGTGGTCTCCGAGGCCATGATCGAGCCGATGAACACGCCGTGCTGCCAGCTGAAGGACTGGTAGACGAGCGGCGCGGTCTTCGCGCGGCGCCCGCCGAAGATAATGGCGCTGATGGGCACACCCTCGGGATTGTCAAACTCCGGGCTCAGGCACGGGCAGTTGCGCGCCGGCGCGGTGAAGCGGCTGTTGGGGTGGGCGGCCTTTTCGGGGCTCTGCGGCGTCCACGGGCGGCCGCGCCAGTCGATCGCGCGGGCGGGCGGCGTCTTGTTGAGTCCCTCCCACCAGACGGCGTTGTCGCTCAAATCGAGGGCAACGTTCGTAAAGATCGTATCCTTGTGCGTCGAAATGAGCGCGTTGGGGTTCGACTTCATCGACGTACCGGGCGCCACACCGAAGAAGCCGTTCTCCGGATTGACCGCCCAGAGTCTGCCGTCCTTGCCGACGCGCAGCCACGCAATATCGTCGCCCACGCACCAAACGCGCCAGCCCCAGCGCTGAAGGCCCTCGGGCGGGATCAGCATGGCAAGGTTCGTCTTGCCGCAGGCGGACGGGAAGGCCGCCGAGATGTACTTGATCTCGCCGCGCGGGTTCTGAATGCCGAGGATCAGCATGTGCTCGGCCATCCACCCCTCCTGACGGCCGAGGTTCGAGGCGATGCGCAGAGCGAAGCACTTCTTGCCCTGAAGGACGTTGCCGCCGTAGTTGGAGTTCATCGAAATGATGGTATTGTCCTGCGGGAAGTGGACGATGTACTTATTGTCCTTATCAAGGTTGCACTGGCAATGCAGACCCTTGATGAAGCCTGTATCGTCACCGAGCGCATCGCACACGGCCTTTCCGACGCGGGTCATGATGTGCATGTTGAGCACGACATAAATGGAGTCTGTCAGTTCAAAGCCGTACTTGGCGAACGGCGAGCCGATGATGGACATGGAATACGGGATAATGTACATGGTGCGGCCCTTGTAAGCGCCGTCAGCCAGAGCATACATCTTCTTGTACATTTCCTTCGGCTCCATCCAGTGGTTCGTGGGGCCTGCGTCCTCTTCCTTTTCGCAGCAGATGAAGGTACGATCCTCCACGCGCGCTACGTCGTCGGGGTCGGTGCGGTGCAGATAGCAGCCCGGCAGCTTATCCGGGTTGAGCTTGATGAGGATCCCTTCTCTGACGGCCTGCTCGCGCAGCTCGGCGATCTGGTCTTCATCTCCCGTGATCCAAACGATCTTGTCCGGCTTGGTGATGGCGGTCATCTCGTCGATCCACGACAATACCGCCTTGTTGTTCGTCAAATTCGTCATTGTTCTTTTCCTCGCAGCATTTTCACGGCGCAAAGGAAATTTTTTTGCACCGCGTCTTGTGTGGCGTGCCGTGCCGCGCAAGGCGGCAGAGAGCGAACCGATGCACAGGAAAATGGTTGCTATTGAGTTTGACTCCTTTCTACCGCAAATTGTAGCAGAATGTCTCATCAATAACAACCATATAGCTTATTATTTTTTTGAATATATCGCAGCATGTTATCGCAGTAACGCGCCGATCGCGGCGGTGAGAGCCGCAAATTCCGTAAGGCCCAGTCGTTCGCCGCGGATAGTTGCGTCAAGTCCGCAGGAGGTGATCGCCTGCGCAAGCTGCTCTTTTGTGAGCTGCGAGCCGAACGCCGTCATCAGGCTGTTGACGAGCGTCTTGCGCCGCAGGGCAAACGCGCCGTATACCACGCGGAAGAAGAGCTTCTCGTCCTCCACCCTGACGGGCGGCTCTTTGCGCACCACGGCGCGCAGCACGGCAGAGGTGACCTTGGGCTGGGGCTCAAAGCACTCGCGCGGCACGGCGAAGAGATACTCCGGCTCCGTATAGTACTGCATGAAGACGGAGAACGCGCCGTAGGCGCTCGTGCCCGGCGCGGCACACAGCCGCTCGGCGACCTCCTTCTGCACAAGCACCGTAATGCTCTCAAAGCACTTCGCCTCGATGAGCGCGGTGATGGCGGGGGTCGTGATGTTATAGGGCAGATTCGCGCACACGATGGGCGTAAGGCCCCCGAACTTTTCGCGCACCAGCGCGGGGATATCGGTCTTGAGAATATCGGCGGAGACGACCTCGAAGTTATCGTAGCGCGCCATCGTCTCTTTAAGGATCGGCAGCAGCGTCTTGTCAAGCTCCACGGCAACGACCTTCCCCGCGCGCTCGCAGAGCTCATGGCTCAAAGCACCGATGCCGGGGCCGATCTCCAGCACGCCGTTTTGCTCGCTTGCGCGCGAGCTTTCGGCGATCTTGAAGGGAATGGCGGGGTCGATGAGGAAATTCTGACCCATGGACTTGGAAAAGTGAAAACCGTGGCGCTTCAAGAGCGCCTCGATGGCAGCTTTGTTGTTGCGTTCCATAGCGTTGTTCCTTTCTGCGCTTTGGGCGTAAAGAATCAGTGAAATTATTTTATCATATTTTGCGCAAAAGAGTAGTAAAACTTTTTTCCCTGTGATAAAATGCAGCAATCTCAGGAAAAGAGGGATATTCTCATGGAACTCACACCGCAAATTCTGATCGTTGTTCTGCCGCTCATCTTTCTTGGCGGCTTTGTCGATTCCGTCGCCGGCGGCGGCGGACTCATCACACTGCCGGCCTACCTCATGGCCGGTATCCCGGCTCACCTTGCCGCCGGAACGAACAAGGTCGTCAACGGCTGCGGCGCGCTGACCGCCACGACCAAATATTTCCGCAGCGGCAAGATCCTGCTGCGCCCCGCCATCGTTGCGGCCGTCGGCGCGCTGATCGGCTCGGCGCTCGGCACAGAGCTGGCCGCCGTCATCTCGGAAAAGACGCTGGAAACGCTGATGCTTATCGCGCTCCCCTGTGTGGCCGTCTTTCTCACGGTAAAAAAGGATTTCGGCAAGGACATTCCCGCAGAAGAGCGCCCCGTGTATTCTGTCAGGCGCGAGGTCGTCACCTCCGCGCTCATCGGCCTTGTCTTCGGCTGCTACGATGGGCTGCTGGGCCCCGGCACAGGAACCTTTATGATCCTCGGCTTCACGGGCTTTCTCTCGCTCGACCTCATCACGGCAGGAGGCTGTGCCAAAGCTACCAATCTGGCCTCCAACGTTGCCGCTGCCGTTGTCTGGATCCTGCACGGCAGCGTTCTTTGGAAGCTGGCGCTGCCTGCCATCGCATGCAGCATTCTCGGCAGCTATCTCGGCGCGCGCTATGCCATTCGCGGCGGCAGCAAAAAGATCCGCAACATGATGTTCGTGGTGCTGGCGCTTCTTTTCATCAAGATGGGCTATGAGCTGCTGTTCTGAACCTGCGATCGATCAAAAAAAGACGTCTGGAAAACCAGACGTCTTTTTTCTTGCTCTTTACATCAGTCGAGGAAGTAGACGGTCGAATTCCTCTGGAGACCGAACTGCTTGCACTCCTGATAGGTGTTCATATAGAGGTCGACTGCCGCACCGCGCACGCCGGTATCCTCGGCAACAGCGTTGCCGTAGGTGTAGCCGGTCGAGCCGACGATGAACATCTCGGTGCCGAGGGGAATGACCTTCTTATCCACCGCAACGGTGCCGACATGGACGGTCGTACCCGTGGCGGTTCTGGTGCCCACGCCGCCGTAGCCCGCGGTATAGGCCGTGCAGGTGACCTTCATCGAACCGGAGAAATGAACGGAATCACCGGACTTCATCAGAAGGTAGCCGCTGCCGTCGTCCTCATAGGCGACGGACTTGACCGTATCGCCGCTCTGCGCGCGCTCCACGAGCGTGCCGACATAGGTGATCTCGGCAACGGAGGTGTTGTTCTTCTCCTCTACCGCCTGACGGGAGACAAACTGACCGTCTGCGTACACGACCTCGTAAACAACATCGCGCGTACCGTCGATGCCCTGCTGCACGACCTTCGTTTCGCCCTTGGGCAGGCGGTAGGAGGTGGTGGTCATCGTGATATGCTCCGCAGCCTCGGTATCCGTTTCGTAGTAGGTAAAGTCGGAAGCGACCGTGATCTCGACCGACTCGCCGGAAACATCGACCAGCACCATCTCAAGGGGGCTGACCGAGATCTGCAGGCGGCGCAGCAGCTCACTGACGCGCTCGCCATTTCTTGTGGTGGCGTACTCAATATCGTCGCCGTGCGTCACCGTTACCTTTTCACCGGCAGGGAGCGTAACTTCCGCGTCGGTGCTCTGCGCGCCCGTGACGATAACGCGCTCCTGCGGGATGTCCGTCGTGCCGTCGAGCACGCTGACCGTATCGCCGTCGGCGATTAGATACAGCGCGTTCGCGCGCAGCTCGGGCGAACTGTTCAGCAGCATCACCGCGGCGAACAGCACGAAGAACATCGCTCTCCGGCTGTGCGGGGCTGTGAACAACTGTTTCAAAAACTTCTGCATGAAATACTCCTTTTTTCGCGGCGTGAGCCGCCGCAGCTTCGCGCAGCGGGGAAATGCGCTGCGCCCGGAAAAAGATTACATTTTGTAACTTTTCCAAAACATGCTGGCAGTATACCGCTCGAAAAAGGATTTGTCAAGTTCTCGCCATTCTTTCGACAAAAGTTCTGTTTTCTTCTATTATTTCGATATTATTGGAACTTTCTGTTTGTAAAAATCAGATTTCGCGCTCATGAAAACAGCATTTTTCAGGTTTATGTAAACTTCTATCACCCCTCCCCCATGCCGCACCGCCGCGCTGCGGAAGAACCGGCAGCCTCCTTTCCGGTGCATTTGTTCCCTCGAAGCGGGGCAAAAAATCTCTGCGGGCAGTCCGGGTGTGTCCCGCCGCCTTCCCCCGGCGCGTCAAAGGCCGGAAAAGCCTTGCAAACACTGTCCTTTTTGCTCGTCAGCACCGCCTTTGCTCCGCGCAGAAGAAATGCAGCAGCCCCTGTGACCGCAAAGGTCGCAGGGGCTGCAAAACGCAGCAGATTGCATCGCCGCAGATCAAAATATGCAAGTTTGACTTTTTAAAAATTCATTTATCGAAATTCAATTATGTCAACCCGCATTTTCAGATTTTGTTGGCAAGTCCAACAAAATCAAGCATTCTTTTTCCCTTTTTCCGCCAAACGGACGGCAAGGGAAGAAGTTACCGATCCTGACTTTTTCCGTTCGTTTCGCCGTGAAAATGAAGGTAAACAGATGCCGCAGCGTCTTTTGGCAGTACACGTTCGAGGGCGAAAATGTCCGCCTCTCGAATTGCCTTGACGCTCTTGAACGTCTTGAGCAGCGCCTGTGCGCGGACCTTGCCGATGCCGGGAATGCCGTCGAGCGCCGAGCGCGTGGAAGAGCGCGTGTGGCTCTCGTGGTGAAAGGTGATGGCAAAACGGTGCGTCTCCTCCTGGATCTGGCCGATCAGGGCAAAGACGTTCGGCGCGGCGTGCAGGTCGATCTCGCGCCCATCCGCCGTGACAAGCGCGCGCGTGCGGTGGCGGTCGTCCTTGACCATGCCGAAGATGGGAACGCGGACCTGCATCTTGGCGCACACACGCTCAGCAACGAGCGCATGCGTCACGCCGCCGTCGATGAGCATGACGTCCGGCAGGGGGCTGAACTTCTCATCGCCGTCCAGATAGCGCTGAATACGGCGCGTGAGCACCTCCTCCATCGAGGCGTAGTCGTCGGGATGGGCCGAGAGGCTCTTGATCTTAAAGCGACGGTAGGCGCTCCTTTTGGGCTTCGCCCCCTCGTAGACGACCATGGAGGCGACAATGTCGCTCGCGCCGGTGTTGGAAATATCGTAGGACTCCATGCGCTCCGGCGGCGCGGCAAGCGACAGCATGCCCGCAAGCTGCGAAAGCGTGCGGTTTTCCCGCTCCTGCGCGGTCGTCACGCGCTCCACGTCCTCGCGCGCGTTGCGCTGCGCCATGGCAAGAAGCTCCGCCTTCTCGCCGCGCTGCGGCACATGGAGCGTCACCTTGCGTCCCGCGCGCTCGGTCAAAATCTGCGCAAGCTCGTCCGCGCCCTCGATCTCGCAGGGCAGCAGGATTTCACGCGGCAGAACGCTCTTATTGAGGTAATACTGCGGCAGCAGCGCCGAGAGAATCATCTGCTCGCTCTCGTCCTGTGGTGCGGCGAAGAGGTTCAGGTCGCGCCCCGTCACGCTGCCGTCCTCAATGTGCAGCACGGCGCTGCCGCATTTGAGCGCCCCGCGGTAAACGCCCCAGATGTCGGTGTCGGCGCAGATGCCGGCGATGACCTTCTGGCGCTTGCCGAGCACCTCGATGGCGGCGATGCGGTCGCGCAGGACAGCGGCCTGCTCGAAGTGCAGCTGCTCCGCCTCGTGCTCCATCTCGGTCTTCAGCTCGCGTGCGAGCGTCTTATAGTGACCCGAGAGGAGCGAGCACGCCTGCTCGATGCGCTTTTGATATTCCTCCGCGTCCGGCTCGCCGCGGCAGAAGCCGTCGCAGCGGCCCATGTGATGGTTGAGGCAGGGGCGCTCCTTCCCGATATCGCGCGGGAACCGGCGCGTGCAGGTCGGCAGGCGGAAGGCGGCGCTGACCGTGTCGATGGCGGCGCGGGTCTCGCCGCGTGCGCCGAAG
>ERZ1026956.1485-NODE-1485-length-11043-cov-5.182745_pt1 | contig 11043 bp, 10 predicted proteins | sample MGYA00519301_ERZ1026956 | MGnify/ENA primary metagenome ERZ1026956 (study PRJEB26926, sample SAMN06164521) | human gut metagenome | biome: ENVO:00009003; feature: ENVO:2100002; material: ENVO:00002003 | host: Homo sapiens | place: USA | collected 2012 ...
AAATATCAATTTTTAGCTTGCAAAATCTTAAAAGATTGTGTAAAATACATAATATATGATTTGTGAAATTGTATAAAAGTGCAGACGGGGAAATTTGCATTGCCGTTTCGGCTTAAAGCAGAGTGCGGCAGGGAGGTTTTCTCCGGAGAAAAAAGATAGATGGAGGTTTTATCAATGTCGAACAGATTGTTCCAGGGTATTGTGCATCAGCTCACAGACAGTATCGACCGTACTATAGGTGTTATAGACGAGTCGGGTACCATTATTTCCTGCAGCGAACTCGGTAAGATAGGTGAGGTGCTCTCAACCGAGGTTACCGCGGTTTTCAGCGGAACGGAGGTTATATCGGTAGACGGGTATTCTTATAAGCCGTTCGGTGCGCGTATGCACCCCGAATATGCCGTATTTGTTTCCGGCGAAGACGACCTTGCCTTGAAATATCTCTCAATGCTTGCCGTAACACTCTCAAGCATTAAGCAGTATTATGATGAAAAATACGACCGCGCAAACTTTATCAAGAACGTAATTCTTGACAACATACTGCCCGGTGATATTTATCTCAAGGCGAGAGAGCTTCATTTTAACAATGATGTGTCACGCGTCGTAATTCTCATAAGAATTACCGAGCATATAGATATCTCCGCTTATGATATAATTCAGAACCTGTTCCCGGATAAGACCAAGGATTTCGTAATAAACCTTAACGAGACAGATATTGCCCTTATCAAAGAGGTTAAGCCGAATATCGACACAAAGGATCTCGAAAAGCTTGCACGCTCGATAGCCGACGGTCTCGGAACGGAGTTCTATTCTCACGTTCTTGTCGGCATAGGTACTACGGTTGAGGGAATAAAGGATCTTGCACGCTCATTCAGAGAGGCTCAGGTTTCTCTTGAGGTAGGCAAGGTGTTCGACACCGAAAAGAGCATTGTTAGCTATGACAATCTCGGTATTGCGAGACTTATATATCAGCTTCCCACAACTCTTTGCGATATGTTCTTAAAGGAGGTTTTCAAGCGCGGCTCTATCGACAATCTCGATCAGGAAACGCTCTTTACAATTCAGAAGTTCTTTGAAAACAACCTCAACGTATCCGAAACCTCAAGAAAGCTCTTTGTACACAGAAATACTCTTGTATATCGTCTTGAAAAGATTAAAAAGCTCACAGGCCTTGACCTTCGCGAGTTCGACGACGCAATAGTATTTAAAGTAGCTCTTATGGTTAAGAAATATCTTGATTCAAGCCCCGTCAAGTATTAAAGAAAAGTAATTTTCCGCGCACTGTTGTGAATGGGAAAATTGCACAATGTTACAAGTGCGTTTTTGTCTAAAGTGCGCGAATATAATTTACCATATTACAAAATGGTTACAAACTTGACGTTCTATGCTATAATTAAAGGCGGTATTATGAGTGATTATACTCATTTTGCCGCCTATATTTTTTATAGCGGTTGTGTAGAGTCTCTGCCCGTCGGTATTAAACTTTACGGCAGAGTTCAGCGGTGGGAATATTGTGAAAAGCAGAGGTATGTTCTAAGTGATTGAATTTAAAAATGTATCAAAAACTTACGATAACGGGACCGAAGCGCTTAAAGATGTCAATATCAAGATAAACGACGGAGAATTTGTCTTTGTGGTCGGCTCATCGGGAGCCGGCAAGAGTACGTTTCTCAAGATAATGATGCGCGAGCAGGTGCCTAACAGCGGTTCTGTTATCATAAACGGTTATCATCTTAACAATTTAAAGAAAAAAGAGATTCCTCTTTTCAGAAGGACTCTCGGTATAGTATTCCAGGATTTCAGACTTATCCCGACCATGACGGTGTTTGACAATGTCGCATTTGCGATGCGCTGCATCGGCGCCAAGGAAAAGGAAGTCAGAAAACGCGTGCCTTATATACTCAGCCTTGTAGGACTTGCCTCCAAGGCGAGAAATCTGCCGACGGAGCTGTCGGGCGGCGAGCAGCAGAGAGTTGCGCTCGCGCGTGCGCTTGTAAATAATGCGGGGCTTATAATTGCGGATGAGCCTACGGGCAACATCGACCCCGAAATGTCTTACGAAATAGTTGACCTTTTAAACCATATAAACGCAAACGGAACCACCGTGGTAATGGTAACTCACGAGCATAATCTCGTCCGTCATTTCCACCACAGGGTTATTACAATAGAGCAGGGCGCCGTGGTTTCGGACTCCGAAGACACCGAGGCTCTTCCCGATGATTACGCCACCATCGAAAGAGATTATGCTTCCGACGCGTCAAATGCGGAAAGAGCGGCGGCGGCCGCGGCTGCGGTTCAGAACATTGCCTCCTCGGAGACGGTGGAGGACCGCGTGGCCAAGCAAAAGGAAGACAGCATCAGCCCGTTTTATGTTCAGCCGAATTCGGACGCCGACCTTGAAAAGTTTATGGCGACATACGGTGTGGATTCGGATTCCTCCGACGATGACGTTGATTACTCAAAGTATCTCGACGCCATTGAAAAAAAGACCGGAGGTGACAACAGGTGAAAGGGACAAGCTTAAAATATCTTACGCACGAGGGCTTCCGCAATGTGTGGGTCAATCGCCTTATGTCATTGGCATCGGTAACCGTGCTTATGGCGTGTCTTATAATTATGGGCGCGGGCATAATGATATATTTTAATATTAACAATGTAGTCGACAAGGTGCAGTCGCAAAATGTAGTAATGGTCTATGTTGCCGACGATGCCTCAGAGGACGAAACAACACAGATAGGTACCTCGCTTAAAGGCATAAGCAATGTTGAAAGCTGCGAATTTGTGCCGAAGGAAGTTGCGTTCCAGGAGCAGATACAGAGCATGGGCGGCGACGCGGCTCTGTTTGAGGGCTTTGACGAAATTCCGCTTCCCGACGCATATAAGGTCACGGTAAAGGATTTGTCACAGTTTGAAAACACCGTTTCTCAGATAAAGCAGATAAACAAAGTCGATTCGGTGCGAGAAAACAGCGACCTTGCAAGCAAGCTTTTGTCTCTTCGCCATGCGGTTTCGATAGTCAGCGTGGGGCTTGTTATAATGCTGTTCCTTGTTGCGCTTTTCATAATTTCAAACACAATACGCATAACGATGTTCTCAAGAAAGCTTGAAATTTCAATAATGAAGGCGGTAGGTGCCACAAATTGGTTCATTCGATGGCCGTTTATGATAGAGGGTATGATACTCGGTACGATTTCCGGCATAGTATCCCTGGGAGTTCTGTGGGGACTTTACGCAGTAGCCGAAAAAGTGTTCGCACAGACCCTCTCGTTAATCGGCTTTTCGCTCGTACCGTTCAGCGGGTACTGGTGGCAGATACTTCTCGTATTTGTTGCAATAGGATTGTTTACAGGAGGTTTCGGAAGTCTTGTTTCGATGGCTAAATACCTGAAAGAGCAAGGGAGCGTGGTCTCTGATGACTAAAAACGGTCTCAAAAGAGCTTTGAGCCTTTTACTGTCGGCAATATTCGTTTTTTGCGCGTCATTTTTACCGGCTTCCGCGGCGGATTCCAAGGCAGATTTGGAAAACGAAATCGCGGCTGCCGAGGCAAAGAAAAAACAGAATGAGCAAAAAATAAAGGATTTGCAAAATAAAATCGACGGTGCCAAAGAGTCGAACGGCTATTCCTCGGAACAGATTGACGCTTTGCAGGAGCAGCTTGACACGTACCAAAGTCAAATAACGGAGCTTAACAGTCAGATAGGCGACAAAAACGCCGTTATAAACGATTATCAAAAAGAAATAGACTCTCTTCAAAAGAACATAGACGAGGCAAGCGAGAGCATAGAAGCTCAGACAAAGACCGTAAACGATACATATAACCTTTTAAAGGAGAGACTTCGCGCGGCATATATGGCAGGCGAAAGTTCCACTCTTGAGGTGCTTCTTACGGCAAGTGATTATGAGGGCTTCCTCACAAGGCTTGAGCTTTTAAGTAAAACCACAAAGCATGACAGGCAGCTTATGAAATCTTTGCAGGATGATATTGCAAAGCTTAACGACACAAAGGAGCTTCTGTCGTCAAGTCAGCAGGAAGTAAAGGCTAAGCAGACCGCCGTAGAGTCGGAAAAGGCGGATATTGTTTCGTCTAAAACGCAGGTGCAGTCGCTTTACAATACCGTAGATTCAAAGCAGTCTACCCTTGAAAAGCAGGTTGCACAGCGAAACGCATATATCTCGTCTCTCAGCGCAGGCTCCAAGGAATTAGAAAACGAGAATAAAAAAATACAGGCTGCGAAAGACAGCTACGATAAAAAGCTTGCGGAACTGGCGAAAAATGCGTCGCAGGGCACCGGCGAATTGCCAAAGCCCGGCGGCAATACAGGCGGAAACGCGGGCGGCAATACGGGAGGAAATACCGGTGGAAATACAGGCGGTTATACGGTATCTCCCAAGGGTATGATTTGTCCGCTTCAGTATCCAAACGTAACCATATCGGCAGGCTGGTACGGCTACCCGAATCACAAGGGTATTGATTTTACCACAAGGGGTGCAACCGGCAATACATACGGTAAAGAGATCAGAGCCGCGGCTGACGGTAAGGTTCTTTCCGCCGAATATCATTCGAGCTGGGGCAATAACGTCTTTATTGACCACGGCAACGGCGTTTGCACAAGATACGCTCATTGCAGCGTTATGAAGGTAAGCAAGGGGCAAACGGTAAAGCAGGGGCAGGTTATAGCTCTTGTAGGCAATACGGGTAACGTAAGTCCCGCGCCGACGCCGGCAAATCCGCACGCTGGGGCGCATCTGCACTTTGAGGTCTGGATAAACGGCACAAGGGTAAATCCCGCGCCGTATCTTCCGTAATTTTTAAAGGGGTAAATCCGGTATTAAAGGAGTTCTTTTTATTTTGAAGCATCAGAAGAAAGCATTTATACGCATTATTTCCGTTACATTAATAACAGCTATGCTGTTTTCCGTGACGTCGTTTTCGGGCTCGGCTTCGTCAGTGCAGGATCAGATAGACGAGCTTGAAAGCAAAATAAATGCCAATAATAATAAAATCAGCGATAATAAGGCGTCCGTAAACGATTTGCTCAATCAGATTTCCGATATGCAGGCTCAGCTTGATGTTTACAACGCCAAGATAACCGACCTTAACAAGCAAATAGCGGCAAAGGATGAAATTATCAACAACTATCAGGCGGAAATCGACAGACTTCAAGCCGAAATAGACGCCGCAAATATTCAAATAGAAACACAGACAGCCGCTGTCAACGTAACATACGACGTACTTAAAGCGAGACTTCGCTCGGCATATAAGGCAGGCGAAAGCTCGGCGCTTGAGGTACTTCTCGGCTCCGGCGACTATGCGAGCTTTTTGACAAGACTTGAGCTGCTCAAACGTGTTTCTGAGCATGATAATGAGCTTGTAAAGGGCTTGCAGGATGAAATTAATGAGCTTAATAAAACAAAAGAACAGCTCTCCTCCGATCAGCAGTCACAGCAGGAAAAGCAGTCTGAAATAGTTAACGAAAAGGCCGCCATAGAGTCTGCCCGCGCAGAGGTCAAGAGCGTTTACAATACACTTGACGCAAAGCAGTCTCGTCTTGAAGCTCAGGTGAAGTCGCTCAAATCAATGATTTCAAGCCTTGATTCGCAGAATGACGCTTATCAGGCCAAGATGGATAAACTCGAAGCGCAGTCAATCAGCAATACCACGGGTTCTTCGGGTAACGGTGTGCTCTCAAGCGGCATGAGCTTTCCGCTCACGTGCAATTATTACGTTTCACAGCACTACGGCCACAACGGTCACAAGGGCGTTGACATAGCCGGTGCAAATATAAACGGTCAGCCCGTTTACGCCGCGGCAGGCGGTACGGTAATTTCCGCCTCATATCATTCAAGCTGGGGCAACAACGTGCTTATAGACCACGGCAACGGCGTGTGGACAAGATATGCGCACCTCAGCAGCATAGGCGTCAGCGCGGGTCAAACCGTATCGCAGGGTCAGTATATAGGCAAGGTCGGCTCCACCGGCAACTCCTCGGGCCCGCACCTTCATTTTGAGGTCTATGTAAATAAAAATCGAGTAAATCCCGAGCCGTATATAGGTCTTTGATAAAACCCCCGAAAGAGAGGCGTTCATTTGAATAGGAAAATATCCCTGGGCCTTGCGCTCGCATTGATATTCGTGGCTATGGCAGGCTCTGTGGCAGGTACCATGGCTGTGTCGATGAAAATGTACAATTCAATAATCAAAGATCTCCCGAAGCGTTCACAGACTTATTCGCTTTTAGCGGAGATAGACGACGTTATCCGCACCAATTACTACGGCGAGATTAACGAAACGCTTTTAAACGCGGATATGGCAGAGGGCTTTGCAAACGGCGTAGGCGACAGTTACAGCTATTATATGACCGCGTCCGAGTATGACGTATATAAAAACGAGATGAACGGTCAGAAAATGGGCGTCGGCATAATTCCGGCATTTAATGAGGACGATATGTGCCTTTATGCGGCAGAGGTCTCCGACGGTTCTCCGGCGGCACTTAACAATATGACTAAGGGCGACCGTATAGTTACCATAGATGAAGAGGAAGTCACGGTTTATAACTATAAAGAGCTTGTAAAAAAGCTTGAGGGCGAAAAGCTCTCGTCCGTAAATGTTGCGTTTATTCATGACGGTAATCTCGTTGCCGCAAATATGGTAAAGGGCTACACCGCGCAGACTGTTTATTATGAGACGGTAGGCCAGGTGGGCTATGTTAAAATAACCGATTTTTATTCGACCACCGCATCGCAGCTCAAAAATGCCGTAAATACGCTTATAAAGCAAGGCGTGAGCGGCATTATAATAGATTTGCGGGCGGTCTCGAACGGAACCGTAGAGTATGCGACAGACGCGCTTGATGTGCTTGTTCCTGTGGCAAGCGACGGAACAAAGGCACTCGCTACCGCCGTTGATAAAAACGGTGAAGCCATAGAGACCTTTACATCGGACGCCGACAGCATAAATGTGTCCACAGTGATACTTGTCGATAAAGACACCTCCGGGCCTGCAGAGCTTTTCGCCTGCGATATGCGCGATTTCGGAAAAGCAAAGCTCGTAGGTACGGCGACAAAGGGCAACGGAACCATGCAAAGGGTTTATCAGTTGAGTGACGGAGGTGCGGTAAAGCTCACCGTGGCAGAGATAAAGCCGTATACAAGCGATGTGTATAACGGTGTGGGCTTAACTCCGGATTATCTTGTGGAGCTGTCCTCACAGAAAAAGAACCGTTTGGCGCTTTTATCTCATTCAGAGGATGAACAGTATCAAAAGGCAAATTCTCTCTTAACCTCTTCGGCAGGCGCGGACGAGCAATAAACAACAAACATTAAAATCAAAACCCCCGCATAATATTATGCGGGGGTGCTTTTATGTTCGGAGTAATTAAAATAGAAAGAATCGGCGGCGGATTTTTTAAGAGGCTTCGTTACAGGCTTTTTCCGCCCGAACCCGTTATCGAGCGGATAAGCGTCTTAGGCAGTGCTCCGTTTTTTACGCTGACTCTTGTGTGTGATGAAAACGAAGAGGTCGATACGGGTGAAATATACAGCCTGCTCGGGCGGTGCGCGGGCAGAGTTATAGTGTGCGGAGGAACCATAACGGATGACGAAAAGGTTAAGAATTTCGAGCCTCGTATACTGCCGTCCGTTATGCTTTTTAATTCCGCGGTTGATTATATAAAGAAATGCTCTCTTCCGCCGGAAAAAACGAGCGTGGCTGTTATGGATTTCAACGGCTTTCAAAAGGATAAGCTGTCTTTACTTGTTCCTCTTGCCTCAAATCTTAAGGTAATAACGGGTAATCCCGAAGAATTTTCTCCCATGCGCCGACGGCTGTATGACGATTGGGGCCTTGCGATGACCGTCACGGAAAACGTGAATGAGGCAGGCGGCTGCACATTTGTAATAGCTCCGCGAACAGATAAAAGCAATCCGGACGGAGGGTGCCTTTTATATAGGAATGAGTATTCGGGAAGTACCGTCTGTTTGTCGGGTAGCGGAGTTACTCTGCCCGATGACATAACAAAGGTTCTGCCACCGTGTAATTCGCTCTTGTTTGCTTCCGCCTTGTATGAATTGTGCGGTGCGACACGTCTTTCCGAGCTGTGCTTTGACCGCCTTGCGGACATTAGCTCTAAAGGCAGAATAGAATAAGCGGCAGCTTAGTGCAACAATACGTTTTTTCTGTATCCGAACAAAAAATAGCGGCACCGAAACTTTTTGCTTTCGGCGCCGTTACTTTTTGTTTATAGGGCATTATTGCTTCAAAATAACATACCCCCAAGATAAGCTGAGGCACATCTTGGGGGTGGCTTTTTATTTTTTCATTTTCATGGAAATGTCAAATGCCTGAACGGAGTGAGTCAGCGCTCCGATTGATATTATGTCTACGCCGCACGCCGCAACGCCGGGTATGGTTTCGTCGGTAATTCCGCCCGAAGCCTCCGTAAGAGCCTTGCCGCCGATTATCTCAACGGCTTTTTTCATGGTGTCACAGTCCATATTATCGAGCATTATTATGTCGGCTCCTGCCTTGACCGCCTCTTTTACTTCATCAAGGTTGCGTGTTTCAACCTCAATTTTCACCGTATGACCTATCTTTTCGCGAAGCTTTTTTACGGCTCCCGTTATGCCGCCTCCGGCGTCTATGTGATTATCCTTGAGCATAGCGCAGTCGGAAAGATTAAAACGGTGGTTTTTGCCTCCGCCGCAGGTTACCGCGTATTTTTGAAGGGCACGCAGAGACGGAAGGGTCTTTCTTGTGTCGGCTATCGAAGCCTTTGTTCCCTCACAGAGTTTGACTGCCTTTGCGGTCGCTGTGGCTATTCCCGACATATGCTGCAACAAGTTCAAAGCAGTTCTCTCGCCCTTTAAAAGAAGCGTGGTTTTTCCGCTGAATTCGGCTATAAGGTCGCCCTTTTTCACCTTGTCGCCGTCGTGCATATATACCTTGGAGGTAAAAGAATCGTCCAAAAGTTCAAAAACTCTCATTGCGACATCTATGCCGCAGAGAACGCCGTCTGCCTTTGAGACGAAATACGCCTCATTGCGCTGCTCCTCGGATATCAGGTAATCCGACGCCACATCGACATAGTTAATATCCTCGAGTATGGCGCGCTTAATAATGTCGTCCGTGTAAAACTGCGGTAAAATCATCCTTCGTCCACCTCTTTTAAGATTATATGGGCTACCGTGGCAAGACTTAAAGCCTCACAATAGTCGGGTGTAATTGCAAATTTGCCGTTTTTAAGTCTCATAAGTATAGTGTCAACGCGCTTCAAGCCTACTCTTACCGCGTCCATATCCGGAATTACAAAGTAAGAACGTTGCATAATCGAGCGAATTTCTGTACGCATTCCCTTTGGCAGCGGAGCACCCGAAATATCCGTTTTGTGCTCTGCAACGGTCACGTGGTCAGGGTCCTTTTTAGAAAGAGACGTTATATCGTCTGCCGCGCGCTTTCCGAATACAAGTGCCTCCAAAAGCGAGTTGCTTGCGAGGCGGTTTTTGCCGTGAACTCCCGTGTGCGAGCATTCACCTACAGCATACATTCTCGAAATAGAAGTACGCGCGTCAAGGTCAACGTCGATTCCGCCCATGAGGTAGTGCTGGCACGGGTATACGGGAATTAAATCCTTGGTCATATCAACACCGTGCTTTAAGCATCCCTCATATATTCCGGGGAAGCGGTTTACAAGGTAATCGTGCCCCTTGTATCTTATATCAAGGTAGAAGTTGTCGCTGCCCGTTCTGCGGCTTTCAAGAATTATAGAGCGCGATACAACATCGCGCGGGGCAAGCTCAAGGCGTTTGTCATATCTGTCCATAAAGCGTTCTTTGTTACAGTTGAGCAGGTATGCACCCTCTCCTCGTACAGACTCGCTTATCAGGAATTGCTCCCTGTCGTTTCCGTTAAAAGCGGTGGGATGAAACTGAACGTAGCTTAGTTCCTTTATCGTAGCACCCATATCGTATGCGAGGCGGATTCCGTCACCGGTGGCAACGGCGGGATTGGTGGTGTATTTGTAAACTCTGCCTATACCGCCTGTCGCTATTACGCAGAAATCCGAAAATACCGTGGCGGCGGTCTTGCCGTTTAAAAGCATATCCGCGCAAAAGCCGTTTTTAACCTTTGTGAGTTTAAAAACGTCGGCGTTTTCGACAAGCGTTATGTTGCTTCGCTTTTTGGCTTCTACAAGGAGCGCACGCACAATTTCCGCACCCGTGGTGTCTTTGTAGTGAACTATTCTGCGACGGCTGTGGCCGCCCTCAAGCGTTTTTTGAAGAGTACCGTCGGAATTGCGGTCAAAATTAACGCCGTATTTTATCAGCTGACGTACCTGGTCGGGGCCTTCGTGAACAAGTGTGTTTACGGCGTCCGGTGTGTTGGCCTGACCGCCGGCAATCATGGTGTCGTTGTAATGAAGCTCATAGCTGTCGTTTTCAAGGCTTAAAACGGCAGCTACACCGCCCTGAGCCAAAGAACTGTTGGAAACGGTTTCGTCTTGCTTTGAAAGCACAAGAACAGACAGATTTTCGGGCAGCGAGAGTGAAGTGTAAAGGCCGGCAACTCCGCATCCGATTATCAGAACATCATATTTTTTATCCATATATATCCGCCTTCCCGGATTTGATTTGTGTAGATTTCGGCGGCTGTGTTAAGCTTTCCTTGCCGCGTGCATTAAGGCTTGTCTTAAATCCTTGCCGTAATACCTTTTTAAGTATACCACAAAACAGAAAAAAGTGGAGATAATTTTTGCCGATTATGCATTTTGATTGCTTTATACAAATTATACCGTCGATTTTACTCTGTTTTCGGCTTATCTCGCTCTTGAAAATGCATTTTTTATTTGTTTCGGTAAACAGATATATTATAATTATTTAGCCGTAATATTTTATTTATATGGCGATATTTCGGTTGCTTCGGAATATAATAAAAAACGATTTATTCTTGCCGAGCGTAAAAAAATGTTGACTTTTTGTTCTAATAGTGTTAATATACTTGAGCAGTAAAAATTGCATATGCGCCGGTAGCTCAGCTGGATAGAGTG
>ERZ1026956.1492-NODE-1492-length-11010-cov-8.838978_pt1 | contig 11010 bp, 9 predicted proteins | sample MGYA00519301_ERZ1026956 | MGnify/ENA primary metagenome ERZ1026956 (study PRJEB26926, sample SAMN06164521) | human gut metagenome | biome: ENVO:00009003; feature: ENVO:2100002; material: ENVO:00002003 | host: Homo sapiens | place: USA | collected 2012 ...
CGAGATCCTGAGATGTCTCGTGGGCTCGGAGATGTGTATAAGAGACAGGCTGCAAACGGAATATTCTGCCGCTGCAGGCGGTTGTAAACCGCAAGCCCTGTTCCACCACCGCCAATCACAAATACCTCCGGAATTCCTTCCGGTCTTTCCATAAAAACCTGTCCGGTCTGCGGTTCAAACTGCTGTGGCTTTACACCGTACAACTGCTGCACGTAGTTCCCGGAAAAGATTTCCTCCGGTGTCCCGACCCGGTCAATACGGTCCCCTTTCACACACGCAATGATGTCTGAAATTTTCTGTGCCAGATCCAGTTCATGCAATGACATGATAACTGCCAGGTTTTTCTTCCGTGCCAGCATGCGGATGGTTGTAAGAATGTCCAGTTTAAATCCCATATCCAGATAGGAAGTCGGTTCATCAAGAATCAGAACCTGTGTGTCCTGGCAGATCGCCCGCGCCAGCATAAGTCTCTGCCTCTGCCCATCACTGATTCTCCGGAAATCCTGCTGCTGCACTTCCCCGGCATGCACCAGGGCAATCGCCTCGTCCACCTTTTTCCAGTCCTGTTGTGAGAGGATACCAAGCCTCCCCGTGTACGGGTAGCGCCCGGTTGCCACCACATCCCTGCCGCTTAACAGTTCCGTGTGGATGCGCTCCGTCATGACCATCGAAAGATGTCTGGAAATTTCACTGTCCGTCAGTTCCCTCATGGATTCTTTTCCCAGAAAAACACTGCCGCCAATGGTTTTAAGCTGTTTGGTGATGGTCTTTAAAATTGTCGATTTTCCGGAGCCGTTTGGACCGATCAGTGTGAGGATTTCCCCTGGCCGGACACCCAGATTGATATTTTTAATCAGGGGAATCCGGTCGTATCCTACGGTCAGATCACGCATCGTAAGCTGCTCGTCATCGTTTGGTATATCTTGCGCAGGAAACTGCCCTGGCTCTTTTAGCATATTCTGCCCGTTATGTTGTTTTCCGTTTTCTTCTTTCATCACTTTCCAATTATTTTCCATCTGCATTTTTGTGTCTGCTCATAGTAACTTTCTTCCTACCTTTGCGTCCTTATCCGTTTTGGCTTTCTGTCTGCACGTTATTTGTCTTCCACGATTCATCACATCCGCTGCTTTCGCAACATTGCCGCAATTACCACCGGCACTAAAAATACCGCAGTCACCGAACTGATACTGATCTCCGTTGGTGCAAACACGGTTCGCGCAATCCCGTCACAGAACAGCGTAATCACTGCGCCGCCGAGAAAACATCCCGGAATTAGAATAATCGGTTTTGCCGTGTGGGTTGCCAGTTTAATCAGATGTGGCACCGCAATCCCGACAAACGAAATCGGTCCGGCAAACGCGGTCACACATGCCGACAGCAGACTTGACAGTAAAATCAGTGCAATGCGCAGTGCTTTTACATTTACGCCCATATTTCTGGCATAAGATTCTCCCATCTGATAAGCACTGATTGGTTTTGCAAGCCCGAAGGTAATCACAACCGTGATTCCAACAATTATGACCATGATGCGGATGTGCTCCCAGCTCATACCGGAAAAACTTCCCATCGACCAGTTGTGAAGATTGACAATATTGGAATCGTCCGCAAACGTCACACAAAAATCCGTAATCGCTGAACAGATATAACCAATCAGGATACCGCACACTACAAGCAGCGACATATTCGATACCCGAAACGAAATCAGAAGGACAAATCCCATGGCAAGCAGTGAACCGGCAAATGCAGCTACCACCATTCCAAGGGAACTGACCATAATCCCTTTTTCCAGAAGAAAGATCATGGTCAGTGCCACGACAAGTTTGGCTCCGGAGGAAATCCCAAGCACATACGGTCCTGCAATCGGATTCTGGAAAAAACTCTGCAGCAGGAAACCGGATACGGAAAGTGCCCCTCCGAGCAGAACTGCAGCAATGATACGGGGCAGGCGAATTTTCCAGACAATCTGATACAGTGTGGAATCCGGCTGGTGTTTTGTCAGCACGCCCAGAAAATCAAAAAAAGACATTTCCACACTTCCGACACCGATATTCCAGAAAAACAAAACGACCAGCAATCCCATGATCACAAGAAAAGAAACCAGATAGCGAAGCGTTCTGTTTGTTTCTGTCCCGGAATTATTCTTTTTTTCTTTTATTTGTGATCTCATGTTCTGCTCCTCATGCATTACGACAATTGTTATTATTTGTACATCCGTACGCTCCGGCTCACTGCAATTTCTTCAGAAACCGGTATGTTCCATCCCCTTCTCCCGTCAGGATCTGATTCAGATCCTCGATAAAATCACAGGTTCCGGTAGACTGCTGGTAAAAATTGCTTCCCGTTGTGTACACCTGTCCGCTTTTTACAGCCTGAAAATCCGCAAACAGGCTGTTTTTCTTTACCAGCTCATCGATGGACGTCAATTCCCCCTCAATGGTTCCGTTGTAGATCAGCACATCCGCATCAATCTCCGCAGAATAAAAATCTTCCATCTGCATTTTCATCGTGGAAAGTGCATTTTTTTCTTCATCCGTATAATTTCCGAGTGAATAGATACCGCCTGCAAGTCCGATCATCGCAGAGACATAGTCGTTTGGCTTGCGCACAGTGATCGTCCCGTCCGAGGAAACTGCAAAAAATGCCACCTTTTTCCCGGTACTCTTTTTTTCCAGAATCGGTTTCACACGTTTTACCTGTTTATTAAAATAGTCATCTGCCTGCTGTTGTTTTCCAAACAGAATACCGAACAGTTTGATCCATTCCAGCCGTCCCAGCGGATGCTTTTCATAACTGGAACGCTCGACCATCACCCGGATGCCAAGTTCCTCTAATTTTTCTTTCACTTCCGGATTGTGTGTAATCATCGTATTTTCGATTGCAAATGTACAGCCGCCCTGTAACAGCTGTTCGTAGTCCGGCGCACTGTATTTTCCGGCATAAACCAAAGAACCGTCTGCCATGGCATCCTTCGCCTGCTGCACATACCAGTCGTCTTCCTTCAATGCGGTGTATGCAACGTGTGACAGCCCGCCGGCCTGACAGATCAGATCCATCACCGCAGACGATACAAGGTACACATGGTTTAACGGCTGCTGTAAAACGGTTACATCCTCCGGTACATCCGCTGGCACCGGAACCCCTTTCGGAATAAGCAAAAAACGACCGTTGTCCACGATCGTAATCAGCTTATAATTTCCATATTCATCGATCTGAAACTGATCGGCATAGGACAATTTTACCTGCCCGGTCTGTTTCAGATCTTTAAAACTTACATCTTTTGCAAAAGAAAATGTCAGGGTGTAATCAATCTCATGCGGCTGGCTCATGGCTGTAGTGTCTCCTACTACATCCATCGTACACGGAACTCCGGCAATTGGAAATGTAAACGTTGAATTCCCGCCCTCGTTCTCATTTGTATATTTTTTTCCATCGACCAGCATGTAATCGTAATAGGTACTGCTCCAGACTATGGTTGCATATGCCTGTCCGTCCGTCACTTTTACTTTTGCTTCAGAATCTACGGAAGCTCTGCCGCTTCCGCCTTCCAGTTCTACATTTACGGTGTATTCTCCGTCTTCCAGCGACGTGTCCGGTTCCGCTGCGGCAGTCTGCGCTTCCGTGGCATGCTGCGCCTGTTCTTTTTCCGCCGTAGAACCACAGCCGGACAAAACCGACACACACATACAAAGGGACACGATAATTACCGTTAATTTCCTACTTTTCATACTTTTTCTCTTTGACCGGATGATTTCTCCGATCCATCCTATCTGTTTTCCTGTAACTTCTGACACATGTACATCATGTTCAAATACGATGTACCGGAGTTGCCGCCGTCTGGCAGACAGCTCACATTTTTATTTTTTCTGTGCATCTGATACACTGACTTTATGATCATACCAGGTTCCCTTGGTTCCAAGAATTGCAAGGTCAAACTCTTTTCCAAGTTCTTCTACCGGCACGTCAAATCCGTAAACTTCCTCTGTCGTTCCATCGCTGTATTTTACTTTATCTGTCGTTGGCTGTAACAATTCTGCACCATCTTTTTCTGCATCTTTTGCGCTTCCCAGAAACAGATTTACGATTTTCTTGGATACCAGACGGATGTGAATGGTCATCTTTTTGTCTTTTACGGTAAGGGTTCCACATCCATTGTCTGCTTCATTGACATGAAACATCCCACTGTCGGTATTAAACTTTGCGGTATAAGTGCCGTCCTCCAGCGCGGATACCGCGCTGGAAGAAGCAGACTTGGAAACTTTTCCAAGTGACTCAATTGCTTTTTTTGTATGCTCTACATAAAGTTTCTGGACAGCTTCAATCTCACCAAGTCCGGCAATCTGTGTGTCAACACTGTCGAAATTGCCGCTTGCAGTGAACTGGCTCTTCCAGGAATCGTCATCGTCTCCTGCCATATCATTGTTTGCATGATCTCCGGCAACAACCATAAGTGGACGAAGAATAACTTTCTTGTAACCTGCGTCCTTAACTGCCTTGATTACATTTTCACAGGAAGTCTCTTCCGGCTCCCCCTCTACGGTTCCGATAAAGACATTGTCATAACCAAGCTTATCCATCTGTGTAGACATCTGGCTGTAACTTATCTTTGCAGAATGGGAAGTACCGTGTCCCATGAATACAAATGCAGTACCGTCCTTCTTTGCAGCATCCAGTGAATCGTATCCTGCGGTTTTTACGGCTTCTGCTGTAATATCTTCTGCAACTGCCTTCTTGTCATCGTTGATCACTGTTGCATCATCACCAACTTCGCCAAGCAGCGGTTCCGCAACGACAACTTTTTCAAACTTATCCTTATATGCATCCAGCTCTCCGACAAGTTCATCATACTCTGCCCCATGCATCAGGTGTGTCGGCTGGATCACCAGATTCTTTACCCCGTTATCGACCGCTCTCTGTAATGCCTGGTCTACGTTGTCGATCTTCTCGCCATCTCTTGCCTGTACGTGATTGATAATGATCTGTGCGGTAAATGCCCTGCGGACTGCCCAGTCCGGATTTGCTGCCTGAATGGCTTTTTCCACACCACTGATATCTGCGACACGGCTGTCATTAAAAGATGTACCAAAGCTTACGACAAGGATTTCATTATCTCCGATATTATCCTGATTTAACGGATCATCCTTGGAAGCATCACCGGTATCTCTGCCGAAATAATCCGGATCTGCATTTTCACCGGAAACAAGTGCTTTCTGTGCATCTGTCAGCTTGTCCCATGCTTCTTTTGCAGCAGCACACTGCTCGTCTGTATTGTCGTTTCTCTCCTGCACATAGATTGCATCGATCAGTTTTGCAACTTCATCTGCAGCTGCCTGATCGTCCTTTGCAGACTCTGTGCCCTGCGAATTTTCTACCTGATTGTTGTCTTTGCTGTCTTTGTTTCCGCATCCGGCAAGCATGCCTGCAGCCAGTACACATGTCAGAAACAATGCAAGTGTTTTCTTTCTCATAATTCTCTCCTTTTTGAAATACAGCATAGGCTGCATTTCCTGCATACACCGCATCCACCCTGACGGATTTCTCATGCGATGTATTCTTTGGGTTGACGGGTTGCTTCATCTCATAAGATCACGCATCATCCAAAGTGCCAAAAGAAAAGCCCCACCCGGAACATTCCGAAAGGAGCAATCAACCCATGCAAAAAGGAACTGTCTGTGGACAGCTGTCCCACACAGTTTTCTGTAACATGCAGTACGATCAATGACTCGTGATCTGAAAGTAAAAACTTTCTGTACCAGATCATTGGCAGGTTTCCTGGCTCATAGATCATCATAACATGCTTCGCCTTCCCAATGCAGCTGCATCAGTGGCACCTGAAATGCAGCCTAAGCTGCATTTCCTACGTACACCGCATCCGCCCTGGCGGATTTCTCATGCGATGTGCTTCTTGCAGTTACTCCCTAATCACAGTGACGAGTTCGTACAGGATTTTCACCTGTTTCCCTTTTACCCTGTGCATACAAGCCCATATATCCCATGCAAAGCGGCTTTATATGACAGGCACCAACGATCTTCTTTATGAAACTTTTTACATATTAGCATATTGCGCGTTTATTTACAATGCGAAAATTACGTCTTTTCCGTTTTGATCCGGCACACCACTTCCGCTCCAGACTCCGCGTGGTTGTAAAAACAAAGCATGCCGCCCTGCTCTTTTAAGAATTTTTTTGTGATCGCAAGACCAAGCCCCTGATGCGTCCGGTCATGCCGGCTGGCATCCCCGCTGTAAAATTCCTGATCTGCATAGATGAGATCCTGCTCCGAAAAACCCTTTCCAAAATCGCGGACGGTTGCAGTCAGATACTCCTGCCCCTCATACACTTCCATCTGCAGGCGCACCACGATCCCGCGCGCCCGGTCTGTGTGTTCCACCGCATTGCTGACCACATTTTTCCACGCTCTGCCAACCGGTCCTGGCTTGCAACATACATTCCCACACAGGGAATCCTCCTGAAAATCAACCGGAACTTTTTCCGCTGCCGCAATCTGCATGGCTGCTTCTTTGAACTGCTCTTTCAAACGCGCACAGGTGACTACTTCTGTCTCCTCTGCGCGGTCACGTCCATACAGCAGTTGCCGCATATGCTCCAAATACTGCTCCATGCTGCCCACATTCGCCAAAATAGCATCCGTACACTCCCGGTTTTCCGCAGACAAATCCGTCTCCGCCAAAAGCTCGGCATTTCCTTTGATGACAGTAAGCGGTGTCTTGATATCGTGTGTCAGTGCCGCAAGCTGCTCTTTTTTCTGCTGCTGTGCGTCCCACTGTCTGGTCAGCGAATCTTTTAATGCTTCTTTCATGCCGGAAAGTGAGGACATCACATCGTCAATCTCCTTAATCTGCGATGGTCCGGTTTCAAACTCCAGATCATTTTGTCCAATTTTTTCCGTAACTTCGCGTAGCTGCCTAAGCTCCCGTTTTAATTTTTTTGCAAAATGACCGGACAACAATGTGGCGTGCAGGAAAAACAGCACCACGCCAAGCACCGGTGTCAGTATCTCCAGAGATGGAACAATGCCGTTTAATTTATCGTACGCATACCTCATATGCAAATCGTATTTTACAATACAGATATCGCCGCTGTTCTGCTTAATATAGCGGTAATACTTTCCCATGGATGCATACTTACTGCCGTTTTTATACCCCTGCCATGCCCTTTTCTGCGCGTCTGCCAAAAAAGTTCCGGTCTTAAACCGCCCCGCCGCATCGTAAATCCCGTATCTGCATCCATCCGGAATCAGGGCTTCCACATCTGTCCCCGCAGCCTTAATTTCTTCCGTATGGTCCGTCAGTTGCAGCTCCGCATAATTGGCAGGCAGCGTAAATCCTGTCATGGGACTTAATACCAGAAGCACCAGACAGAACATTCCGATTCCGAACGTATCCAGACAGAATAACGCCGCAAATTTCAAAAACAGCCCGGTCAGTGTTTTTTGTCTTCTTTTTTTCATTTCCATCGATAGCCGATCCCCCAAACCGTTTCAATCGGGTTGATCCCGAATTTCTGGAATTTTGCACGGATATTTTTTACATGCTCCGTAATTGCGGAACTGTTGCTGTCCCCGTCAAATCCGAATACATGCTCTAAAATCCGTTCTTTCGAAAATACCTGTCCGTGGTTTAATGCCAGAAATTCGCAGATCGTATATTCCGCCTTTGTAAAAACAAGTTCATGTTCCTGCACATAGATTTTTCTCTCCTGCATGGAAAAACGCACCTCCCCGATACAGATCGTATGCGTTTTTTCCCTGTTTTCCCGCCGGATATGTGCAGCAACTCTCGCCCGCAGTTCCCCGATCCCGAACGGTTTTGTGATATAGTCATCCCCACCCGCGCCAAGCCCGGTCATTACGTCTTTCTCTTCGGTTTTTGCCGTGAGAAACAGAATCGGACAATCCACTTTTTCGCGGATTCTGCGGCACAGATCAAACCCGTCTATGCCCGGCATCATCACATCTAAAAGAATGAGCTGGTATCTGCCCAGTTTGTCTTCCTCCAGTTGCAGCGGATCTTCAAGTGCCGTCACCTGATACCCTTCCCGCAAAAGTGCTTTTTTGATCACAGCTAAAATTTCCCGGTCATCATCAATTGCTAATATCTCAGTCATTGCACTGCCTTCCTTCATATTTATGAAACCATACTCCGATTATGACACACATCAGAAACAGGAGCAACAGACAAAACAACACACGTTTCCCGTTTACGGGATCATTGCAGTACCGAATGCCCCTTGCACTCCACGTAGCCGGAAAAAACTGCCATCTGCCCTCCCCAAGCCCGGTGAGAAACAGGGCGGACACCACCGACTGCACCACGCCCACGCACTGGGATACGGTCTTTGGAAAGATCAGATTCAGGAACAAATGCTCCAGATACAACGGCACACTTCCGAAAATCAGTGTCCCCGTCAGCCGCACATACCGCATGCCAATCCCCTCTTTTCCCAGTAAAAAATGATACCCGGCAGCAAAAAGAACTGCTGCCCCGAAAATTGCAAGAAACCCCATGCCAAAAAGAACCACGCCCTTTACAACAAACCCTTTGCCCTTTACTTTGTAGTTCCCGAGAAATACCTGAAAATGATTCTGCTCCTCAAGTCCGATATTTCCCGCACACACAATGCTCACCACAAACGGAAGCCCGATACCGATCAGTTCAAAATATGCCATGGTCTGTCCCATGGGATTTCCTATGGTCCCGCGATAATAAAACAGCATGAAACCAGCGATGATAACCGGCACCGCCACATGAAACGGAATTAAAAAAGTATGCTTCATTTTCAAAAGTTCCGCCCGGACACTTCCCATCACACGTTTTGTCATTCTGCCACCTGCTTTCGAAACCATGTTCTGCCTGCCAGCCAGAATACCAGAAACCACAGAAGTGCGGCAGGAATTCCAATCAACAGCCCACTCACTCTGCCGAGTTCCGGAGAATAGGTCACCTGCCCCGGCTCAAACGGCAGTCCGTTTGGCATCACTTTGATCACGACACACATCAGCCGCGATGTGATCGCTCCCGGAAACAACGCAAACCACGGTTTTAACGATACCGACGTAGACAAAATACTATAGATTCCAACATGGATCACAAGCATCAGAAATGTGCTTATTTTCTGTGCAAGAAGCAGGCAGAACGGAATCTCCCAGAGTGTGGTAAGCCACAACACAATTCCTGCCAGTATCTGTGCCGGAATCGGGATTGCCTGCCTCATCTTCAGATTCCCCACAGATTCCAGCAGCATCTGCCCCATCATGGAAAACAGCGTAAGTCCAGCAACTGCAACCGCCGACATCTTTATTCCGACAAGGATTTTTGCGTCCCAGATCTGTTCCATGCCGCAGGGCAGTGACCATATCGTGTAATTCTTTTTCTGTTTGTCCTTTTTCCCGATGATGCTGCACAAAATGCCCAGAAACCCCGGATACAGCCCGATGTACCACCAGTTGTACACATCAATGGAAAAATAGGAAGAGGTCAACAAGAATGCCAGCAACGCCGTAAACATCGGCATGCCGAACGTAATTGCTGCCACGGAGGTATGACGGTATTTTAACTGTTCCGCCTGAAAATAATGTTTCATGATTCATTCCCTCCTTTTGCGACAACCTTCATAAACAATGCCTCCAGATCCTGCTGTTCCTGCAGTTTTCCTTCAAATCCCACCGTTCCCTTTGCAATGATCCCGATGTAATCGGCAGTCTGCTGGATTTCACTTAAAATGTGGCTTGAAATGATCACCGTAATGCCTTTTTGCGGGAAACTCCGGATCAGTGCGCGCAGCTCCTGAATTCCAAGTGGATCTAACCCGTTGACCGGTTCGTCAAGTACCAGCAGTTTCGGATCATTCAAAAGTGCCAGACCGATGCCAAGCCGCTGCTTCATTCCGAGGGAAAAAGCCCCTGCTTTTTTCTTTCCCGTATCCGTCAGGTCGACGGTTTTGAGTACTTTCTGAATTTTTTCATCCGGAATTCCAAGAAGAAGCGCGCGCACTTTCATGTTCTCCCACGCCGTCAGGTTTTCATAAATGGGCGGTGTCTCGATCAGCGCGCCAATATCCGCCAGATCTGCCCGCGTCCACTTATGCCCCTCAAAATAAATTTCACCGGACGTAGGGTTTAACAATCCGGTGATTGTTTTCAACAGCGTGGATTTTCCCGCGCCGTTTGCCCCCAAAAGCCCGTATACACAGTTTTTGGGGATTTCCATTGTAATGTTTTTCAGAACATTTTGTCCTTTAAATTCTTTTGACAGATTTCTGATTGTGATCATATTCTGTTCCATGTTTCATCCTCCTCTTGATTTGTAATATCAGTATAAAGGAGAATTCTAAGGAATTTATAAGGATCTTTTTATTTTATCTGCAGCTTTAAAAATGCCTGCTTCTGCGACGGATCTTCCGGGCTTTCCACAGCAGGATTGCTGTCTGCATGGCATAACTTTTTATATTCTGCGCCGCATCAAGCTTTTTTTACTTTTCCAACAGCTTTACCATGGTGTCCTGATACAGTTCGTTTCCACGCTCTGTACTCCCGGCATTCATCCTGCAGAACCGCAGAATGTCTTTTCCATGTTCGGTGACAAACTGCTCAAATTCGTGCTTATCCATCCCTGATCCTTTTTCTCTCTTAAATCGATTTAAGGGGTTTGCCCTTACACTTTTATATTGTCCTGAACTGGCAAAAAGGTTTTATTTATACTATAATAATATCCTGAATCATCAAAAATGTCTCCGTTTTATTTTTCAAACATACTTAATTAACGACAAATAGAAATTTCCATAATAGAACTTGCAGTTAAGGGGCGCCTGGAAAGGATATGCGAATCCCATAAACTGAAATAAACTTAAAAACACCCGGTTAAATCACTTGATGATAAGGACTGGTATCTATAGATAAAAAATTAAAGGCTCAGGTGACGTTTTTTCGAAATTTTAGTGCTTGAAATCAGGAAATGTCACCTATATAGTAACTGTCTCTTATACACATCTCCGA
>ERZ1026956.1499-NODE-1499-length-10995-cov-7.117276_pt1 | contig 10995 bp, 9 predicted proteins | sample MGYA00519301_ERZ1026956 | MGnify/ENA primary metagenome ERZ1026956 (study PRJEB26926, sample SAMN06164521) | human gut metagenome | biome: ENVO:00009003; feature: ENVO:2100002; material: ENVO:00002003 | host: Homo sapiens | place: USA | collected 2012 ...
CCGGTGCTGACCGACAATAAAAGCAGCGAAAAGAAAAGCATATCAGCAGACGGCAGAAATGACAAAAAGCCTGTTCTTACAGACAACAAGCCGCATTATAGCAAGAACAAGCAGGAACCGAGAAAGCAGGAGTACCCGTCTTTCTTTGCGGAGGACGAAAAGAAAAGCGGCAGAAAAACGCCCGTAAGGATTATGTCGCTCGGCGGCGTAAACGAGATAGGCAAGAACATCTACGTCTACGAGTGCTGTAACGATATATTCATCATAGATTGCGGACTTGCCTTCCCTGATGATGATATGCTCGGTGTTGACCTTGTTATCCCCGACTTCACCTATCTTGAAAAGAACAGAGAGAAGATAAGGGGCATTGTGCTGACGCACGGTCACGAGGATCATATAGGCGCACTCCCCTACTTCCTTAAGAAGATAAACGTACCCGTATACGGCACAAGGCTGACGCTCGGACTTGTCGAGGGAAAGCTCCGTGAGCACGGCATACTGTCGCAGTGTTCGCTGAACGTGGTCGTACCCCGTCAGAATGTCAGAATGGGCTGTATGAGCGTTGAATTTATCAGAGTGAACCACTCAATCCCCGATGCCTGTGCAATGGCAGTGCATACGCCTGCAGGCGTGATAGTGCATACAGGCGACTTCAAGGTTGACTATACACCTATCGAGGGCGGTATAATAGACCTTGCAAGATTCGGTGAGCTTGGAAACAAGGGTGTTCTCGCATTGCTTTCGGAAAGCACGAACGCAGAGCGTCCGGGCTATACGGCTACAGAAAGAAAGGTCGGAGAGAGCTTCAAGAGCCTTTTTGCAGGAGCAGAGGGCAAGAGAATAATTGTCGCTACATTCTCCTCAAACATTCACAGAATACAGCAGATTATAAACAATGCGGAAAGCTGGGGCAGAAAGGTCGCCGTTTCGGGCAGAAGTATGCTCAATGTGCTTACTACCGCAATTGAACTCAATTATATAAAAGTACCTCAGGGTATGCTTGTCGATATAGAAGATGTCAACAAATATCCTCCCGAAAAAATGGTAATTATCACAACGGGAAGCCAAGGCGAACCGCTTTCCGCACTTTCGAGAATGTCATCGGGAGATCACAGACAGGTATCTATAACACCGAGCGATCTTATCATTATTTCGGCTACTCCGATACCCGGCAACGAGAAGTTTGTCGGAAAGCTCGTAAACGAGCTTATGAAGCAGGGTGCAGAGGTAGTATACGAGGCTATGTACGAGGTACACGTTTCGGGTCACGCCTGCCAGGACGAGCTTAAAATGATGCTTGCACTGACAAAGCCGAAATTCTTTATACCGATACACGGCGAATACAAGCATATGAAAAAGCATGAGGGTCTTGCAATAAAGATGGGCATACCCGAGGAAAACATATTCCTTCTGAATATCGGTCAGGTAGTCGAAACCGACAGCGTTGAAATGAAGGTAGTAGGTCAGGTGCCTGCAGGAAAGGTGCTTGTCGACGGACTCGGAGTGGGAGATGTCGGCTCGGTCGTACTGCGTGACAGAAAGCATCTGTCCGAGGACGGTCTTATCGTAGTTGTGACCACTATCAACCGTGAAACAGGTATGGTAGCGGCAGGCCCCGATATTGTATCAAGAGGATTTGTATATGTAAGGGAATCCGAGGAGCTTATGGACGACGCTAAACAGCTTGTCAAGAAAACGCTCCAGACCTGCGCAGACAGGAACATCAGAGAATGGGGCAATATAAAGTCTAACGTAAGGGATGAGCTTGGCAACTTCATATTCCAGAGAACCAAGAGAAGTCCTATGATACTGCCTATCATAATGGAAGTGTAAAATAACGGAATACAAAGGAGGCGCAAAAGGTGAAGAATTTTTATCGTGACGGCGGACTTGTAATATCGGTTTCCGCACTGGTTGTCGCACTGGTAATAATCCAGGGATATATTTACACGAAGGACATCAATATATTCTGGGTGTCTGCGCCTTTTGTCGTGCTTATAGGCGGTTTTGCGATAGGAAAACTGATACAGGTCACAAGAAAAACATTCCAGTATTATGCACGAATAGACGATGAGCTTGAATCGAAGATGCATATGTCCGTGCATAGCTTTCCTATGTCCGCCGTTATAATCGACAGTGCCGGAAGAATAGTCTGGACAAACGGAAAATTCACAGAAGAATTTCCCGACTGTTGCGAATACGGTATGGAGCTGTCGAATATAACCGATATTCCGCCTGCCGATTTCTTCACCGATGACGGAATAACCGTCAGATATAATGACAGCGTATATAAGGTTTTTGCAAGAATACCCGATGAGGACGAAGCAAAGGAGCTGACGCTGTTATTCTTCAAGAACATAACCGATATAACCGCTCTTGAAACAGAAAAAAAGCTGTCACAGCCCGTTGTCATACTGTTTATGGTAGACGGCTACGAGGAGCTTATAAGCGGTTGCCTTGAAAGTGAAAAGGCGCACGTTTCTGTACAGATAGACAAGCTGCTCGAAGATTTTGCGGGACAGACGACAGGCGTACTCAGAAAGAATGCGTCCGACAGATTTATAGCCGTAATAGAAGAAAGGCACCTGCAGGAAATCCTGCGTAACAAGGTTGAAATTCTCGATAAAGCAAGAGAAATTTTCGTGAATGACCGCCTTAACGTAACAATGTCGATAGGTATCGGCAGAACAGGTAAAACGCTGAAAGAAAGCGAACAGTTCGCTCGTCAGGCGCTTGAAATGGCACTCGGACGAGGCGGCGATCAGGCGGCTGTAAAGACAGACAACGGCTTTGAGTTCTACGGCGGTGTTTCAAAGGGCGTTGAACGTCACACAAAGGTCAAGACACGAATCATCGCAAACTCACTGCTTGAGCTTGTTGACAATGCGGACAAGATATTCATAATGGGTCATAAGTACAGCGACCTTGACAGCGTAGGCTCATCTGTAGGCCTTACCTGCGCCATAAGGAATCTCGGCAAGAGCGCCTGGGCGGTATGCGACTACAACACCTCGCTTGCAAAAGTCCTGATAGACAGATTCCCCCACGTTGACGGTGAAGAACCGCTGTTCACAGAGCCTGCGGATGCTATGGAGGAGCTGACGGACAATTCACTGCTGATTATCTGCGATACGCATAATCCGCTGATAATAGAAAGCAAGGAGCTTTACGAAAAAGCAAAGAAGATAGTTGTCATCGACCACCACAGGAAGATGGTAAACTACATAGACAATGCGGTCATATTCCACCACGAGCCGTATGCTTCATCCGCATCAGAAATGGTGACGGAGCTTATACAGTATTTCGGCGAGGCAGGAAAGCTCAGAGCGGTGCAGGCGGAGTGTCTGCTTGCAGGCATTATGCTTGATACGAAGAATTTCGTTATGAAAACGGGCGTAAGAACATTTGAAGCGGCGGCTGTACTGCGTAAGATGGGTGCGGATACTATAACCGTAAAGAAGATGTTCTCAAGCTCTATAGACAGCTACAAGAGAAAAACGCAGATAGTCGCAGAGGCGGAAATTTACCGCAAGTGTGCGATAGCACCGTGTGACTTCTATGCGGACGATCTGAGGATAGTCGCTCCTCAGGCGGCAGACGAACTGCTGACTATCAAGAATGTTGACGCATCGTTTGTATTGTTCAAAACGATGAGCAACGAAATATCAATAAGCGCAAGAAGTATGGGCAACTTAAACGTCCAGCTTATAATGGAGGCTCTTGGCGGCGGCGGTCATCAGACTATGGCAGGTGCTCAGCTAAAGGACGTTACGGTAAACGAAGTGCTTGATACTCTCAAGAAGTCGATTGATGACTACTATTTAAGTCTTATAAAGGTAAACTCAAACGATAATAAGACTGCACAGCGCAGTTAAAGAAAGGACGATATAAAATGAAGGTAATTTTCACACAGGATGTGGCAGGCTCAGGCAAGAAGGGCGAGGTAAAGGAAGTTAAGGACGCTTATGCGAGAAACTGCCTTATAAAGAAGGGTCTTGCGGTTGAGGCTACAAACGAGAACCTTAACCACCTTGAAGGACAGAAGGCGTCCGCACAGCACAAGCTGGATGTTGAAGCGGCCAACGCAAAGAAGATAAAGGATACTATCGACGGCAAGGTGCTTACATTCAAGGCAAAAGCAGGTCAGGGCGGAAAGCTGTTCGGCTCTGTTACTGGCAAGGATATAAGCGCACTTATAAAGCGTGATTTCGGCTTTGATGTTGATAAGAGAAAAATCGTTACAAAAAGCGATATAAAATCATTCGGTACATTCACTGCAGAGGCAAGGCTGTTTACAGGCATCGTTGCACAGTTCAGTGTAAAGGTTGAGGAAGAATAATGGCTGAGATGGAGCTTGCGGGGGTAAATCTTCCGTACAGCCTTGACGCAGAGCAGTCCGTACTGGGTGCTATACTGCTTGACGGAAACGCAAATATGCCGAAAGCGTCGGCAAAACTGCACCCGGAGCATTTCTATGTAAAAGTCCACACAGATATATACACTGTTATGATGCAGATGTTTGCGGCAAGCGACAATATTGATGTTGTTACCGTGCTTGAAAACTGCATGAAGAACAATGTTTTCGAGTCGCAGGAGGAAGGCAGAAACTATCTTGTAAAACTGATGGAAACCGTCCCCAGCATCTCAAGCGTTGACAGATATATAGAAATAGTCGAGGATAAGTACACAAGACGGCTTCTTATAAGCATAGCAGGCGATATTCTTGAAAACGCAAACGAAGGACAGACGGACACTGCCGCTCTGCTTGAGCTTGCCGAAAAAAGAATATACGACATAAGAAACGAGAACCAGGTAAAAGGTCTTACAAGGCTGAACGCTGTCATTGTCGGCATTCTCAACGAGCTTTCCGAGCTTTGCGCAAACCCCGACAAGCAGGGTATACAGGGACTGAAATCGGGCTTCCCCTCGCTTGACAAGTACATACACGGACTGAATAAGTCGGATCTTTTGATAGTTGCGGCACGTCCCGGTATGGGTAAAACGTCATTCGCTATGAATATGGCGACAAATGTCGCAAAATATCATCCCGAAAAATCAATATGCGTATTCAACCTCGAAATGTCGAAGGAACAGCTTGTAAAGCGTATGCTGTCCTCTGAGGGAAGAATTTCAAGCGAGCTTATGTCAACGGGCAGATTTGACCCTGCACAGTGGAGAAATCTTGCCGATGCCGCATTCGTACTGTCGAATATGAATATCTACATAGACGACAGCTCAGCGATAACGGTCAATGAAATGAAGGCAAAGCTGCGCCGTGTCGATAATCTCGGGCTGATAGTAATAGACTATCTTCAGCTTATTTCTTCGGGCAGAAGGGATCTTAACCGTGTAAACGAAATTTCGGAAATGACACGAAACCTCAAGATAATGGCAAAGGAGCTTAATGTTCCGATAATCGTACTGTCACAGCTTGCACGTTCCGCCGAAAAAAAGGATGATAAACGTCCTATGCTGTCAGACCTTCGTGATTCGGGTTCTATCGAGCAGGACGCAGATATAGTTCTGTTCCTGTACCGTGACAGCTATTATAACAAAGAGGCAGAGGATCAGAGAGCCTGCAAGTGTATCGTTGCTAAGAACCGACACGGTGAAACCAACGATATAAACATGATATGGGACGGTCAGTACACGAGATTTACAGATGTGGAGTATGTCCATGCCGAGCAGTAATTTAAAAAATTCCGTTAAAAATACTATAGAACGGTATTCGATGATAAATAAGGGCGATACTGTAATTGCGGCGGTAAGCGGCGGCGCAGACAGCGTCGCCTTGCTGTATGTCTTATATTCGCTGAAAGACGAGCTCGGCTTTTCGCTTGCCGCCTGCCATGTAAATCATAATCTGCGTGGAGAGGAAAGCGACAGCGATGAGCGGTTTGTCCGCAGGATGTGCAGATTCCTTGACATTCCGCTGTACACTGCAAGCATAAAGGTAAATGATTTACGGCAAAAGCACGACAGCCTTGAGGAATGTGCAAGGCGGTTAAGATATGAATTCTTCGAGAGCATAAGCAAGGACAGGCTGATAGCGACCGCCCACACAGCGTCGGATAACTGCGAAACCATTCTCATAAATATGGTCAGAGGCACTGCACTCTCGGGTATATGCGGAATTCCCGCAAAGCGTGACAATATAATCCGTCCGCTGTTATACAATACCCGTGAGGATATAGAGCTTTATTGCAGCGAAAACTGTCTTGATTATGTCACAGACAGCACCAATTTGTCCGATGATTACACAAGAAACAGGATAAGGCATAAGGTCGTGCCTTTGCTGAAGGAGATAAACCCCTCGCTTTTCGGTGCGATAAGCAGGCTGTCGCAGTCTGTGTCGGACGATGACAGGTATCTTGACAAAATCGCATCGGAGCTTATGGAAAAGGCACGCACCGCCGATGATAAATATGATGTCGGTATACTGCGCACCGCCGATGATTGTATACTTCGCCGTATCGTTACGATGATTTTCAAAGATAACGATATACCGCCGAATATGAAAGCGGTTGAAAGCTGCGTAGGAATTATAAGAGCCGGACAGGGAAAGATAAACCCGTGCCAGTTCAGATTTGTTCAGATAAGAAAGAAAAAGCTGTTTGTTGTAACAGACCGTGAGAAATTCAGACGAAATTAATGTGATAAACAGCTTAAAAATGATTATCGCCGTTGCTTTTTCGGCATAATCGTGCTATAATGGCTGTATTGCCGTTTTGTTTTCATCGCTTAACATTTATTTAACATAAGCGATGTATTATTTAATAAAACGTGATTACGGAGAGAATTAGTAGTGAAAAACATACATGATGACATTGAAAGAGTGCTTTTTACGAGCGAGGAGCTTGTAAAAAGAGCTGAGGAAATAGGCAGACAGATAACACAGGACTATAAGGGCGAAGAAGTAACCGTGATAGGCATACTGAAAGGCTCGTTTATGTTCCTGTCGGATGTGCTGAAGAATGTCGATCTTTATACAAAGCTGGATTTCGTAACGGTTCAGTCTTACGGAAACGGCACCACATCCGGAGAGCTCAGACTGACTAAGGATATTTCGGCAGATATAAAGGGCAAACACGTTATTCTTGTCGAGGATATTCTCGACAGCGGAAAAACGCTGAAATTCGTAAAGGATCTTTTTCTTGAAAGAGAGCCTGCGTCGATAAAGGTATGCACTCTGCTCAACAAGAAAGTCAGAAAATCAGAAGTGATCAAGGCTGATTATATCGGCTTTGACGTTGACAATGTGTTCGTAGTAGGATACGGACTTGACTACGCCCAGCTTTACAGGAATCTTCCTTACATAGGTGAGCTTAAGGTCGAGGCACGTTGAAAGCAACGTCGAGGCTGTAAAAATATAACCGTAGAGGCGGTCGGATGCTATGCAGATACGACCGACAGAAAGGGAAACTGATGAATCAGAACAACAAATTCAAAGGCATTTTCATTTACCTTGCAGTTATCGTTCTGCTTGTTATCGGTATGGTAACAATGCTTCAGATGAGTGCAACTCCCGGCGAGCATACAACATACTCAAAGGTGATAAGCGAATTTGACAACTACAACGTATCGGGCTACACGCTTGATCTCGGTTCGGGCGAATTACAATACACCCTGAAAAGCGACAACACAAAGAAGTATAAGTATTCCGTACCGAACGTAAGCCTGTTCTTACAGGATACGCAGGGCTACAGAAAGGCATACAACGAAAAGAATCCCGACAGTCAGCTTGTCGAGGACTTCTACCCCGTTTCAGACAACTCGTTCCTGCTGAGCTTCCTGCCTTATCTGCTGATGGTTGCGCTGATGATAGGATTTACATTCGTCATAATGCGTCAGGCGAGCGGCGGCGGAAAGATGTCGCAGTTCTCAAAGGCAAATGCAAGGACCCAGCCTTCAAACGGTCCTAAAATAACCTTTGCCGATGTTGCCGGTGCCGAAGAAGAAAAGGAAGAAATGAGCGAAATCGTTGATTTCATGAAGAATCCCAGAAAGTATCAGGAGCTTGGTGCAAAGATACCGCGCGGTGTTCTGCTTTTAGGCCCTCCCGGTACAGGTAAGACCTTACTTGCAAAGGCCGTTGCAGGCGAAGCAAACGTTCCCTTCTTCTCAATAAGCGGTTCGGACTTCGTTGAAATGTTTGTCGGTGTCGGTGCAAGCCGTGTAAGAGATCTGTTCGATCAGGCGAAAAAGCACACCCCGTCAATAATTTTCATAGATGAAATAGATGCCGTAGGCCGTCAGAGAGGTACAGGTCTTGGCGGCGGTCACGATGAGCGTGAGCAGACACTGAACCAGTTACTCGTTGAGATGGACGGTTTCACGGATAATCAGGGCGTAATAGTTATTGCGGCTACCAACAGACGTGATATTCTCGACCCCGCACTGCTCCGTCCCGGACGTTTTGACAGACAGATTACTGTCGGCTACCCCGACATCAAGGGCAGAGAGGCTATCCTGCGTGTTCATACAAAGAATAAAAAGCTCGCTCCCGATATTAGCCTTGCTACAATAGCAAAGGGTACGGCAGGATTTACAGGCGCAGACCTTGCAAACCTTGTAAACGAGGCGGCTCTGCTTGCGGCAAGAAACAACAGAAAGGCTATCACTCAGCCTGATATAGAGGAAGCTACCATCAAGGTGGTTGCAGGTCCCGAAAAGAAGTCGAAGGTTGTAAGCGAGGAAGAAAAGCGCCTTACTGCATTCCACGAGGCAGGTCACGCTGTCTGCACGTTCCACTGCAAGACGCAGGATCCCGTACACCAGGTTTCAATCATACCGAGAGGTATGGCAGGCGGCTATACAATGTCGCTCCCCGAGCATGACAGGAGCTTCAGAAGCAAGACGCAGATGGAAGAAGAGATCATTGTTCTTCTCGGCGGCCGTGTTGCCGAAAAGATTGTGCTTGACGAAATCTCGACAGGCGCAAGCAACGATATTGAACGTGCTACCGACCTTGCAAGAAGTATGATAACAAGATACGGCTTCTCCGAAAAGCTCGGTCCTATCGTATACGGACACGATAACTCGGAAGTATTCCTCGGCAGAGATTATTCTCAGGGCAGAAACTACTCCGAAAACGTTGCGGCAGAAATTGACGGCGAGATCCGTGAGCTTATAGACACAAGCTACGAAAACGCAAAGCAGATACTGCTCAGCCACAGAGATCAGCTCGACAAGGTCGCTCATTACCTTATGGAACATGAGAAGATTGACGGTGATGATTTCATAAAGCTGATGAACGGCGAACCGCTTGATGATAATACAGCCGCTCCCGTCAGCGAAAACAGTGATACCGCTCCTGCCGATTGCGATGATACCGCAGAGGCCACCGGCGATAACAACAACGAAACAAACGAATAAATGCATCTTTACAATCGCTCCCTTTTTCAAGGGAGCGATTTTTTTTGCAGATACAAAAAAATCCGTACCGGCAGCTAACCGGTACGGATTTTATGAAAAACAGATTATATAATATCCTTAATGTCGATGTTCTCTCCTGTAAGACCGACATAAGCACCCTGCTTTGCCTCATCGCTTTCTGCGTGAGCCAGTAACCACTTGTTGCAAGCCCAGAGCGTCTTATCTTCATCATATACGGGAGTAATGTTGGGCTTTGCTCCGTTTGTTCCCTTAGGAAGTGCTATGACCACCTTGAAGCATCCGTCCTTAGTCGCATTACAGGGAGCGTAATGCAGCGTTGTAGCATAAACCTCTACAACATCTCCTGCCTTAGCCTTGAAAGCCATAACCTTTGATGTATCAAGCTTGCCGTCAACAATATCATCCTCTTTCGCAACCAGCAGGACAAAATCGCATAAGCCTATGTTGAACTCGCTGTCACGGTGATACTCAAGACAGTTGAGCTTTGTGTTGTGACCGTTGCACCAGCCGAGCTGAACAGGCATACCGCCGTATGCGTTGTTCTGCAAAAGGCCGAACAGCTTTGTATTTTCAAGCGCCGCCTCGCTCGGAACATATCCTACAGCGTCGGGTAACGGCGTGCTCTTATCAAGTGCTGAAAGCAGGTCGCTTACGTCATAACCGGTATGTACCTTGCCGTATGCGGCAAATTCCTTATCGTTTACCGAATATATCTTCATATCAGATTCTCCTTTTAACTTGCAGAATTCTTCTGCGTGTTAACGTTTTCACAAACAGTAAAGAAAACAGCCATAAGCTGAAAACTCATGGCTGTCCTTAATTTAAAATTATTCCTCAGCGGGAGCGCCAACAGGACATACACCTGCGCAAGCACCGCAGCTAACACATGTGTCAGCGTCGATAACGTACTTGCCGTCACCTTCAGAAATTGCCTCAACGGGGCACTGAGCAGCGCAAGCGCCGCAAGAGATGCAATCATCAGAAATTTTATAAGCCATCGGAATGATCCTCCTTGTGATTTTTTGTCATAGAGTTATATGACTTGCTTATATTGTAACACAATTTCAAAAAAAATCAAGACCTTTTGATAAATTTATATTGAAATATCACACTTTTTTCTGAAAATTTACGCCATTTTCAAGTTAGCGTTAAGCAACTGTAAAACCGCTCCCCGTCTTGCTTTGCAGTTTTAGTCGAGTAAAGCGAGCAACTTGTCCTTGCTGACAAAACCTACCGATTTGTCTATTTGTTTACCGTCTTTAAAAGATATTACGCAGGGTATAGAATCTATACCGAATCTTATTGCCAGCTCACGTTCATCGTCCGTATTGACCTTGCATATCTTGATTTCGGGATGTTCTTCTCCAAGCTCCTCAAGCACAGGGCCGAGCATTCTGCACGGACCGCACCACGATGCCCAGAAATCTACTAAAACCGGCTTATCAGACTGTAAAACCTCCTGCTTGAAGTTTTCCGATGTTACATCTATATGGCTCATAATTGATACTTCCTTTCATTTTCTCGGTTTATTGCTTTCCAAAGAATATAGTGCGTAAATTTATCGCACTTATTCTGTATATGATCTGTCTCTTATACACA
>ERZ1026956.1521-NODE-1521-length-10832-cov-5.423587_pt1 | contig 10832 bp, 5 predicted proteins | sample MGYA00519301_ERZ1026956 | MGnify/ENA primary metagenome ERZ1026956 (study PRJEB26926, sample SAMN06164521) | human gut metagenome | biome: ENVO:00009003; feature: ENVO:2100002; material: ENVO:00002003 | host: Homo sapiens | place: USA | collected 2012 ...
GCCTTATCGTCGGCAGCGTCAGATGTGTATAAGAGACAGTCCCGGTACTGGCTTACTGCCTGGTCATGATTCATCTGAATGTACGCCAATGCCGTCTGTGGATCCTTACATGCTTCTTCCAGCCCTGCAGCGGCTGCCGCCATAGAATCTGCACCAATGCTTGCGGATATTCCCTTCAGGCCGTGGATCGTTATATCATAATTAAAAATGTCTTCTTTGTTCTTACATTCTTCAAGCTTCTGGATCCGTTCTTCACTTCCATCCAGATAAGTCTGCAGCAGACTGATATACAGCTCTCTGCTTCCGCCAATATAGGATAAGGCTTTCGCGATATCAATTCCCGGTATGCTCCATTCTTCTGCCTGCTGTAGATCCGGTGTGCCGTCTGTTTCCTGTCCTCCTGTGACAGTATCTCCATTCCCGTCTCCACATTCCGTTACATATTCCTGTGGAAGATTATCTTTAATGATCTGTTCAAAGCGTTCCGGATTGATCGGCTTCGACAGATAACCGCAGAAGCCAGCATCCAGATACGTTTGCTTTGCTCCTGATAATGCATTTGCCGTAATCGCAACTGCCGGTATATCTTTATAAATGCCGCCATCCATGGTCTTCACATGCTGGAGCATCTCGATTCCATCCATTTCCGGCATCATATGATCGATCAGCAGAAGCTGATAGGTATGCTGGCGGATCAGTTCCAGTCCTTCTGCCGCACTAAGTGCCGTATCGATCTGAAGTTTTGTATTCTTTGCAAGTCCAACCACGACCTTCAGATTAACCTCATTATCATCTACAACCAGGATCCGGGCATCCTCTGCATGGAAGGACTCCTGATAACAGACCTCTTGATGAAGCTGTTCTTTATATTTCTTTCTGTAATCCCCGATCTGTTCTTCATTTACGATCTCCTGTCCAACCGTTGCCGTAAATGTGGAACCTTCACCATATACACTGCTGACTGTAATATCTCCACCCATTGCAACCAGCAGATTCTTGGTGATCGGAAGTCCAAGTCCTGTACCTTCAACTGAGCGGTTCCGCTTCAGATCCAGTCGTTCAAAATTTGTAAACAGCTTATCCATATCCTCACTCCGCATACCAATGCCGGTATCGGAAACTTCAATCGTCAGGTTCTGTTTATTATCCATAACAGTTCCTGTGATATAGAGACGAACTTCACCCTTTTCTGTATATTTTACTGCATTTGTTAAAAGGTTCATAATAATCTGTTTGATACGCACCTCGTCACCCTTCAAATTCTCATGCAGCTCCGGTTCTACATAGATCTTAAGTTCCAGCCCTTTTTCCATAATACGCTTCTGGATGGATCGTTCGACATCCTCCACAAGGCTGCTCAGCGAATAGTTCTCATTCACCAGATATACCTTTCCGGATTCAATCTTGGACAGATCCAGAATATCACTGATGATCGTAAGCAACGATTTACCGGAATTCTTGATATACATAGCGTATTCCTTGATATGCGGCTGTCTGCTCTCCCGGAGCACCAGCTCATTCATACCCAGGATCGCATTTAACGGAGTCCTGATCTCATGTGAGATGTTTGCAAGAAATGCGGACTTGCTGTTCGCCGCAGCCTCTGCTTCTTCTGCCTTCTGTTTCAAACGAACCTGAAGCTGCTTGTTCCATGCGATCACCACAAGAAGCATCAGACTTCCAATCAATATGATAAGCAGATCCATAACCGTCTCGCTGACATCGAGTGGATCTGCCTGTGATATATAGCGGCCGGCAAGAACCATATACAAATAATAAACGATGGTACTGATCAGCATAAATATATTCAGTTCCATCTTCTGGTACAATGACACAACAACGGCTGCCGCAAGAAACATATCAGTCAGGCGGTTATGTTCACCCGGTACCAGTCCATACATCGCAACGATTGCAAACAGGCAGCCCGACATACATAATCCATGTATCTTTACCGTAGTCTTTCTGATAAAAGTCACAAGAAAGCTGACCAACATAGTTGCCAATGTCACAACAATGAACACCGGAGCCTTCTGAAACCGATAAAACATCATAATAAAATATGTGGCAAAAAGGATATATACATAAAATACAACCTTTTTCACCCGCTTATCATCCTGCAGAACAGAACCAGAGGCATAACGCTCAACTCCGATCGAAGCTCTGCCTTTTTTTCCCGTCCGGTATACACGGACAAACAGGTTCATATAAAGCATGAAGAATACCAGCAGTACAACAGCCAGTGTCACCGCAGAAGGGATTGCATTTTTTGCTGCCAGTTTGCTGACTTCATTCTTATCCACGATCGCAACCACATACCAGTTATCCAAGATTGGTTTCACAGATATCCATGCACTGTCTGTCTTATAGCTGACAGTACCTTCCGTCTCCGAAGCAAGTTCCTTATCAATATCTGAAACATAATTCTCATATGCACCCGTTCTGTGATATATGCTGTCCAGTGTTTTTCCCATAAATGCGGGATTCTCCCCCGCAATAATGCTTCCGGTCTGATCAACAATATAGATTTCACCCGCTCCTGCATCCAACTCTTTCAGAAGATTTGACAGATCCTCCAGATCAACATCTACACCGATCAGGTTCGAACCGTCCCGGAACATACGTCCGACGGATACCACCTGCCGGTTCGTCTTCATATCCAGATATGGTGTCGTAATCGTAAGTTCTGTACCATTCTGCTTCATCTCCTGATACCAGGAACGATCCTCGATCCGATATCCCTCTGGCTGCTCCCATGCAGTACTCAGCATCAGTTCTCCGTCAATATATCCATAAATCCCCAGATACTGCATACTTTCTTCATTTTTCAGATAATCGGTCTGTTCGGTAAAATACGCACGGAACTCATCCATACTATATCCCGACTCATGCATATACTGCACTGTGAAATAATTCACTGTCAGAATATCAATCGCATCCGACAGGCAGTTCTGACAGGACATAGCGGCATAATCTATATTATTGTTCATCTCATCATCCACCTGCTCCGTTGTCTCCCGGATCTCTCTTGCACAGAAGATCAGGATCACGCCTGCCATAAGGATCACAAATATACTTATATAAAATACCAGTCTTTTATATGCTCTTTTTACCATCGTTCACACTCCCCGCCTCTTATCCGCATTTATACCGTTCCCGATCAGGATCTGTCTGCTAGATTCCTGACTCAAGCAGTTCTTTCAGATGCTCCAATCGCATCTCAAACTGCTCATAAAAATCCCGGTTCTCCTCATATCTCGCAACATACATGATATTCAGAATATACATACACATCTGCTTGATCCGTGCATCCTTACTTTCTTCTGCCCCGTCCTGCATACGGATCCGTGCAAATGTCTCCTGCACCTGCTTCTGAAAATCATGCCACTCATTAATGTACTCTGTATATCTCGGCAGATCCGGTGTATCGATCCATTTTGATACCTTGACCTTCACCTTGCCTGCCCGATCACATTCATGGATCTGAAGAAAGTATTTAAATCCGCCATCCTCATAATATCTGCCAAGCGGAAACAGTCTGCAGAATCCCGGCCTTGCCGCATGGATCCCACATCTGCCTTCTGCATTTAAAAAAGTACATGTTCCATTTACCATCTTGATATTTGGAAGGATCAACCCATCTACAACATTTAGCTCTATCGTATCGGCAAGCAGAGCTTCAAAACTCTTCCCTGTCTCCTTTGTCAGTCTGCTCACATCCAGCGGATCTAAGATGATGGAATTTCCCATTCCCTCACAGCAGGCATGACACCCTTTACATTCATTGCAATATGCTTTTACCATATCCGTCTGATCGTATAAACGACCATCCGATATCTCTTCCAGACTACAATTTCTAAGCATGCTGTTTTACCTCACACAATACTCCATATTTTATCTTGATCCGGTCCAGTTTCAGCAAAAATGGCCGGGCCATGATCCACAGAAACAGAACCGTCGCAAATCCCTGTACCACATCAAACGGAAAGCCGGTTACATACGCTGCCACGATCATCTTAAGGTTCACTGCCGGCTGCCACATGATCACAGATGCCGGATTCATGATACCGCCATAGATCAGAATACAGCACAGGCCGCCAAAGATACACAGGCCAAGTTTCGTCACATTCTGACTTCTGACCCGACTGTTATTAAATACAAGCCCCGCCGCAAAACCAACCAGGCCAAGTGAAAACATCTGCCATGGTGTCCACGGTCCCTGTCCAAATACCATATTCGATACCAGCATCGTCACCGCTCCGGTCACAAATCCGGTCTCACATCCAAATGCTACCCCGCTGATGATCACGATCGCCATAACCGGATTAAAATTCGGGATCATAAAAAATGCTGTTCTTCCGACTGTAGCAAGCGCGCACAGAACTGCCACCGTTACAATATCCCGTGCTCCCAGTGCCTTTGTCTCAAAGGCTGTGAGAAACGGTATCATCATTTCGATCAGAACCAGAAGAGAAATAAAATAATACTTCCGGTCTGACAGAACCGTCTTGCCAAACCAGATCGTTCCTGCCACTGCTGCAATACAAAGAACCGTTATGATCATTTTTTTTCTGCTGATCCGGTTCCTTCTGCGCAGGTCAATATCCTGATCCCTGTTTCTTCCGACCGGACGCAGCAACAGAATATATATGACCGTTGCCAATATAAATATACCATACAAGATCAGATATTGTATACCTTCTCCGGTCACCGTTCCATCCTCGATCAGCCGGGTCAGATCCGCCTGTGTCATTGTCTTATAAAAACAGAACGCCATGATAACCGTTGTAAGTAGAAGTCCCAGTTTTCGGACAAATGACATTTTTTCCGGTTTTTTCTCCTGTATTGATATCTCGCTTTGAGTGCCGCTTCCTATCCGCTCTTCTTCCTGCTTTGCTTCGTCATTTTCCTTCCTGTTCCCGGTATCTGTCCATACAATTCCGTCATCTATATCGTCATCCGGTTGATCCCATGCACCGGTTTTGCCATATGCATGCAGGATATCCTCAACCGTTACAGCGCCCCGGATTGTTTCTTTTGCTATTCTGGCTGCCGCAGTCGTATAGAATTCATTTCCTGAAAAATAATCGTTTGTTCCCGCAACCGTTGCCACTCTGCCATCAAAGATCAGACAGATCCTGTCAGCCGTTTCTGCGCAGAATTCAATATCATGACTTACCATCACGATCGTATGTCCGGAAGCTTTAAGCTTCTTCATCATATGCGAAAACCGTTTTTTAAATGCTGCATCCATGCCCTTTGTCGGTTCATCCATCAGTATCACATCCGGAGCAGCAAGCAGTACCTTTGCAAGTCCAAGTCTCTGCTGTTCTCCCCCTGACAGATCATATGGATGCTGCGTCAGTACAGATTCCAGCCGGCAGAAATGAATACTTTTCCAGATCATTTCCTTCGAAATCTCCTGCTCCGCCACCTCAAACGTCCCATGTCTGCGGATCAGTCCCAGTTCTTCTCCAACTGTATTTGCAGTAAATAACAGCTTGGGATCCTGCGGAAGATATCCGATCCGGAGTTGCTTCTCCCGCCGGATCCTGCCTCTGTCCGGCCGGTAGTTCCCTGCGATCAGGGATAACAATGTTGACTTTCCGCATCCATTTGTACCATTTATGGCAAGGATCTCCTGCCGCTTTACCGACAAGGTAAGTCCGGACAATACCTCTTTCTCCATGGATGAATAATGAAAAAAAACATCCTTGATATTGATCACGTTCTCCGCTGTCTGATTTTTTCCCTGCGTATCCGCCTGCTCTGACTGTCCCCCTGCTGCCATCTGTTCATGTTTCTCATCATACTGCCGCAGCCATTCTCTGCCTTCTGCAACTGTAACCGGACAGTCTGTAACTCCATAACCTGACAATCCAAATGCTATCCTGCATGCCGCAGGGATCTCGATTGCCGGTGCATTCTGTGCCAACAGCACCACGCCATCTGCAATGCTTCCATCATAGATCACTCTGCCATCTTCCATCAGAATGAACTGGCTGCACATCGGCCAGATTTCCTCCAGTCTGTGTTCTGTCAGGATCACTGTAGTTCCAAGTTCCCGGTTAATACGATACAGGCACTGAAAAAATTCCCTCGCTGCCATTGGATCTAACTGGCTTGCCGGCTCATCTAAGATCACCACCTCCGGCGCCATTGCCATGACTGATGCCAGGTTTACCAACTGCTTCTGTCCGCCGGACAATTCATTTACCTTTTTGTGAAAAATCCCATCCAGACCAAAGAACGAACACATTTCCGCTACCCGCTTCTGAATAAAGGCATTGTCATATCCAAGACTTTCCAACCCAAATGCAAGTTCATGCCATACCTTATCCGTTACAAGCTGTGCATCTACATCCTGTACAACAAATCCGATCTGCTCCGTCTGTACACGATCATCTATGTCTCCAAGTTTTTTCCCCTGAAAACAGACAGTTCCTTCCCGTTTTCCACGAGGTGTCAAAACGGATTTCAACTGTCTGAGCAATGTCGTCTTCCCACTTCCGGAACCACCTGCGACAATGACAAAGCTGCCCTTTTCTATGGAAAGGCCGATATCCTTTAATACCGGCTTCAGATAAACATCATCCCTCTCCGATGCAATATCCGGATATGCAAATGTCAGATTATCGATCTCATATAATTTCATCTTTTCTTCCTTTCCCGGATTGCCTGATACAAATGCATCACACATGGCAGGCTTACTAATAACAGATAGCCTGCAAATACCGCAGTTCCCATTCCGTCTGATCCATTTCCTGTTATATCCGGATAATACTGCCAATCGATCACGCCCCGGATCATTCCTGCCGCAACAAAGCTTCCCGCTGCCAGAATCACGACCAGACAGCAGCCATCACTTTTTCTAAAATGAAATAACGAATATGCTGTCCTGCCTTTTAACCCATATCCCCGGCTCTTCATACTGTCACCTGTTATGACCGCCCGTTCTAACGCCCAGGTTGCTGCCGAAGAGATCACCCGCATACCGGTTCGAAGCCGTTTAAAATATTTCCCAGACATCACACAGCCTGCCGCTTTCTGTGCCTGATATACCTGTCGGATCCTTGCGGTAAATTCCGGCAGGAACTTCAACGTCATAGACAGAACGATCGACAGATACGGTGCCAGCCGCCCAAACAGATAGATCATTTTATCAGAAGTCATGATCCTATTGAAGGATGAGAACCAGCACAGTACTGTCACCAGCATTACAGCAGCCGCTATACCATACAGAATAGATTCGAGCGTCAGCGGATTGCCGGACGGCAGATACCGCAGGATCGTCACCCCCTGATGACTAAATACCGGATTAATGAGTGCCGTCAATATCACAACCGGCAGCATATAGCGCAGATTCTGATATAGTGCCCGTCTGCCATTCAGGCAGATAGAATATGAGACCGCTCCCAAAAAAGCGATCCCTAAACTAACCGGATGAAGCGACATCATTGCAAATCCGATGACAAATATAAAATATATCAAATTCACGATTGGATGACTGTCTGCAAATGCATCCCTTCTGATCTTCTTCACCTGTTTCTCCTGTCTGTTATTCAAAATATGGATTTCCTACATCTGCTCCAAGGTCACAGGTGTATTTCCATTCAATCTTATCTCCATCTTTCAATACATATTTTGAGCATCCAAATGCCGGGAACTTCCCATTGACACAATACTCCCAACCGGATAATTCTCCGCAGTCAAATTCATACAGATTATGAATTCCCTCAATGTAGTAGCTTCCGTATAATGCAGTAAAGGAATATTCAAGCTGTATACTCTTTTTTTTCGTAATATCCTTTAATACATCAAATACGGTCTGTCCCTTTTTAAATTCTACCTCGACTTCCTTCAGTATCCAGCCATCGGCAGGTACACAGGACTGCTTACTCTTATCTAACATATTCCAGTTTTTCAGAATATTATCGCAGTTAATCGATATCGTGCAGGTATATGTCTGCTCCTCGGTCTGCTTCTGCTCTGTCGTTTCCGGTTCTTCCGTTGTTGCAGGCTTCTCCGGTTTCTGATGCGCCGGCCGTTCCGTCGTTGGAGCTTCTGTCGTATTCTGCCCCGGTTCTTCTTCCGTCGTTGGCTGTTCGGTCAGAACCTCTGTCGTCCCTGAGGAGCCTTGTCCATCTTCTGTTTCGGAGCTGTCATTTGCAGCCGGACTATCCGCCCGTTTATTTTCGGTTCCGGTTTCACCTGATGCCGTTTCCTGTGTATCTTTATTTGCCGGTTCTTCTGTTGCCACTCCTTCTGATGTCTCATCTGTACGATCCGTGTCCTGACTATCAGCGTCCTGACCGTCTGTTGTTTCCGATTCCGTCATCGATGACCTTCCGGTTTCCTCCTGACCGGTTTCAGTTTCTGCCAGTTCGGTCGAATTCCGGGATTCCGTATGCTGCTTTCCAAATCCGGAAAAGCCTCTGGAACCCGGTGCATTTCCACCATACCAGAATGCCATGGTAAGGATCAGCACCACCGCCAGAATACCAATTATTTTTTTTAAATTTTTTTTAATGAACTTCATATGCTGCTGCTTTCTGTCATACGGTATTTATTGTACCTGTAGTTTCTGTTCTCCGGGTATCTGCATGTTTAGTCAGCTTCTACGATCCCGATCACGCCCGGATATTTACGGTCTTGCTCCAACTGCTGTAATACTTCCTTTTATTCACCGTTTTACAGCTCCGGATCCGTACATAGTATTTCTTTCCGGCTTTTAATCCGGCTATAGTCTTTTTCACGGTTCCGGCTTTTTTTATCGCGATCGTCTTTGCCCCCTGCATGGACGCCTTCGTTCCATACATGATCTGGTAACTGTTCGCCTTCGTGTTCTTCTTCCAGGAACACTTCAGTCTGCCTTTTCCTGTCTTTTTTACTTTCAGGGCTGGCTGTTTTACTCGGTATATTGTGTGTATGGAACTGTATGCTCCATATACACCATCCGCATACGCCCGTATCTTATATGCGTATTTGCTTCCATTTGTAACTTTAGTATCTGTAAAGGAACATCCATTTGCCGCCTTTACCGACTTATATTTCTTCCAGGAGCCATTTTTCGCTTTACGATATATGATATATTTCTCTGCGTCTGTCGTCTTTTTCCATTTCAGCCGGATTCCGGTTTCTGTATTTGTCACCGAAGAAATCACCGTTGCCGTCGGTGCGATCGTGATCGTTCTGCTTACGCTTCCAGTATAATCACCCTTACCTTTTACTACGACCGTTGCCTTGCCCGGCATTTTATTATTCTTATATGTGACTGTATAATCTGTGTCTTTTTTTAAAGTGATCGTTGTTCCATCCAGCTTTTTACAGGTAACAGTCACTGCAGGTCTGATCGTCTTTCCGGTATATATGTATGCGGTCTTTGAAATGGTTACGCTGCAATCTGTCAGATCCATAACACATGCTTTATCCGCATCTGTCATATCATACAAGGTTGCCTTTTTATTCTGGAACCTCTGATACGCTACCAATGCGTAAAACGACTGCTCAGTCGCCATCTGATTGCCGGATTTTTCCGTGTCTACATGTTTAAACATTCCGGTTGATGATATATAAAAATACAACAGACCATCCAGCACAGACTTTCCATTTTTTACAAAACGACTGTCCGTTCTTCCATCAATTCCAAGACTGGATAAAGCCACCAGCACCTGTGCCGTGCTTTCTGCATTCTCACTTCCATATGAACTGTATGCTCCGGAGGTTTTCTGCATATCTGAGAGAACTTGTATGTTCCGGTCCACTGCTTCCCTGATCTGCTTCTGAAGTTCTGTTCCAACAGTTATCCGTCCGGTATAATATGGTGCAAATGCCTGCAATGCCATTGCTGTCACATCCGGATCTGCCCCCTGTGAATCACTTTTCGTCAGATTAAATCCACCATCTGTAAGCTCACTGCTTAATATATAAGATAACAATTTTTCTCTGGATACCTGGGCTGTTGTTTTACCCGATGTGATCTGCGGTATCTCATAATTACCGGAATCCAGCGCAATCAACGCCCAGATTGGTCCATTTAAGCCCTGTTTTTTTACATATGTCATATCCGACAAAGCTGCTGTCAGATCATACCCTTCTACGTTTGACGCATCTATCCCCATAGCAGTCAGTGCAAGAATGGCTCTGGAATTTTCCGTTCCCTTTCTGCTGTCGAGCTTCAATGGCACAGTCTTTGCACTTCCGCCTGTAGTTGTTCCATCAGCAGATGCCTGTGCTTCTCCGGCTGCCTGTAATACCCGTACCAGATTCTCATAATAGGCACGATACCACAATACATTCTTCCGTCCATAACGGCTTTCTCCGATCACAGCCCACTCGCCACCGATTGAAGCATTTGCAGGGCCATACCAGTCTACGACGGAAGTTCCGCCTGTTTCATCTGCCACTTCCACCTTATAGGTTGTCAGCTTTTTCTCGATTGCAACAGACGTTTCCTTCAAAGCCGCCTTATAATCAATAGAAGTATCCGAAGCCGCCTCTACCTGGCTAAGCCCCGCGATCACACCTGTGCCTGCCTGTTTGCCAGTTCCGTCAAATACTCCATTCACAGCAACCTGTCCAAACAAGGAAACAGCCATCACCATTACCAACATATAACTAACAATTTTCGTCCAACGCGATCTATACATTTTCTCTCTGTTTTCTTTTATCTTTCTCATTCTAACCTCATATCATTTCAAAATACATCATGCCCTGCAGCCATGATCTTCATAATCTTTCTTAACAAGTTTTCCTAACAAGCTCATCCATAATGCTCATACATAATACCTGTCTCTTATACACATCTCCGAGCCCACGAGACATCTCAGGATCTC
>ERZ1026956.1529-NODE-1529-length-10797-cov-5.272203_pt1 | contig 10797 bp, 9 predicted proteins | sample MGYA00519301_ERZ1026956 | MGnify/ENA primary metagenome ERZ1026956 (study PRJEB26926, sample SAMN06164521) | human gut metagenome | biome: ENVO:00009003; feature: ENVO:2100002; material: ENVO:00002003 | host: Homo sapiens | place: USA | collected 2012 ...
GGACCTGAAGAGACTCGAACTCTCGACCTCTCGGATGCGAACCGAACGCTCTCCCGAATGGTTCAGATATATGCACCCAAAATTCTTAGAAAATAGCAAAAATATAGGAATATTGAGAAAACCAAGTGATATGTCCTTTTTATACAAAGGCACTTTTTCGGCTGCCCCGCAGCAAGGAAAAGTGTCTTTTGTATTACGGTCATAATTTTGAGGATGCAACGCAAACGCCGGGCAAATGAGCTATTTTGCTGTTTGTAATTATTGAATACCTGATTTGTAAAGAAGCAAATTAAAGGACATTTATGCAAAACATAAATGTCCTTTTTCTATTGTTCAAATTCCGCATGTCGAGGTGATTTTTATGCAATCGCAAGTCAATTTCTCCTACTTTTACGGCGAAGAATCTGAGCAGTTCAGTTACTTCCGGATTCCCAGATTGTTGGTGCGCAGCAAGAAGTTCAAGACACTCTCCGTCGAAGCAAAGCTGCTCTACGGCCTGATGCTTGACCGCATGGGGTTATCTTCCAAACACGGCTGGTATGATGAGCTGGGGCGCGTTTACATCTATTACACACTCGACGAGATTCAGACTGACCTCATGTGCGGACACAACAAAGCGGTCCGACTCTTGGCCGAGCTGGATACCGGAAAAGATGGTTTTGGCCTGATCGAGCGCGTGAAGCAGGGGCAAGGCCGTCCGGCAAAGATTTACGTCAAAAAATTCACCACGACCGATGTGCCAGAAGCTCCCCTTTCTGCGCCTATTTCAGACTTCCCGGATTCGGAAATCCAGACTTCCCAAAAACAAACTTCCAGACTTCCGCTTTTGGGAAGTCAAGACTTCCCAAAACGGGAAGCAAGTTATTTAGATAATATCTATCCTGAGTTTAGCTATCCTGATCCATCTATCTATCCGGCGCAAGCGCCGCCGGGAAATGGAGATCGATTGATTGAGCGATGGAGTTTGAAAGAGCGCGTCAAAAATCAAATCGAATATGACGCGCTCTGCACGCAGTATGCCGCCGAGGACGTGGACGCGCTGGTGGAGCTGATCTCGGAAGTCCAGAGCAGCACCGCTGATGCCGTCCGGCTGGGAAAAGAGCAAGTCCCCATCGAGATCATCAAGGAACGGTTCCGGCAGCTCACACAGATGCACGTTGCCTACATTCTGGACAGCCTGCGGACAACCACGACACAAATCAATAACATCAAAGCCTATCTTCTGACCGCGCTCTACAATGCGCCGACGACGATGGGCTTTTTCTATTCCGCTCAGGTGCAGCATGATTTCGGCAGAAAATAGGTCTCATGGTGAGACGTATTTTTTGATATAAAAATTCAATTTTGGAGGTCCCACATGGCAGAAGAAAAAGCCCGCGACCCGACGAAGCCGGAAATCAAGCCGGTTAGCATCCCACTTTCCAAAATCCACGACCTGCCCGGCAGCGTATTCGCGCCGCCGAGTCCGAAAAGTCTGGAAGCGTTGACGAGCAGCATCGTCCTAAAAGGCGTACAGGAGCCGGTTATCCTGCGGCAGCGCGAGGATGGCGAGTTTCAGATCGTTTCCGGCAACCGCCGCCGCAAAGCCAGTGAGCTTGCGAAGAAAACAGAGATTCCCGCGTTCATCTATGATATGACGGAAAAAGAGGCGCGGGATTTCCGTTTGCGCGGCAATGCGAAAGGCACACCGCCCGGAAAGCTGCTGCCCGAAAGTGAGATCGGCAAGAAACGTGAAGCACCCGCAAAAACGCCGGACAAGGCTGCGGAAAATAAGACACCGGTTACGCAGCCAAAGCCGTCTGAAAAGGCCGCCGAGGTAAAAGTCGCACCCACACCAGCGCAGAAGAAACAGGATGAAAAACCGAAAGCGGCTGCACCTACGGAAAAGGCTGACGCAGACGGCAAAACTCCGGTCATGCCACCGAAATCGCCAGACAAGGCCGCTGATGCAAAACCTGCGCCAACGCCGGAGGCGAAGAAACCGGAAGAAAAGCCGAAAGCGGTTCCGTCTCTGGAAAATGAGGATGCAGACGGTAAAAAACCGGATATTGCTCCGAAACCGCTTGAAAAGCCAGCCGAGATAAAACCAACGCCCACGCCGGAGCAGAAAAAGCCGGAGGACACGCCGAAAACGGCTGCACCTACGGAAAAGATTGATGCAGACGGAAAGAAACCGGGCGTACCGCAGAAGCCATCTGAGAAGCCTACTGAGTTCAAGTCCGCACCGGTGTCCGAGCCGAAAAACCCGGAAGAAAAACCGAAAACGGACGCGCCCACGGAAAAGGCCAGTACAGACAGCAAGGGTTCGACCACACAGTCGAAGCCGCAGGAAAAGGTCGTAGAGGTCAAACCGGCCCCGGCAGTTATGCCCGGTCCCGCCGCTCTCGGTCCGACCGGAACAAAAATCACAAAGATTTTTGACGAGCGGCTGATGCCCCCGGACGAACACGCCATGAAAGATCTTCCGGTTCCGAAAGATGGAGAATCCTATTTCATCACGCTCCACCCTGCATATCTGGAAAAATCTGAGTTCAACACCGTTTCCGTAGACACAAACAGCGACGATTACAAGGAGCTGAGAAAATCTATCGAGCTGAACGGCGTGAAAGACCCGGTTCTGACCAGAATCAATCCCAAGGGCGGCTTGGAAATCCTTTCAGGCCAGCGGCGGCACATGATCGCGCGAGAGCTGAATTATCCGGTTCCGGCCATCATCCAGAAAATCGACGACAACGACGCGATGATCCTCGTTGCGGACAGCAATCTGCATCGACCGCATATTTCCACATACGATCTTTCGCGGACGCTGCGCAATAAAATGACCGCGATGAAACGCAAGGCAGGACGGAAGAAACGCGGCGTACCGGGTGCGGACGAGCTGCAAAGCGACGCGATGCTGGCAAAAGAAATGGGTATCAGCACCAGCAAACTGAACCGAATTATCCGCCTTTCCGAAGCAACCAAAGCTGTCTGCGATGCAGTGGATGATAACTCGCTGGAATTGTCGATTGCATCAGATTTGTCATTCCTGTCTCCAGAACATCAAAATGCAGTCATTGATCTGGTGGGTCTGAACCTGAAACCAACGGTCAAACGTGTGCAGCGTTTAAGAGACGCAGAGAAACGCGGAAATCTGGACGATAAGACGATGCGGGCGATTCTGGAGGACAAAGATATTCAGCCGGTCAAGCCGCCTGAGCCGCCGAAGCCAGCGCCGACGCAGCCAGACCCACCGTTTCCGGTTGCGTCAATGGTAACACCCAACGTGTCGCCAGCACCGGCACCGGCCACGGGCACATCACCTGTCACGCTGGCACCGTCGAATATGAAGCCGGTCATGCCGGAACCGCCGAAACAGGAAAACACCGCGCGGCCACCCGCAACGCAGACGGTGGAAAAGCCGGAGACTGCACCAACGTCAGTCAGCAACGTCATTCCGATCTCCGCAGAGAGCAAGCAGCCGGGCGACTCCAAAGCAGCGGACGATGAACCGATTGAGTTTAATTCGCCGCGTGAAAATTTGTATTCGCTGAAAGTCACGTTAGGTGGAGATCGACTGCGCAGATACTTCCCGGACGTTACAATGCCTGCCTTGGCAATTACTGAGAGTATCTATTCTGCGTTGGAGGAACGCCGACAGCGCGAAGCACGGATGAAGCAAAAAACGGAAATTCTGCATCCGAGCAAACCCATCCCAACACGCTGATATGCACCACAAATCATTACTGCACCGCCTGGTGGTGCCGCCCTGACAATTATATTTAGGAGGATTCACACATGAATTACCACCCCAAGCACAAATCCAACTCGCGCACCGCCGTCTGGATCGGTGCTGGCGTTCTCGCCGCCGTTGCCATCGGCGCGATCATTTTCATCATCGTTACGCTCCGCTCTCCCATGACAAAGGAAGAAGCCCGCGCCAAAGCCGGAATCGTTTATGATTCTTCCGCCACTGAGGGCGGTTGGGATAACCTTTCGCCGGAGGAGATCGAAGCACGTCTGAACGAAAAAGTAGCCGAGGGCATGATTAACATTTCGGCCAACACTGCCCCAATCTTTGAGGACGGTTCTTCGGAGGGAAACTTGATGCTCGTAAACGAGAGCATCAATAATTATCCACAAAAGGTCCAGATTGTCCGCAATGACACGGGCGAACAGATTTACGAATCCGGCGCTATCGCCGTCGGCAGCAAAATCGAACGCGCGAAGCTGGATGTTGTTCTCCCCGCTGGTACATACGAATGTACCGCGTATTTTCACAACTTGGACCCCGAAACCGGCGATATTATCGGCACGGCTGGGGCCATCATCACAATCACCATCAAGAATTAAATTTTCAAAACAACAAAGGAGTATTTTACCATGAAAAACACCAAGAAGATCGTTTCCCTCGTTCTCGCAATTTGTATGCTCGCGTCCCTCGCCATTTCCGCTTCCGCTGCCAACACCGTGGACGCTTCTGGCGGCACTGGCACTTCGTCTGTTACCCTGTCCAGCACCGCGGATGGCAGCATCGGCGGCGATCCGGCTGCCACGAAGATGAGCGTCACTGTCCCGACCGTCCTGCCCATCGCAGTCGGCACGGATGGCACGGTCAGCACCGCCACCGATGCGAAGATCGTAAACAACTCGTTCGGCGCTGTCAAGGTCAACTCCGTCAGCATCGAAGCCGCGCAGGGCTGGTCGCTGGCTGCGTTCGGCGACAAGGCTACCCTTGCCCACGAAAAGGTCAACTCCAACAAGTTTGGCTTCTCCATCTCTCTTGGCAACGGCGAAAAGAGGCTGACCGACGACAAGAACGCTTCCAAGCAGACGCTTCTGGACGCTGCTGTTGAAGGCTGCTTCATGTCCGGTGTGGGCGACACCTCTGCGAACTCCATCGGGATTAGCTATGACGCCATCGTGACGCCGGTTTCCGAAGCTGTGACCAACACCGCGATTGCGTCCGTGTTGTTCATTATCGCTTGGGATGCGGTCTAATTCAATCGCCTATCGCACAGGGGAACGCGCAAGCGTTCCCCTTAAATTCTAACAGGAGGTATTCAACGTGAAGAAAAAACGAATCCTCGCAATGTTGCTTGCCGTTACGTCGTGCCTGTCGCTGGCCGTCAGCGCGTCGGCGGCAAACACGGTCAACCGCAAAGCCACAGATTTCCGCGATTTCGATAAATCCGCATGGTACGCCGAAGCGGTCAGCGCCGCTGTGGATAACGGCTTGCTTTACGGTAAATCCAGCAGCATTATCGACCCGAACGGTGATATGACTCGCGCGGAAATGGCCGCGATCATCAACCGCTCGTTCGGGTGCTACAAAGCGGCGGACATCAGCCAGTACAAGGACGTTGCAAAATCCAAGTGGTACTACAAAGATGTTGCGCTCGCCGTCCAGATGGGTACTTATAACGGGCGCAGCAGTTCAACAATGGCCCCGGACGCGCCGATCTCGCGGCAGGAAGCCATGACGGTCGTTGCCCGTGCGCTGGAACTGGACTACGATTCGTATTCCAAAACGGATTTGTCCGTATTCTCCGACCGAAGCAAGATTTCCAACTGGGCGCTGCCCTATGTGCGCGCGATGGTCGGTGCGGATTATATTCACGGCCGCGGCAAAATCCTTGCCCCGCTGGACAACATCACCCGCGCCGAGTTTGCGCAGATTTTCCATAACATCATCGGCACTTACATTGTGTCCAAGGGAACCTACGACAAAGACATCAAGGGCAGCGTCCTGATTCGCACCGACGATGTAACGTTCAAGAATATGACCGTGGACGGCGACCTCATCATCGGCTGCGGCGCGGCAGACGGCAAAATCGTGCTGGACAACGTGACCGTCAAAGGCAGATTGCTTGTCTGGGGCGGCGGTACGGCAGCCATCTATTGCAATAACGGCACAAATATGCCCGCTGTCGTGGTCGCGCGCGTAGATGAAGCCGTAAAGGTAATCTATGACCGTGACAGTACGCTGGCTGTTATCGACACCATCAAGGTACGAATTACAGAAAGAGCGAAGCAGTACAAGGAAACAGAAGTCATTTTTTACGACGTTTCCGGACTGCGCGAAGCACAGAAGCAGCTCAATGCCATCGTCGCGGACAATCAGATTGATATTACTGCTCCTGCTCATCTTTACGCGATTGTCGGAGAAACCGGCGTAAAAGCGGAGTTCGTGAACAACAGCAAGAACGATACCTATAAGGTAGAAATTCGCCGCAACAAGGACAATACACTGATTGCCGACGCTTTTGAGCTTGCCGCCAGAAAATCTATCTCGACGCTTACGCTTCTCGAAATTCCGGAGTTCGGCAACGTAGATTGCACGGTCACGATCACAGCATTCCGCGACGGCAAGCAGATCGGCTCCATGCGAACCGAACTCGTTTTGCACACAGCGTATTTGTGGCCCAAGGAGGTGCAGTGATGAGCAAAAAGAAACTTATCACTTTACTGTTGGCACTGACAATGATCCTATCACTGGCTACGGGTGCGTCGGCAGCGGAAACAACCGAGGCCCGTGTGCCGGTGACGCTCACCGTGGTCAACACCGTCGCGCCAATTTCGTGTACAGTTCCCGCTGCGCTGCCGGTTTCTCTCGTTGACGGCTATGTGGTCTGCGCTAACAATGCCGCAATCTCCAACACCGGCAAAACCGGCGCAATTCGTGTGACCAAGGTAGATGTTCAGGCGGGCACGTTTGAAATCGGCAATTTTGACGATTTTACGGCAAGCAAGAACAGCATCGCACTGTCCATCAACGGCTGCTCGACCAAGGGCGCGGGCAGCCTGACGCTTGTGGACGGTGCGTTTCCGTCTATCAACGCTGAGAAGTCTCTGGCAATTCGCTACAAAGCAAAGGTTTCTGCGAGTGAAGCCGTGACCAACGTCAATGCGGCAACTGTGATTTTCACGATTGCCGCCGTCATGGAGGGTTAAGCTATGAAATTCAGAAAAATCACAGCACTTCTGCTTGTCCTCTGTATGCTGCTGTCTTTGAGCATTTCAGTGTTTGCCGCCGAAGCGGACGAACACACGATCTATGACAGCGCGCCTGACGAAGAACCCGTGGTTTCCAGCGAAGCCGCCACCTCCGGCACGATCCAGAACAGCGGCATTCGCTGGTCGCTGGATGAAAAGGGCTGGCTGACCATCTCCGGCAGCGGCGAAGCGCCGGTCTTTACCAGTGTGGACGATCAGCCGTGGGCGGCTGTCCGCGACCAGATCACCGAGGTCTGGTTTGAGGACGTGGAAACGCTGACCATCCCAGATCTGGCATACTGGTTCGAGGGCTGCGTCAACCTGACCACCGCCGAGCTGCCGCTCGCCCCGGTCATTGGCAAGCACGCATTTTATGGCTGTTCCAAGCTGAGTACAATCACAATGTATTACGGCGAGACCGTTCTGAAAAGCATTGGTGAGGACGCTTTCTGGCGCGAAGCCGATTCCGGCGACACACTTTATATTGCGTATATCATTGGCTACCCGGAATCGACCGTGCCGTTCTACACCTATGATTGGGCGGCTTCCAACCGCAGCAACCGGTATTTTTACGATTTGTACGGCGTGTATTCGAACGCCGACGGTGCTGCATCCACTGTTGCTGATTCCGGTATTATGAAAGCGCCCGCGAAGGCTGTGTCTCGCGCGTCCACCGGCATTGTCGGCACCTGCCCAAGCTGTAAGCAGTATTCTTTGCAGGGGACCTACGTTTCCACGACGCATACATCCAGAGGGCATCAGGAGTATTATGAGTGCTACAAGTGCCATTATGTTCAGAATTTGGGGACTTATGTGTATAAAGACCACGGTTCCGGCTCGTATGGTTCTTGGACTTGCCCGGATTGCGGAAGCCATACATGGGTTTTGGACTATGAAAATGATGCCACTTGCACGCGAAACGGCTACCGGGAATATAGCTGCGATTGCGGCCAGAGCAAGCGCGAAACCATCTACGCAACCGGTCACAGCTATTCTTATGGAAGCTGGGAGCAGTATTCAGCCTCGCAGCACCGGCGCGAAGCCTATTGCCGGAACTGCGGCGATTCGGATTACGAATATGCCAGCCACAGTATGAGCTATGGGGCGTGGAGCAATTATTCGGACAGCCAGCATAGCCGAACGGCATCCTGCCGCACCTGCGGATACAGCACTACGGATTACGGTAATCATAGCTATTCTACCGGTTCGTGGAGCAAGTACAGCGATACCCAGCACCGCAGAAGCAAGACTTGTTCCGGCTGCGGCGCATCGACCTATGACTACGCCAATCACAGCTATTCCTATGGTTCGTGGGTGTCGGACAGCGAAACGCAGCATAAGCGCACCAAGACGTGCTCGGCCTGCGGCGATTCTGGCTATGAATACGCTGACCACACTGACGCGAACGGTGACGGCAAGTGCGACGATTGCGGCGCAACTGTTTCCTTGACCGTCACATGGGACGCAGGCAGCAACGGCGGCACCATCGACGGCAAGGCCAGCTTTTCCGAAACCGTGAAGCTGAACAGCAAGCCGACCGCGCCGGGCAGCGTTCCCGTCAAGACCGGCTACACTTTCAAGGGTTGGTTTACGGCCAAGACGGGCGGCAGCCTTTACAGTACGGTCACGATCACCAGCAGCACGACATTTTACGCGCAGTTCGCGGCCAACAAGTACACCGTAACATGGGATTTGGGCATCGGTCAGAGCGAAACGACCGAGCAGACTTACGGGGAAAAGCTGCTGCTGCCCAAGGACCCGGAACGCAAAAATGCAGAATTTTTAGGCTGGTTTACGGAGAAAGACGGCGGTACAGAGGTTGATTCCAACACCATCTATACGACGGACGGTGAAACAACTTATTACGCCCATTGGGAGATTACCGAGGTGTTTTCCGTGACCGTGCCGGTTACATTGCCGCTTATCGTTGACGAAAGCGGCGAGGTTCATGCCGGCACAGCAGAGATTATCAACGGCTCTACTGGCGAGGTCGTTGTATCCAGCGTTTCGATTTCCACCAAAAACGGTTGGCAGCTCGTTCCCTACACGACCGATATGGCACACGAAAAGGTTGATGCCCAGCTTCTCGGCTTTAAGATTAACGGCGCACAGACTACAAAAAACGGCAATGCGGAAACATTTGCACTGTCCGCTCCGTGGGAAATTGCGGAGAACAGCCGGATGACGCTCTCTTATGATGCTGTTGTCAGCGCCGTTTCCAAAGCAATCACTGAGCAGGAGGTCCTGTCCGTCGTATTCGTGCTGGAATGGGGCGGAGAATAACTGTATGGATGAAGAAAAAGTCACAGAGCAAATGACCGTGCTTGTCGTCGAGCCGGGCTATGCGCCATACGAAAAGACGATTCCGCATGAGCTTCATGCCATGCAGGAGATCGTAGGCGGCCTGATTACGGTTATTTATCCGTATGAGGAGCCAATCGGCATTGTCGCAAATGACGAGGGGTTGCTTTTGAACATGGATTTCAACCGCAGCGTCGAGGGCGGCTATGGTGGTCTGGTGGGTCCTTTTTTCGTGTGCGGTTTGACGGAGGACAGCTTTTGTTCGCTCCCTCCCGACCAGATGGAACGCTTCAAGAAGAAATTCCATAAGGCTGAGATTCTGGTAGGCTTTTGCGGAAATGAACCAGTCACATTGAAGGTCGAGCCGAAGCAGAAGGTTTTGAACCCCGAAAAGCAGCGCAAACCACCGTCGCAGGAGCGTTGAAATGGGGTTTGAACTGACCGGTGCAACACCGGACGAACGGCTCAAAGAACTGACCGAAAAACTGGAACAGGGTGTCAGCGAGATTTTTACCAGTGGGCGCTACGCGGAATATCTGTCTGCCATGTCAAAATTTCACACATACAGTTTCGGCAACGTCATGCTCATTCTCATGCAAAACCCGGCTGCATCCTGTGTGGCCGGGTTTCACACATGGAAGAAAGAGTTTGGGCGCAATGTAAAGGCACATGAAAGCGGCCTGAAAATTCTCGCTCCGTGCCCGTATCGGCGGTTCATCGAGCAGGACAAGTTGGACAAGAATGGTAAGCCTGTGCTTGATGCAGCAGGCAAACCGCTCCGGGAGCGGACACTGGTGCAGCTCATGCGATTCCGTATTGTCACCGTCTTTGACATTTCACAGACCGAGGGCAAGGAGCTTCCCAGCATTGGTGTATCGGAGTTGAGTGGAAATATTGACCGGTTTGAGGAACTGGCGAACGCGATCACAAGCGTTTCGCCGGTTCCCATTTTATATGCCGCGCCGCCCAGCGCGGCCAAGGGCTGCTTCAATCATGTCACGGAGGAAATTCTCGTCCGCCCTGGCATGAGCCAGAAGCAGACGGTCAAAACCATGCTCCATGAGATCAGCCACGCCACACTCCACCGGCGCAAGAAAAACGAACCGCCGTACAAAGACCAGCACACGCGCGAGGTTGAAGCCGAAAGTGTGGCGTATGTCGTTTGCCAGCATTTTGGGATTGATACGTCGGATTATTCTTTCGGCTACGTCGCCGGGTGGAGCAAGGGCAAGGAACTGAATGAGCTGAAAGCATCACTCGATACCATCCGTTCCTGCGCCGCCGATCTGATTGACGCCATCGAAAAGCAATGTCCGTCATTAGCAGTTTCCAGGCAGCGTACCGTGTCTGCCACGCTGGAGCGATAGCGGGAGGTGCATGACGTATGCCCGTTTACACCCGGCAGGATTTAAGCATCATGCAGGCGTGGCCGCTGGAACGCAAAATTCGTGTGACACAAGCTAAAATTCTGGAACTGTCTCTTATACACATCTCCGAGCCCACGAGACATCTCAGGATCTC
>ERZ1026956.1535-NODE-1535-length-10761-cov-5.712217_pt1 | contig 10761 bp, 7 predicted proteins | sample MGYA00519301_ERZ1026956 | MGnify/ENA primary metagenome ERZ1026956 (study PRJEB26926, sample SAMN06164521) | human gut metagenome | biome: ENVO:00009003; feature: ENVO:2100002; material: ENVO:00002003 | host: Homo sapiens | place: USA | collected 2012 ...
CCTGAGATGTCTCGTGGGCTCGGAGATGTGTATAAGAGACAGGTATGTTGCAGATCAGGGCAACATTCAGACTGTGAGTGTAAGTGGAATCATCATATTCCCGCATGTTCTGGAGCATGTCCAGAATGCTGATGCTGCCGGAATGATTGGCTACGATGGCCATGGTGTTCTTCAATAGGGTATTCACATCTAAAGAGGTATTTTTTTGAATCACGAGATTCATATTTTCCCGGAACAGTTCAACATCATTTTCAAAATCTGTCTTGAACAGTTGAAATTCCGGAGAACTCTTAATGCGCTCGGAGTAAGAGAGCTCAGTGTCAGTAGAATCCTCAGCAGGCCGCACGGGTTGTATGATATCCTCGACAAAAATGGTGAGGATACCGTACAGATCCAGCTTGGTGATCAGTTTATCCGTAAGGATGGTCCCTTTTTGTATCAGAAGCTCATGGTCCAGATCATAGACGTCTTCGGCGACGGTCATGCCGGGAACCAGTTGGGTGATGGACAGCCTTTTCATAAGTATTCTGCTCCTTATCATGAAAAGAAAATTTAACTGATTTCATTATAATAATTTTTATCCGGACTGTCAATTTGTGCAGGCTCTTAGGGGGCCACATCCTGTTCATAAAATTTTTACAGTCTTTTCACGCCTATGGTCGCATTGAAAGGTTGAAACATAAAGGAAAATCTGCTACAATAACCTTTGAATTATGCGAAGACCCATGGACATTTTATTGTCAAAAGGGTGTGGAAATGAGGAAAAAATGAGCGTTATTGAGAAGATATTTGGCACGCACAGTTCCAGAGAACTGAAGCGTATTGAACCTCTGGTGGACAAGATCGAGGCACTCCGCCCTACAATGCAGGCACTTTCCGATGAGGAACTGCGGGGTAAGACCGAGGAGTATAAGAAGCGTCTGACCGAGGGAGAGACTCTGGACGATCTGCTTCCGGAGGCTTATGCAACCGTAAGAGAGGCTGCAAAGCGTGTTCTGAACATGGAACACTACAGAGTACAGCTGATCGGTGGTATCATCCTGCATCAGGGACGTATCGCAGAGATGCGTACCGGTGAAGGTAAGACACTGGTGTCTACACTTCCTGCTTATCTGAATGCTTTGGAAGGCAAGGGCGTCCATGTCGTTACCGTCAATGACTATCTGGCGAAGCGTGACGCGGAGTGGATGGGGCAGGTACATGAGTTCCTGGGACTGAAGGTCGGTGTGGTACTCAACAGCATGACCTCCGAGGAGAGACAGGAAGCTTACAAGTGTGATATCACTTATGTTACCAACAACGAGCTGGGATTTGATTATCTGCGTGATAACATGGTTATTTATAAGGAACAGCTGGTTCTGCGTGGACTGCATTATGCCATCATCGATGAGGTGGACTCCGTACTGATCGATGAAGCGAGAACCCCTCTGATCATTTCCGGACAGAGCGGCAAGTCCACAGCTCTGTACGAGATGTGTGATCTGCTGGCACGTCAGATGAAGCGCGGTGATGATGTACAGGAACTGACCAAGATGGATGCCATTATGGGTGTGGTACAGGAAGAGACCGGAGACTTCGTCGTTAACGAAAAGGATAAGATCATCAACCTGACCGCAGCAGGTATGGAGAAGGTTGAGAGATTCTTCCACATTGATAACTTCGCTGATCCCGAGAATCTGGAGATCCAGCACAATATCATTCTGGCATTGCGTGCCCATAATCTGATGTTCCGTGATAAGGATTACGTGGTAAAAGATGACCAGGTACTGATCGTCGATGAATTTACCGGACGTATCATGCCGGGACGCCGTTATTCCGACGGTCTGCACCAGGCAATCGAAGCAAAAGAGCATGTAAAGGTGAAGAGAGAAAGTAAGACGCTTGCATCCATTACCTTCCAGAACTTCTTTAATCTATTCGATAAAAAGTGTGGTATGACCGGTACAGCTCTCACTGAGGAGACCGAGTTCCGTGAGATCTACGGCATGGATGTTGTTGTGATCCCTACGAACCGTCCCGTTATCCGTAAGGATCTGCAGGATGCTGTATACAAGACGAAGAGAGAGAAGCTGAACGCTATCGTGAATGCGGTAGAGGAAGCGCATGCCACAGGACAGCCTGTACTGGTAGGTACGATCACGATCGAAGCCAGTGAGGAACTGAGCAGGATGTTAACCAAGCGCGGTATTCAGCACAAGGTTCTGAATGCAAAATTCCATGAACTGGAAGCAGAGATCGTAGCCGATGCCGGTGTACACGGTGCGGTAACCATCGCTACCAACATGGCAGGTCGTGGTACGGATATCAAGCTGGATGATGAAGCGAGAGCCGCCGGCGGACTGAAGATCATCGGTACCGAGCGTCATGAGTCCAGACGTATTGATAATCAGCTGCGTGGTCGTTCCGGACGTCAGGGAGATCCCGGTGAGTCTAAGTTCTACATCTCTCTGGAAGACGATCTGATGAGACTGTTCGGTTCCGAGCGCCTGATCAGTATGTTCAATACCTTAGGTATCCCCGAAGGACAGGAGATCGAGCACAAGGCATTGACCAATGCCATCGAATCCGCACAGAAAAAGATCGAGAGCAACAACTACGGTATCCGTAAGAATCTGTTAGAGTATGACCGTGTCATGAGTGAACAGAGAGAGATCATCTACGAGGAGCGTCTGCGGGTACTGAACGGCGAGAGCATGCGCGATGTGATCTACAAGATGATCACCGATATTACCGAGAACTGTGTAGATATCTGTATCAATGACGACGCAGATATCTCCGACTGGGATTTCAATGAGTTAAATACCCTGCTCATTCCTACGATCCCGTTACAGCCTCTGACACCGGAGCGTGTGAAGAAGCCCAAGAAGAACAGCTTAAAGCAGCAGTTAAAGGAAGAAGCTGTGAAGCTGTACGAAGCAAAAGAGGCCGAGTTCCCCGAACCGGAAGCCATCCGTGAGCTGGAGCGTGTGGTTCTGCTGAAGGTTATCGACCGTAAGTGGATGGATCATATCGACGACATGGAGCAGCTGCGTCAGGGCGTGGGCTTACAGGCATACGGACAGAGAGATCCTCTGGTAGAGTACAAGATGAGTGGTTACGAGATGTTCGATGAGATGACCCAGAACATCCGGGAAGAGACTGTGAGACTTCTGTTCCATATCAAGATCGAACAGAAGGTAGAACGTGAGCAGCAGGCGAAGATCACCGGCACGAACAAGGATGATTCCTTACCGAAGGGACCTGTAAAGCGTGAAAATGCAAAGGTGTATCCGAACGATCCCTGCCCCTGCGGAAGCGGTAAAAAATACAAGAACTGCTGTGGACGGAAGGCCTGATGTTTTCTGACGACAGCGGAAGACGGTGCGGCAGCGCGGGCAGACGGTGTGCCTGCCGTAAAAAGTGAGAATTACGATAATAGAAAATAATAAAATAAGAAAGTAGGTGACGTTAAGTGGTTGAATTAGATCAGATGAAGACAGAAATTCTGTCTTACGAAACACCTTTAGCGGAAGTGAGGGATTCACTTTGACCTTGCTAACAAGGCAAAGCGGATCGAAGAAATGGAACGTGAGATGGAGGCTCCCGGATTCTGGGATGACCCGGAGCGTTCCAACCAGAAAATGAAAGAACTGAAGAACCTGAAGGATACGGTGGGAGAGTGTGATAAGCTTTCTACACAGTACGATGATATCCTGACTCTGATCGATATGGGATATGAGGAGAACGATGAGTCTCTGATACCGGAAATCCGCGGAGAACTGGATGAATTCATCAGGGAATTCGACGAACTTAGGATCGGTACCCTATTGTCCGGAGAATATGATAAGAACAATGCGATCTTAAAGCTTAATGCCGGTGCCGGCGGTACCGAGAGCTGTGACTGGTGCGGTATGCTGTATCGTATGTATACCCGTTGGGCGGAGCGCAAGGGCTTTACCATTGAAGTACTGGACTACCTGGATGGTGATGAGGCCGGGATCAAGTCAGTGACTTTCCAGGTCAACGGACTGAATGCCTATGGCTACCTCAAATCTGAGAAGGGTGTACACCGTCTGGTGCGTATCTCTCCTTTCAATGCCCAGGGTAAGCGTCAGACATCCTTTGTATCTCTGGATGTTATGCCGGATATCGAAGGAGATCTGGATGTGGATATTGATGAGAAAGATCTGCGCATTGATACTTATCGAAGCAGTGGTGCCGGTGGTCAGCACATCAACAAGACATCATCTGCTATCCGTATCACCCATATCCCGACGGGAACAGTAGTGCAGTGTCAGAACGAACGAAGCCAGTTCCAGAACAAGGATAAGGCAATGCAGATGCTGAAAGCCAAGCTGTATCTGTTAAAAAAGGAAGCAAATGCCGAGAAGCTGTCGGATATCCGCGGCGAAGTCAAGGAGATCGGCTGGGGCAACCAGATCCGTTCCTATGTATTGCAACCTTACACACTGGTCAAGGATCACCGTACCGATGTGGAGACAGGTAATGTGGACGCAGTACTGGATGGCGGACTGGATATCTTCATCAATGGCTATCTGAAATGGATCAGCGTACAGGGAGATAAGAAGACAGAGAATTCATAGTGGACAAAATAAAAACACATTCCATAGGCGTTTGACTTATGGAATGTGTTTTTGCATACATAATAATCATAATAAATATCCGTTATTGGCGTTCGTTCTGCATCAGATCCAGAAAATATAAGGTCTGGGTCATGTTCATATATGGCACCAGCCACAGAGTTCCGATACCGAAGCTCAGCAAACACAGAAATCCCAGCGGCAGGAAGCTCATCTGTAAGCAGAACAGCTCCCATTTATGTCCCTTCATAATGCGGAAGCTTAATTTCATCAGTTCCATAGCGCTATACTGGGGAAAATCCAACAGTAAATAGTAAGCCTGGGATAAACCAAGGGATAACGGAATATAGATACACATACCGATGACCATAAGCACAATGCACAGGATTGCCATGGTTATGGCGTCAAAGCCCTTCCCTGACCGCAGGAGAAAATAGCAGATATCAAACGGAAGTGTACATGCCGTATTCAGCAGGATCAGTACTGCGGAGATCCCAAGCGATTTTTTGAATAAGTATTTGAAGCCGTAGAATAGATTGGCGGTTACAGCAGGCCTGTTGCAGGCAGTATTCAGATAGAATAATGTAATGCCGGTCTGAAACACTCCGGCAAAGATCGACAATAAAGTCGTAGTCGCCGTCAAAAGCAGATATTCCGTCAGAGATGTCTCTGCGCTTCCGCCCATAATTGTCCGTACGGTAAGGATCATAGTGAAGGTCATGCTGACGGCAAAGGTGAGGGAAAATACGATCAGACTTCGGCAGATGGACAGCAGGATGGCATTGCCGTAATGCCCTGCCATCTGATCTCTGGCTTTTTCTTTGAGTTGGGCTCTGGATGTATATTGTGTCATAGAAATCCTCTTTTCTTTTTATTATTTCGTAACCACAGAATCCATCGGAAAATATCGGCATGTCTTACAGGTACGACTGCCAGAATCCTTCCATATCGACACCGTACATCTGCTGGTACATCTGATCCAGCATATTCCTATAAGAAGGATCGGTAAATACCGTGACAATGCTGCTGATCGTGATGAAGATACCGAGTGCCAGTCCCACACAGGACAGCCAGATCCCGGCGACACACATACTGCTCATACGCTGTCCCTTTTTTCTGGTAAGCATTGCAAAGAGAATGCCAAGAGCACCGGCAGGGATGGACAGCAGTCCTGTGCAGCATAATACCAGGGAACAGATGCCGCAGACCATAGAAGCGATCGACAAACCCCTGTATTTTGGATCGATCTGTGGTATATTTTGATTCATTTCGTTATTCTGATTCTGATAATAATCCATAGAAAGCCTCATTTCCAGGCGGCATGTGGTGAATTTGTCTGCCGCGCTTATATTAAGTACTGTACCATTTTTTCCTGTAATAAGCAAATGAAATAAAAATGAAAAGATTGAGAAAACTTCTGATTTCCAGTATAATATACCCATGCGCAAAACAAAATGGCAACAGGCCATCAGGAGGAACTATGGATATTATACAGAAAATCAAAGAAGAACTTCAGGTAGAAAAATGGCAGGTGGAAGCTGCGGTGAAGCTGATCGATGAGGGAAATACCATCCCTTTCATCTCCCGTTATCGTAAGGAGGTCACCGGATCTCTGAACGACGAGCAGCTGCGTAATCTCGATGAGAGACTGACCTATCTGAGAAGTCTGGAAGATAAAAAGGAGCAGGTGCTGAAGAGCATCGAGGAACAGGGAAAACTTACTGATGAGTTAAAGGAGAAGATTCTGGCAGCTCAGACGCTGGTAGTGGTAGAGGATCTGTACCGACCCTATCGACCCAAGAGAAAGACCCGTGCCAGTATTGCAAAGGAGAAGGGGCTGGAACCTCTGGCAGAATACATTCTGCGCCAGGAGGCAACAGAACCGGTGCTTAACGAGGCGGCCAAGTATGCTTCCGAAGAAAAAGAAGTAAAGACTCCGGAGGAAGCATTGCAAGGAGCACAGGATATTATTGCCGAGATGATCTCCGATGATGCGGATCATCGTCTCTACATCCGTAATATCACCGTAGAGGAAGGTATTGTGAGCAGTACTGCGAAGGATGAGAAGGCTCAGAGCGTCTACGAGATGTATTACAATTTTGAAGAGCCTGTGAAGAAGATTGCAGGTCACAGAGTACTGGCATTGAACCGTGGAGAGGCAGAAAAAGTACTGACTGTAAAAGTCAATGCACCGGAAGAGCGTATTCTGCGTTATCTGGAGAAAAAGCTGATCACGAAGGAAAATGAGTATACCACACCGGTAATCTGTGCTGCAGTGGAAGACAGCTATGATCGTTTAATAGCACCCGCTATTGAAAGAGAGATCCGTAACGATCTGACAGAAAAGGCAGAGGACGGAGCTATCAATGTCTTCGGCAAAAATTTAGAGCAGCTGCTATTGCAGCCGCCTATCGCAGGAAAAGTGGTCTTGGGTTGGGATCCGGCGTTCCGTACCGGCTGTAAACTGGCAGTGGTAGATGCTACCGGAAAAGTGCTGGATACGAAAGTGATCTTCCCTACAGCACCGCAGAATAAGGTGGAGGAGTCCAAAGCTGAACTGAAGAAACTGATCAAAAAATATAATGTGGATTTAATTTCTGTGGGAAATGGTACGGCCTCCAGAGAGTCCGAGCAGGTAATCGTAGAGCTGTTGAAGGAACTGGATCGTCCGGTACAGTATGTGATCGTCAACGAGGCAGGTGCTTCCGTATACTCCGCAAGTAAGCTGGCGACAGAAGAGTTTCCTAATTTTGACGTGGGACAGAGAAGTGCTGCATCCATCGCCAGAAGATTACAGGATCCCCTGGCAGAACTGGTGAAGATCGATCCCAAGTCCATCGGTGTCGGTCAGTACCAGCATGACATGAATCAGAAGAAATTAAGCGATGCCTTAAGCGGCGTGGTAGAGGACAGCGTAAATAAAGTCGGTGTGGATCTGAATACCGCATCCGCATCTTTACTCGAATATGTCTCCGGTATTAACAAGACGATTGCGAAGAATATCGTGGATTATAGAGAAAATAACGGACGTTTTGTAAACAGAAAACAGCTGTTAAAGGTACCGAAGCTGGGGCCTAAGGCGTATGAGCAGTGTGCCGGTTTCCTGAGGATCCCGGATGGCAAGAATCCGCTGGATGCCACAAGTGTCCATCCCGAGTCCTATGAAGCTGCAGAACAGTTGATGGAGAAGCTGGGACTGACCATGGAAGATATTAAGGAAGCCCAGAAGCAGGCGGCTGCAAAAAAAGCTTCCGGCAGGAGCAGCGCTGCGCAGGCAGACGGACAGAAGAATGGTAACGGCACAGTCAATGCACCGAAGAAGCGGGAAGAACAGAAAGGTAAAGCAGTTCGGGTACACAATACCAATACCGCTATGGGCAAGGCTCTCGCAGCGGCTATGGGCGGTGTGACTTTTGACAATTCTGCGCAGACCTCTGCAAAGCAGACGGCACCTGTAGCTAAAAATGCAGTAAATGATGCAAAGGATATGTCCGGTCTGGAGAAGCGGATTAAAAATAAGAAGCTTTTAGCAGAGGAACTGGGCATTGGTGAGATCACGCTGACAGATATTCTGAAGGAACTGGAGAAGCCGGGCAGAGATCCCAGAGACGATATGCCGAAACCGATCCTGCGCAGTGATGTCCTGGATATGAAGGATTTAAAACCCGGTATGATCTTAAAGGGAACCGTGCGTAATGTCATTGACTTCGGTGTGTTCGTGGATATCGGTGTCCATCAGGACGGACTGGTGCATATCTCCCAGATCACCGACCGCTATATCAAGCATCCGTTGGAAGCTGTCAGCGTCGGAGATATCGTGGATGTGCAGGTACTCACCGTAGATATGGCAAAGAAACGTATCGGTCTGACCATGAAGATCCAGAAGCAGTAAGAATATAGAATGATGCCAGGGGGCTATGTGCCAGTGGTACATGTCTGGTACGGGGCATCCGTAGGTATTAAAAAACAGGGACAGCCGTTATCAGCTGTCCCTGTTTTGATTTCATCAATTATGCTTTTTATGCTTTGTGACCGGTCTTGATGATGGGGCTTAACGGTTTGTAGATCAGCAGGGTTACGACAGACACCAGCGTTCCCTTGATGAGATTCATGGGAGCCACACATGCCACCACGAAGCTTACAATGCTGCCTTCCTTTGCCAGTGGATTGACCTCGGCTCCCATTGCCAGAATGGCATCCAGAGGCATTCCGTAGAATTTGGAGAACGCGGGAAGCAGATATACGGCATTGAATGCGGTGCCAAATACGGTCATGACCAGAGTACCCGCAATGCAGGCGATGATTGCGCTTTTCTTTGTCTTTTTAAAAGAGTACACAGCGGAAGCGGGGATGATCAGGCTGCAGCCCACCACGAAGTTCGCCAGATCGCCGATGAAGGCGGTAGAGGTACCTTTTATGCATAGCTTCAACAGTATCTTCACGAATTCCATCATGACACCTGCTACAGGACCGAAAGCAAAGGAACCGACTAAGACCGGCAGCTCACTGAAGTCCATTTTATAGAAGCCGGGGGCAAAAAAGATGGGAAAGTCCAGCACATGCAGGATCATGGCGATGGCGGAAAACATACCGATCATGGCAAGCTTTCTCGTATTGAAGATCGGCTCCGAGATGCCGTTTTTCTTCTGCGCGCCCTTTTCCAGCACCACAGCCACCAGGAAACACCCCACGATGACCGCCAGGAAGATGACTACATAGGCCACATTTTCAGTTACAGTTTGCATTAATTTGTTCATTTCAGAACTCCTTTCCTATGAGAAAAATCAAGGAAAGCCTTCAAAAAAAGCCCCGGAATACAAGCTTCCGGGGCATGGGTATCACAAAAAAATATAAGTGATACGTCTTCTTTCATCCAGACTGTACTGTTGGTCCCGGATTCACACCGGATCAGCCACAGATCGAAATCTGCGGGTCGCGGACTTAAGGATGACCTATTACCGCCAGTAGGGAATTACACCCAACCCTGAAGAACTTTACCTTATGGATGGAATATATCACTTTGTGAAATAAAAGTCAATATAGAAAATCTTTAGAATTTTCCCAACATTTTTTTGGGATTTCCCTGTTATAGTAGCTGTAATAACTATTCAGAAACGCATGCGCAAAATCGCCCTTTCAGAGTTTTCCTTTTGCATGGCTCTGAATAGTTGCAAATACTTATAAAAATGTGTTGACACTCAAAAAATATTATTGTATTATGCGAACAGTACAGTGACACAAAGATGAATACACAAAAATATAACAGGAAATGGGAGTATGTGAGGAATGAGTGCATTAGTAGAGATTAAAGATGTGTGCAAGGTTTACAATCCCGGGGAAAATGAAGTGCGGGCATTGGATCATGTGAGTCTGACCATCGACGAGCAGGAATTTGTGGCTATCATCGGGCATTCCGGAAGCGGAAAGTCTACACTGATGAATATGCTGGGCTGTCTGGATGTGCCTACCAGCGGGGAATATTGGCTGCATGGACAGGACGTGTCCGCATTATCCGACGATGCATTGTCCGACATCCGGAACCGGGAGATCGGGTTTATCTTTCAGGGCTTTAATCTGATCCCGAATCTGACGGCATTGGAAAATGTGGAGTTGCCTCTGATCTATAGGGGAGTATCCAAAAGTGTGCGGGAAGAGCTGTCCGTGGAGGCCTTGAAAAAGGTAGGTCTTGAACATCGTATGGATCATAAGCCTTCGGAGATGTCCGGCGGTCAGCAGCAGAGAGTGGCGATCGCCAGGGCCATAGCCCAGGCACCTCCGGTGATCCTGGCGGATGAGCCGACCGGAGCGTTGGACAGCAAGACGACGGTCGAGGTGATGGAGCTGCTCCGGAAAGTAAACCTCGAAGGGCTGACGATGGTGATCGTGACGCACGCAATGCAGTTTGCGCGCGATGTTGCCGATCGTGTGGTCTTTATGGATGGCGGCCGCATTGTCGAGGAGGGGCCTGCCGATCAGGTTATCGACCATCCGCGCGAGCAGCGCACGCGTGAGTTCTTGAGCCGTATCGAGGGGTAGGCTCAGGTATTTACTCAACTATTAATTGAGGCGAAGCCGCCGCAGGTCTTACGGTCTGTGGCGGCTTTTTGTTTGCATCGACGGGGTTCAATAATCGCCCCACAAGCTCTGTCTCTTATACACATCTGACGCTGCCGACGATAAG
>ERZ1026956.1538-NODE-1538-length-10749-cov-7.959791_pt1 | contig 10749 bp, 10 predicted proteins | sample MGYA00519301_ERZ1026956 | MGnify/ENA primary metagenome ERZ1026956 (study PRJEB26926, sample SAMN06164521) | human gut metagenome | biome: ENVO:00009003; feature: ENVO:2100002; material: ENVO:00002003 | host: Homo sapiens | place: USA | collected 2012 ...
TAGGGAGGGGGGATTCGAAACACCCCTCCCTGCCTCTGGCCCGCGCGGAGCGCAAGCCACTTGACCAAAAGAAAAAACCAGCCCCGCGCCACCAGCGTGAGAACCTGCTTAAAGAAAACCAAGCCCAACTGCAAGAGAGCTTTGCCCGCGCCACCGGCGCGAGAGACAGCAATATACCTTTTTGATTAATGCTATTTTTGAAAATTGCGATAAGCTTTTGTGAAATGAGGATAAGTTTATGATCGATAAAAGCCGGCTGGAACAGAAATGTTCCACATGGAACATCGCGCTCACCGGAACCCAGCTCGACCAGTTGGACGCCTTTGCGGAGATTCTGGTGGAGTACAACCAGAAGGTCAATCTGACTGCCATCACTGACCCGGAGGGCATCGAGGACAAGCACTTCCTCGACAGCCTGCTCTTTGCCTCTCAGCCTGAGGTGGCAGGGAAGATGGTGGATGTCGGTGCAGGCGCGGGCTTCCCGGGCATCGTGACGAAGATTTTCAAGCCCGAGTTGGAGCTGACCCTGATGGAACCCACCGGCAAGCGGGTGGAGTTTCTGAAATACGCCTGCGGCCAGCTGGGCCTTACCGGTGTGGAGTTCGCCAAGGAGCGCGCCGAGGAAGCTGCTCGCAAGGCGTGGCGTGAACAGTTCGATTTGGCTTCGGCCCGCGCGGTGGCGGCTCTGCCCATGCTGGCAGAATACTGCCTGCCGCTGGTGAAGGTGGGTGGAAACTTCCTTGCCATGAAGGGCGCTTCCGGCGAAGAAGAGCTGGCCGCAGCCCGGGGCGCCATCAAGAAGCTGGGCGGCGAGTACAAAGAGACCCGCACCCTCCATCTTCCGGGCGGCGATACCCGCACTCTCATCCTCTGCAAAAAGATTTCGCAAACTCCGACTGCCTACCCCAGAAACGGCGGAAAAATTGCGAAAAGTCCGCTGAAATAACGGAGCATCGAATAGAAAATGCAAGACCCTGCCGAACGAATCTTCTGGCAGGGTCTTTTATTTTCTGGTAAACTGGGGATGTAAGCAGCTGACTTTTCCACGTTTTCCCGGGAAAGGGTGGAAAACCATGACGATTCCAGACGAAAAGGGGCGGTATCATGTTTGAGAGAAAGAAATCAGCCGGAAAAATCTACGCTCTCCCGATTGAGAGCATCCAGCCGTCGCCATTTCAGGCGCGGACGAATTTCAACGAGCAGGAGCTTGCGGGGCTTGCGGCCAGCATCCGGGAGAACGGCTTACTGCAGCCGATAGCCGTGCGCAAAAAAGAAGACGGCTATGAGCTGGTGGCGGGGGAGCGGCGCCTCCGCGCCTGCAAGATGGCAAAGATGCAGACCATCCCGGCCATCCTTTGCGACTATGCCGACGACAAGACGGCGGCGATGGGGCTTCTGGAAAATCTTCAGCGGGAGAATCTGAACCCCTTCGAGCAGGCGCAGGGCCTGCGGGATGTGATGGTCTTGTGGGACTGTACGCAGGCGGAGGCGGCCAAGCGGCTTGGCATGGCTCAGCCGACACTGGCCAACAAGCTGCGATTATTGCAGCTCACCCAGGACCAGCGGCAGTTCGTGCTGGACAACGGTCTGACGGAACGCCACGCCCGGGCAGTGCTGCGTCTGCCGGAGAACCGCCGCAGTGAAGCGCTCATCACCATTGCCAAGCGGAAGATGAACGCCCGGGCTACAGACTTGTACATCGAGCAGCTGCTGAACGCAGCTGCCCCGGGACGTCACCGCATCTCAATGGTGAAGGACGTCCGCATTTTTGTGAATACCATCGACCACGCCATCCGCCTGATGACGGACAACGGTGTACCGGCAACGGCGCACCGGGAAGAGCGGGATGGGTACATTGAGTATACCGTGCGCATCCCGACGGCAGCGGCACAGAGGTGAGGGGAGAGGGCCAGTGTTCCATGTGGAACATTGGCTCTCTTTTCGTAAAGTTGGGCAAAACGTAATACCATCGGCAAAGCCGTAAATCGGAGAAACGAGAAAAAAGCGTTAAGCGAAGCGGCTAGCTTTTTTCCGTTTCGACAACCCCTTTGGGGTCTGAAAGGGGCGAGCAGCCCCTTTCCCGTGCCCGCGCCTCGGAAAAGCGGTGCTTTTCTGGTTCTCTTTTGGCACGCAAAAGAGAACATAGCACTTGAAGGAAAATCGATATACCCCGCGCACAGGCGCGAGTACCTGCTTGAAAATGAATTTAGAAAATGTTAAATTGCCCTAAAGTTGCAAAAAGAGGATAGTGAACCTGCATTTCCTACCGTAAAATTATAAAGAACCAGTTCAAAAAGCCGCGCTGATGTGCTATACTAAGCTGTATAAGGGACCTGCTGAGGGGAAAACGGCGGGCTTCGTCCTCGAAATGTTCCATGTGGAACAAATCTTTTTCCCGGAAGGAAGCAAGTAGCGTGGCAAAAATCGTTGCTGTTGCAAACCAGAAGGGCGGCGTGGGCAAGACCACCACAGCCGTCAACCTCTCGTCCTGCGTGGCGGCGCTGGGCAAAAAAGTGCTCATCGTAGACCTCGACCCACAGGGCAACACCACCACCGGTTATGGTATTTCCAAGCGGAGTGTAGATATTGGTACATATGAAATTCTCATCGGCGAGGCCGACGCGCGGCAGGCTGTCCGCAAGACGGAGTTTCGCACCGACGTCATCGGCTCCAACACCCGCCTCGCGGGCGCCAGCCTTGAGATGATCGACCTGCCGGGCCGCGAGAGCCGCCTGCGCAAGGCGCTGGCCCCCATCCAGAAGGATTACGACTTTATCTTCATCGACTGCCCGCCCAGCCTTGACCTGCTGACGCTGAACGGCCTGTGCGCCTGCGACAGCATCCTCATCCCGGTGCAGTGCGAGTATTATGCGCTGGAAGGTCTGTCGGAGCTTATCAGCACTCTTAAGACCGTCCGCAAGAAGTACAACCCCTATCTGGACATCGAGGGCGTGGTGTTCACCATGTTCTCTGTCCGCTATAACCTGACACTGCAGGTGGTGGAGCAGGTCAAGAAATACTTTGGAAACAAGGTGTATCAGACCACCATCCCTCGCAGCATCCGCATCTCGGAAGCTCCCAGCTATGGCCAGCCCATCAACTTCTATGAGCCGAAGGGCAAGGGCAGCGAGGCGTATATGGACCTTGCCATCGAGTTCGTGAAGAGCAACCGCCCCGCCGAAGCTGTACCCAAGCGCCGCCGCGGAAAAGCTGCAGCGGAACCGGTCGAGACGATGGGGCTGGCCGATGTGAAGATGGACGGCTGAGGGAGAGAGGAGACCAATGGCAAAAGGAAGAGGAGGACTGGGCCGGGGGCTGGAAAGTCTGTTTGAGGACGCCGCCCCCAGCTTTGAGTCAGATACCAGAATCGAGACGCTGCCCCTGCGGGAGATCGAGCCAGACCCCGGCCAGCCCCGCAAGACCTTCGACGACGAGACGCTGGCAGAGCTTTCGGCCAGCATCGCCGAGCACGGTTTATTGCAGCCCATTGCGGTGCGCCCGAAGCCGTCCGGCGGCTACCTCATCGTGGCAGGCGAGAGCCGCAGGCGGGCCAGCCGGATGGCGGGCCTCACCGAGGTGCCGGTCATCGTCAAGGACGTGACCGATGAGCAGGCCATGGAGCTTGCGCTGGTGGAGAACCTGCAGCGCGAAGACCTTGACCCCGTGGAAGAGGCGGCCGGCATCCGTGAGCTGATGACCCGCTGCGATTTGACCCAGGAGCAGGCTGCCCGCAAGCTGGGCAAGAGCCGCAGCGCACTGGCCAACAGCCTGCGGCTGCTGAGCCTGCCGGAAACAGTGCTGGAACTGCTGAAAAGCGGCTTCATTACGATCGGACACGCAAAGGTCGTTTTGGGCCTGCCTACGCCGGAGCTGCAGGAGGAAGCGGCTCAGATGATAGCGGACAACCAGCTGAACGTCCGTCAGGCCGAAGCTTTGTGCAAAAAGCTGGCAAAGCCCGCAAAAGAGCCTGTGGCCGCGCCGCTGCCGAGCGCGTTGCCGGTGGAGGTGGAAGAAAGCCTCAAGCAGGCGCTGGGCAGCGAAGTCCGCGTGGCCTACCACGACGGCAAAGGCAAGCTGACCGTCCATTTCTATTCGGACGATCAGCTGAAAGCCTTTGCAAATCTGCTGGGGCAGTACAGCGTGGAGTAACCTCTCAGTCTCGCTGTCGCTCGACAGCTCTTCTAATAGGAGAGCCTAAGCAGAAAAGTCATTAGAAATGCGTACCAAGGCGGGGAACACCGCCTTTGAACGGCACAGCGGGGAACGCCCCCTGTGCAAGCAATAGAGTATAAGGAGAGTTATCATGCTTGACATCAAATTTGTCCGCGACAACCCGGATGCGGTCAAGGAAAACATCAAGAAGAAGTTTCAGGATGCAAAGCTCCCCCTCGTTGACGAAGTCATCGAGAAGGACGCCAAGTACCGCGAGTGCCTGAAGGAAGTCGAGTCCCTGAAGGCTGCCCGCAACAAGCTGAGCAAGGCCAACGGTCCTCTGTTCGGCCAGCTGAAGAAGTGCGACGACGAGGCCAAGAAGGCCGAGCTGCAGGCTCAGATCGACGCCAACAACGCCGCTGTCAAGGCTGACGCCGACAAGATGGCAGAGCTGGAAGCCGAGGAGGCAAAGCTGGCTGAACGCATTCAGGAGATCATGTACACCATCCCCCAGATGATCGACCCCAGCGTACCTATCGGCCCGGACGACACCTACAACGTCGAGGCTCAGCGCTTCGGTGAGCCGGTCGTGCCTGATTTCCCCATCCCGTACCACACCGAGATCATGGAGAGCTTCGACGGCATTGATATGGACGCCGCAGGCCGCGTGGCCGGCAATGGCTTCTACTACCTGCTGGGCAACATCGCCCGCCTGCACGAGGCTGTTCTGGCCTATGCCCGCGACTTCATGATCGACAAGGGGTTCACCTATGTCATCCCTCCCTTCATGATGCACGGCAACGTGGTGCAGGGCGTCATGTCCTTCCCTGAGATGGACGCCATGATGTACAAGATCGAGGGCGAGGACCTCTACCTCATCGGCACCAGTGAGCACACCATGATCGGCCGCTTCATCGACCAGACTCTGGATGAGGCTACTCTGCCCCTGACCCTGACTTCCTACAGCCCCTGCTTCCGCAAGGAGAAGGGCGCTCACGGCATCGAGGAGCGTGGCATCTACCGCATCCACCAGTTCGAGAAGCAGGAGATGATCGTCGTCTGCCGTCCCGAGGAGAGCGCTGACTGGTACGAGAAGCTCTGGAAGAACTCCGTCGAGCTGTTCCGCAGCATGGAGATCCCTGTCCGTCAGCTGAACTGCTGCTCCGGTGACCTGGCTGACCTGAAGGTCAAGAGCTGCGACATCGAGGCATGGAGCCCCCGCCAGCAGAAATACTTTGAAGTCTGCTCCTGCTCCAACCTGGGCGATGCACAGGCCCGCCGCCTGCACATCCGTGTCAAGGGCAAGGATGGTAAGACCTATCTGGCCCACACTCTGAACAACACCTGCGTGGCTCCTCCGCGTATGCTCATCGCATTCCTCGAGAACCATCTGCAGGCCGATGGCAGTGTCACCATCCCCAAGGTCCTGCAGCCCTACATGGGCGGCCTCGAGGTCATGGTGCCTGTCCACAAGAAGTAAGCCTGCTTTCCACCATTCTCCAATAAAATGTTGAAAGTCCCCGCCATTCATACAGGATGGCGGGGACTTTTTGCGTACGGACGTATAAAATCAGAAAGAATGAAAAAAATGAAGATTTTTTTGAAAAAGTTGTTGACAAAACGGAGGTTGTTGGATATAATAATAAAGCACTGTTCAAGTGCAACAAATAAATATGGCGGTATAGCTCAGTTGGCTAGAGCATTCGGTTCATACCCGAAGTGTCACCGGTTCAAATCCAGTTACCGCTACCACATTACAGAGTTTCGCTAAGATAAGGGGGACGGTCGTCCGCAATAGTGGATGATGAAAGTCGGAGGTTTTAGCGAAGCTCTGTATTTCTAAGGCCCGTTGGTCAAGCGGTTAAGACACGGCCCTTTCACGGCTGTAACATGGGTTCGATTCCCGTACGGGTCATAAAAATCCTCTGCACATTGTGCAGAGGATTTTTTATTTGACCCGTACGGGAATTGCAACAATGACGACCGCTGCCTGCGGCAGAAACAGGGAGTCATTGTTGGGGCCGTGGCCAGCGAGACGCGAGCACCGCCCAAGGCACGAAGCGGATGCTGGGAGCCACAACCCGGCAGGGCGGCGGCGCGCAGCGCCGTAAGCAATCAGCCCAGTGGGCTGTTGCTTAGCCCGCGGGTCCCAATTTTCAGGAATGTCTACCGTGGTTGCTGCCGCTTCGTTTGACTTGAACGGGAATCAGAGCAAAAATCACCCCCGCCTGCACCATCCGGCAGGCGGGGGTTCGTTATGCAAGGAAGCAGATGATGTCGTTTTACGGTCTCTGGCCCATGCCGCCTTCCAGCGTCAAGGTCTCGCCGGACATATACTTGAAATCCGGCATGGCCAGCTGGACGCAGACACGGCCAATCTCCGTCTCAGCGTTGCCGTAGTGGCCCATGGGAGGCATCTTGACGTTGGCCTTGAAAGCGTCAGGGTAGGCGTCCCTGAACTGCTCGAGCTTGGCCGTCCATGCCAGCGGGCAGACCACGTTGACGTTGATGCCGTCCTTGCCCCACTCGGTGGCGGCGACGCGGGACATACCGCGGATGCCCTCCTTGGCGGCAGCATAGGCCGACTGGCCGAAGTTGCCGAAGAGGCCAGCGCCGGAAGCGAAGTTGATGACGCTGCCGTGAGACTCAGCCAGATAGGGGTAGCAGGCTTTCATGTAGTAGAAAGCGGCGTATAGGCCGGAGTAGATGGCCAAATCGAACTGCTCGGTGGTGTGCTCGGTCAGCGGCACGCCGGAGGCCGAAGCCTGTGCATTGTTGATGAGCACCTGAATGCCGCCGAAGGTATCGACAGCCTGCTTGACCACATTTGCCACAGTGGCCTCGTTGTTGCCGCCCGCGCAGACATCGGCCTGCACGGTCAGCACCTTGATGCCGTAGAGGCTTTCCAGCTCCTGCTTGGCTGCTTCCAGCTTCTTGACATTGCGGCCTGTGATGACGAGGTTCGCGCCCTCCTTGGCGTATGCGGTGGCGATGCCGTAGCCGATGGAGCCGCAGCTCCCATCCTTCAGGACAGCGCGCCCTGCGCCGGTAATGATGGCGGTTTTACCAGTTAAAAAGCCCATAAGTTGCAACCTCCTGTTTCGATGTCCCTCGGTGTTCTGCCGGGGGTTGTTCTATAGCTCGAGTATATCAGAAAATCGGAAAATTGTAAAATAGCGCTTTTGAATCGTTTTTTCTTTGCTTGAGGAATGGCGCAGACGCTCACTCGCGGTATTTTTTCATCATTTCCTTTTGCAAAAAAATACGGCCCTGCCAGGATGCATTTCAGCGTCCCGGCAGGGCCGTGCTTTTGTTTTTCAGTGCTGGTGGAGATACGTCAGAATATCTTCCGGCTTTGCGGCCAGAGCATCGGCACCGGCGGCGGTCAGCTCTGCTTCGCCCCGGAAGCCCCAGAGAACGCCCAGAGCGGGCAGACCGGCATTGTGTCCCGTAAGGATGTCTACGTCGCTGTCGCCCACGAAAAGGGTGCTCTGCGGGTCTGCGCCGAGGTCATCCATCAGAGAGTAGACGCCAGCCGGGTCGGGTTTGGTGGGAACACCGGGGCGGCTGCCCCGCACCAGCGAAAAGCTGTCCGGGCCGAAGTAGTGCTCGATGATCTTTCCACAAAAAGCGTCCGCTTTGTTGGAAAAAACGGCGGTCTGGACGCCCTCGGCCTTCAGCGCGGCCAGCAGTTCCAGGATGCCGGGATAGGGGGCCGTTTTGTCTTCCTTGTGGGCGTCATACCGGGCCGAGAACTCGGCCAGCGTGGCGGCAAGCTGTTCGGGCGTCCGGGCGTTTTCCGGGGAAAAGCGCTCCACCAGCTTCGGGATGCCGTTGCCCACGAAGTGCTTGTAGGTCTCTACGGAAAAGGTCGGCCAGCCGTGCTGGGTGCAGACCCAGTTGGCCGCGTCGGCCAGGTCGTCGATGGTGTTCAGTAAGGTGCCGTCCAAATCGAAGAGAATGGTTTTTATCATGAGAATCAGACTTCCTTTTGTTTTATGTTTCCTGTTCCAAAGCGTTGAGACAGGGGGCAGCGTCCCGCACGGGGATGCTGCGCACCTTGAGCCGCACCTGCCCGGGCAGAGCCAGCGTCAGCGTCATGCGCTGATAACGTGCCGCCCAGGGCGATTGGAAGGTGCGCAGGCAGACATCCGGGTGGAACACACAGATGCAGTGGAGATAAACACCCTTCTGCCGCCGCAGGGTGAACCGGCCCTCCCGGAGCCAGATGCCCTCTTTCAGCCAGCCCATCAGCCCGCCCGCCAGAAAGACGGCAAATACCGCTGTCGGGATGAGCAATGTCCCCGTGAGGGCAGGCAGAACGCTGCGGGAGGCCAGCACCAGCAGCAGGCACAGCCCGAACGGGATGCCGGCAGGCGCAAAGAAAACGGCGCTGCGGTGGGTGAGGTCGTGCCGGGTGTCGGGCGGCATCCGGAACTCGGGCAGCAGCTCTCGGAACAGCTCTTCCTGCCCGGAGCGGTAGACGAAAAGCGGCAGTTCCGGGCGGCAGCTGCCTGCCACCACGAATACCGGCCAGCGCTTCATGAGCCGGGCGATGGGGGAGACGCGGACGTCCGCGTAGCTTATCTCACTGCTCCGCACCCGAAACTCGAACCGGGACAGCCAGCCGCCCCGGCTGCCCAGCTGGTCGGCAGTGTGCCAGACCGTATAATGGACGGTCTGGACAAAACTGCGGGCCAGACTGATGCCGAAGAGCGACCCGGTCAGCACCAGCATCCACGCCGCACCGGCGGGCAGCCAGTGGGCCGCAAACCGGACGAGGACGTTCAGCCGGGAGAGGGCTACCGCCTCGGCGGTGAGGGGAAATGGTCGGCTCTGCCGGATGGCCAAATAGGTCAGCGCCAGCGTGGACAGACCGTTGGCACCCAAAACCACCAGCGCGGCCCGCTCGCCCCCGGCAGGGCGGTGGCAGACCGGGTCCCGGACAGGCATCAGGCGGTCAGCAAGCTCCTGCGCGTCTTCTTTGTGCAAATAAAGGGTGACGGCTCGCTTGGCAGGCTGGCCCACCGGGTAGAGCACCACCCGGCTGGCCCCGAGCAGCCGAAAGAAAAGCGGCCGCTCAATGGTCAGTGCGGCCAGAGCTTCGCCCCGGATGATGCGCTCCCGCTTGGAGATGAACGCCCACCGCAGCCGGAGCATACCGGCTTCATCCAGCGCCCAGCTGCTGGCTTCCAGCAGGATGAAGCTGGCCCCGCAGAGGAAGAGCAGAAGCGCGGCGTCCTGCCGCAGAGCTGTGAGCAGAGCGTTCAGGCTGAACTCCAGCAGGGCATTCGCCAGCGGCAGCAGGCAGACGACGACCGCCTTGCGCAGGAAGCGGAGGGCGGCGAGGGGGTGGTAATGCCGTTGTCGGGTCATGGTGCATCCTCCGCCAGAATGTGGGCCAGAAGCCCGGCCTGCTGGGCCGGGATGGCGGGCAGAAAGAGCTTCGCACCCGGGGCCGCCACGATGAGCAGCGAGACGCCGCCCAGCCGCAGCAGGGGTGTCCGGAACAGCCGGACGCTGGTAACAGCCCGGCGGGGAAGCACCTGACGCACCGGCAGCGCAACGCCGGAGTAGACCGTTACGGTCCGTTCCCCCAGCACAGCAGCGAAGCTGCAGGCCCGCGCCCAGAGGCAGTAGACCAGAAAGCCCCAGAACAGGCAGAAACCCGCCCCAGCGACAATGCTCTGCCAGAACACGAAGGGCGCAGCGAACAGCCCCGGCACCGCCGCCCAGACGCAGAGGACGGCCCGGCCAGTGGGCGGGATGATGACGGCGGTGCGCCGCAGCTCCTGCTCCGTCACTTATCGCTGAGGCCCCAGGCCTCGGTCAGCTCGTGCAGGCTGTCGTCACGGGTCAGGCAGAGGATGTGGTCCCAGGGCAGCAGGATCGTGCTGCCGTGGGGGATGATGAACTCGGTGTCGCGGGTGATGCTGATCAGGATGGTGTCGCCCGGGATGGGGATGTCCATGATGGCCTTGCCTGCGTAGAGGAAATTCTCGGGCAGCAAAATTTCATTCAGGCTGGCCGTGCCGCCGCCCAGAGAGAGGAGCTGACGGATGGTATCCGTCTCAATTTCCCGCTCAAGAATGTGGCTCAGGTTGTCGGTGCCGCAGACCACGGTGTCCACGCCGAGAGTGTGGAGCAGTTCGCGGTTCTTGGGGTTGGAGGCCCGGGCCACGGTGCGGTCTACGCCGAACTCCCGCTTGGCGATCTGACAGGCCACAAGGTTGTCTTCGTCAGAGCCGGTCACAGCCACAAAGGCGTCGCAGCTGGCGACGTCGGCGGTGCGCAGAGTGTCCATGCTGATGGAGTCGCCGCAGATGACCGGAATGTCCAGCGTATCGGCCAGCATCCGGCACTGGCTCTCCACTGGCTCGATGATGACGATTTCGTGGCGGTTGGCCAGCAGGCTCTGGGCCAGATACCGGCCCACACGCCCGCCGCCGGCAATACAAACTTTCATAATGTTACCTCATTATACAAATGGTATCGGTTATTTGGCGAGAGAACGGAACACGGCCTGCTCGGTGAGGACGGTGGGGCAGATGGTGTCCAGTTCGTAGGCCTTGTGGTAGAGCACCTGCAGGTGGGGGT
>ERZ1026956.1542-NODE-1542-length-10733-cov-5.078854_pt1 | contig 10733 bp, 9 predicted proteins | sample MGYA00519301_ERZ1026956 | MGnify/ENA primary metagenome ERZ1026956 (study PRJEB26926, sample SAMN06164521) | human gut metagenome | biome: ENVO:00009003; feature: ENVO:2100002; material: ENVO:00002003 | host: Homo sapiens | place: USA | collected 2012 ...
CGAGATCCTGAGATGTCTCGTGGGCTCGGAGATGTGTATAAGAGACAGCTATATGGCAGATTCCATGTTTGGTTGTGTTTAGAGATGTGTGTTATTATTATATCTAAGCGAGTGCTTCGCCGAGTGCAGTACATTCGGCAAGACCGGCTTCATCCGGTGTTTCATGACAGATCAGTGGAGCTGCTGCAAATACAACGCCATCAGCCTGACACTGAGCTTCCCAGCTATCCATCCATTCGCCGCTTCCCCAGCCGTAAGAACCGAAGATGGCGATCTTCTTGCCGTTTAATGCCGGTTCGCATTCTGCAAACATTGGCTCGAATTCGCTTTCTTCCAGGACTTCAGCACCCATGGCCGGACATCCGAATGCAACAGCGTCATAGCTGTCTAACATGGAAGCTGTAAATTCTGCAGATGTTAAAAGATCACAATCTGCTCCTTTTGCTTTTGCACCATCAGCAACAGCCTGTGCCATTAATGCTGTGTTACCTGTGCCACTCCAATATACAACTGCAACCTTACTCATAGTAGGTTCCTCCTTATAATTCATGTATTTTATATTTAGAGATCTCTGCATTGGAAATATATGCAGAAATCTCCTATATTCATTTTTGTTATGTGAACGTCGTTTGCATAAATAATTATTTTACTATGCGGATGCAATTTTCTAAATACTTATACAGCAACTGTCAGTTGCCAGATGGTTCGTCCCTGATGCCAGAGATCTGCATAGATTTCCCGGCATTTTTTAAATTTTGCAAATGTTTTCTGAGCCTCACCCAGATCACCATATACCTTCCAGTCTCCCATGCCCTTACAGTTGCTTCCGTGGTTCTTGATAAATCCAAGAACATCCTGTAACGGATAACCGAGAAATACACCGATCTCATGAGGAAATTCCGTTGATGCCTGAAGCCTTATACGAAGCTCGGCGAGCAGCTGGTCGACCGTGCCGGACGGATATCCGATGTTCAAAAGAAAGACATTGATCTCCGGTCTTGACAGTTCACGGATCATGGCTTCCGGTCTGTAGACATAGATCAGAGCAGTGTCAGTATTTTCCCGCAGGATCGTTATGCGGATTCCTTTTTTCTGAAATTGTGCATCCCAGACGGCTACGCTTTCGTATAATTCATCCTTTGACATAAAATAATATAAAAACAGGCTGGCTGGTTTTAAGGAAGCCAAGGTAGGCGAACAATGCGTGATCAGATATTCCTCAAACATAATCACAATCTCCTTTTTGCATCGATTCCGACAAATATTCTGCAATATTCAAAAATCCTAAAGCTATATGCAGTGCTGGTACGCTCGCATCAAAGCAGCGTTGCATATCAAATTTTAGTATGCACCATAACTCTGTAAATCATTCAATCTACTGGTTAGACATATCTAACTCATGGGTGCATTATACGGTCTGATCCTGTAAAAATCAAGCGAAAAATGTGATAGAAATTCTCAATAAATTCGACCGTTTTTTGTTGACGGAAAAGGCTTCTGCATGGTATTTTTATAAATAGTTAGCAGAAACTAACCAAAAATCTTGTGAATAAATCGTGTGACTCCATTCTATATGCATCCCTGACTGCTGAAAACAGGGTATGCACCCGGATGCAATGACGGATCCGGGACAGAAGCTGTCACCAGAAAGAAGGATCAAAGCATGATGAATTATTTAGAAATCGAAAAAGTAATCGGAAGAGAAATTATCGACTCCAGAGGAAATCCTACAGTAGAAGCAGAAGTTATTCTTGCAGATGGTACAGTTGGACGTGGCGCAGCTCCAAGTGGTGCATCAACAGGTGAGTTTGAAGCATTGGAGCTTCGTGATGGCGACAAGAACCGTTTTGGCGGCAAGGGCGTCCAAAAGGCAGTAGAGAATATCAATACAACGATCAATGATATGTTAGTTGGAATGGATGCATCAGATACATATGCTGTTGACCAGGCAATGATCAAGGCAGACGGAACAAAGGACAAGTCAAATCTTGGTGCAAATGCAATTCTTGCTGTATCAATTGCAGCAGCAAGAGCAGCAGCTATTTCACTGGATGTACCTTTATATCGTTTCTTAGGCGGTGTAAGCGGCAACAGACTTCCGGTTCCTATGATGAATATTATCAATGGTGGATGCCATGCAATATCATCCGGTCTGGATGTTCAGGAGTTCATGATCATGCCGGTTGGCGCTCCTTCATTCAAAGAGTGTCTCAGATGGTGTGCAGAAGTATTCCATGCACTTCAGGCCATCTTAAAAGAAAGAGGACTTGCTACGTCTGTTGGTGATGAAGGTGGATTTGCACCTGCACTTGCATCCGACGAAGAAGCAATCGAGACAATTCTTGAGGCAGTAAAGAAAGCCGGATATGAGCCGGGCAAGGACTTCAAGATTGCGATGGATGCAGCTTCATCCGAGTGGAAGACAGGCAAGGTTGGCGAGTACAAGCTGCCAAAGGCCGGTACAGTATATACATCAGAGGAGTTGATCGCTCACTGGAAGAGACTGGTTGAGAAGTACCCGATCATCTCCATCGAAGATGGTCTGGACGAAGAAGACTGGGAAGGCTGGAAGAAGCTTACAGCAGAGCTTGGCGACAAGGTACAGTTAGTTGGTGATGACCTTTTCGTTACAAATACAGAGAGACTTGCAAAGGGTATCGAGCTTGGCTGTGGTAACAGTATCCTGATCAAGTTAAACCAGATCGGTTCTGTATCAGAGACATTGGAAGCAATCAAGATGGCTCACAAGGCCGGATACACAGCTATCTCATCGCACAGATCCGGTGAGACGGCAGATACAACGATCGCAGATCTTGCAGTTGCTTTAAATACCTGCCAGATCAAGACCGGCGCACCATCCAGATCCGAGCGTGTAGCTAAGTACAACCAGCTCTTAAGAATTGAAGAAGAGCTTGGTGCTTCAGCCGTATATCCGGGTATGAAAGCCTTCAATGTAAAATAATTATTGTCATATATTTTCCTCAAAAAAATATGAATAAATGGTATGGGAGACGTAAGCAATACGCCTCCCATATTTTATATGTAAAATAAGACCTGTAAGTAGAGTTTTTCACTGCCGGGTGGTATAATTTTAAACAAGTCATATTATGTTGAAAAGATTCGATGGTTGTGATTACAGACATCGGATCAGGATAATGGGAGGGCATATGAGTCGAATACTGATCATAATAGCAGTCTTACCGGCATTGATCCTGCTGGGTTTTATATATATGAGAGACCGGAAAGAGAAGCCGCCGGTCAAATTAATGGTATTGCTTCTGGCACTTGGTGCAGGTACGATCATTCCGGCAGCGATCGCAGAATTTATCGGGCAGTTAATCGTTGCACAGACAGATACGGATCATCAGACGATGCTGCTGGTGCTCTGCTTTCTGGTGATCGGAATTGTGGAGGAGCTTGGAAAATATCTGGTAACGGTCTGCACTACATGGAAAAACAGAGAATTTCAGCACAGCTATGATGGAGTTATTTATATGGTCTGTGCATCGCTTGGCTTTGCTATATTGGAAAATATCTTATATGTTGCTTCAGGCGGAATCGGAACGGGCATCCTCCGGGCATTTACCGCTATTCCACTTCATTGTACGGTAGGTGTTATCATGGGTGCACTTTATGCGAAGGGCAGAGAAGCGGCATATGCAGGTGACCGTGCGGGTATGATCGGATTTATGGCATGGGCATATATCGTGCCGGTATTTATTCATGGCTTATATGACTATCTTGTGATGGCGGCATCGTATGGATATATTTCGGAGGCATGGGTATTCCTGATCCTTGGAGTGATGTATGTACTTTCAATTTTTCTGATCTTTTACTGTTCAGCGCATGACCGCAGAATTGACGGCAGACCGGAGACTGCAGATTATGGGATGTACCGGATGGATTTTCGCAGACCGGGCAGAGGATATTATTATCCAGATCAACCGGATTACCGGGCGGGTTATCCGGGCTATCCGGGTGGTGATGCATATGGTCAGGCCGGAGGATATATGCAGAATACAAATTACAACCCATACAATGGTGGTTATACACAGGGGATGAATCAGTATCCGGGTAATGGCTATGTGCAGGGGATGAACCAGTATCCGGGTAATGACTATGTGCAGGAGATGAACCAGTATCCGGGTAATGGCTATGCGCGGGGGATGAATCAATATCCGCAAACTGGAGTTAATCAATATCCGCAAACTGGAGTGAATCCATATCGGCAGCAGGAGAATCCCGGATCACAGAATTATTCACAGAGTTATACGTCGAATGGCACTGGTACGGATTATGGCATGACAGGGTACAACGGACAAGGGCAGAAATAAGACCGGAATTGTGGCAGAAACGCTGAATATGCCGCACGTTTTGATGGAAGATACATATGATGAATATATAGGAATCCATATAGCAGGAACATTTGCCAGGGGGTGAAATGATGAGATTTCACAACATACCGGTTCGCGATATCATGCAGGAAGCAGTCCGCTATGGCGGGGTGATCGTGGACGTTCGTACCGAAGAAGAATTCCTGAGAGGACACATACCGATGGCAGTCAATGTACCATTGTCGGATATCCAGTATGGTAATTATAATCTTCCTAAAAATAAAGTGCTGCTCACATATTGTCAGTATGGAGGCGGCAGTGCATTGGCAGCGAGACTGCTATCGCAGGCAGGATATAAGGTGATCAATACCGTTGGGGGAATCGTACAGTATAAAGGAGCATTGACGAAAAACCGCTGACAGAGGGTGTAACTAGCCATTATGAAAGAGAAGAAAATGTGGTTTGAAAATGAGAATAACAGAATAGATCGATCCCGGACATGACAGAACCTGTTAAGGAAGTGCATGACCGGGATTTTTTTGTTTAATTTACTTGTGGTGGCAGGGGGAAGTATGTATAATATGGACAGGGTAATTGGCGGGTATCACAGGATATTCCGGAGGTACTTATTTTTTTAGAAAAGAAAGGATATAGGGTAAATGAGAAAAAGAATTTTAGGAACGATCATTGCGGCAGGTTTTTTTGCAGTAGCAGCATTTGCAGGGGCAAATGGACTGGCAGAGACACAGGCGGCATGTGAACATTCACAGGTGAAGGATGGAGCCTGTGTGGATTGTAATGATCCGGTAGAATGCATCGAGGTAGAGGATGCAAGTGGAACAGCAAAGGGCACTTATTCTAAACTGGAAGATGCAGCGGCGGCTGCCGGAAACGGTGATATACTGAAGCTTCTATATAATTGTGAGAGTACATCAACATATATTGATGCGGGGAATAAGAATCTTACGATTGATCTGAATAAGAAGGAGTTAAAGGCTGTTCATTTCGATATCATGGGTTCGCTTGTGATAGAAAATGGAGAATATAGTGGCTATATCAGGAATGCAGCGACAGGGAATGAACATACATTAACATTTGAAAATGTGAGAGCAGATCTTACGCAGCTTGGATGGTATGCAAAGGGTGGCATTAAACTGGTAAACAGTAATATAGAACAGCAACATGATGGTGCAGCATTTACAGAATGGTGGCTTGAAAAGCTGCAGATGGATCAGACATCTGTTTATAAGATTACAAATTCGCCAAGCGGACTAAGCAATTATGGGTTGCTTTCATTAGATGAAGCTGTGGGCGGTATTGAGGAATTTCTTCCGGCCGGATACACATTGGATGGACAGCCGAATTCCTATAATACGATATTAGATGAAACAGGCACAAAGGCGAGAAGCGTAGAGCTTCGTTATCGCCGGCTGACAGATGCGACAGTTTCTGTATCCATTGCCCCGACTTCTTATGTATATGATGGAAAAGCAAAAGAGCCAACAGTGACTGTCACATACGATGGCAGAGATCTGACAGAAGGAACGGATTATACCTGTACATTTACAGATAATATCAATGCAGGAACAGCAAGCGTAAAAATAACAGCAAAGGGTAAGACTTATCACGGAGAAACCGTAAAGAATTATACGATCGATAAAGCACCACAGACAGCACCAACCGGTCTTACGACAAAAAATGAAAGTGCAAAAGGGAAAAAGGACGGTTCCATTAAAAATGTTGATGTATCCATGGAATATTCCGTTGACCAGAATGTATGGAAGCCGATCACAGCAAATACGATCACAGGTATTTCTGCCGGTGATTATTACGTCAGATATAAGGAAACAGCAAATTATTATGCATCGGGAGCAACAAAAGTAACGGTTAAAATGTCTGTTCCGGATAGTGGAACAACAGAAGATGTGACAACAGAAGACGTGACAACGGAAGCTTCTACAGATGCAACGACAGAGGATACAACGGAAGCTACAACTACGACAGAAGATCGTACCGATGATACAACGGAAGATGTAACGACAGAGTCAACGGATGATACTCAGGATGAAACGGAAGATGTGACAACAGAAGCCGAAGAAGTTGTATCAACGGAGGACCAAACAACAGAGAAAACAGATGCCGATAAGCCGGATGACCAGAAGAACACCGGAGTAAAGACAGGAGATGATTTTGCTATGAAGACAGCAGTTGCAGGTATGATCATTTCACTGGGGCTTGCCGGAATCGTTGTTATAAATAAACGCAGAAAATAAAATCAGAAACAAAGATATAAGAGAAAAGGAGTGCTGGATTTGGACAGAAATGTCTGAATCTGGCACTTGTGATTGAAAGGAAGCATATGAGCAGAATCGAATTGATTGCTCCATGTCATTTTGGATTGGAGTCAGTATTGAAAAAAGAAATCCTGGATCTTGGATATGAGATCGTTCAGGTAGAAGACGGAAGAATTACATTTGCAGGAGAAGAAGATGCGGTTGCAAGAGCAAATATGTTTATTCGTACAGCTGAACGTATCATGATCAAGTGCGGAAGCTTTAAGGCTGTAACATTTGATGAATTATTTGAAGGAACCAAGAGTATTCCATGGGAGCGGTATCTGACCCGTGATGCAAAATTCTGGGTATCCAAGGCTACATCAAATAAGAGCGCACTGTTCAGCCCATCTGATATCCAGTCTATCGTGAAGAAAGCTATGGTAGAGCGTATGAAACAGACCTACCATGTATCATGGTTCACAGAGGATGGAGCAGAATATCCGGTTCGTGTATTTATATTTAAGGATATTGTTACAATAGGGTTAGATACATCAGGAGTATCTCTTCATAAACGTGGCTACAGAAAACTGGTTGGTAAGGCCCCGATATCAGAAACCCTGGCATCGGCACTGATCATGCTGACACCGTGGAACAAGGATCGTGTACTGGTCGATCCATTCTGTGGAAGCGGAACATTTCCGATCGAGGCTGCTATGATCGGAGCAAGGATCGCACCGGGCATCGACCGGGATTTCCTGGCTTCCGAGTGGGCGAAGGTCGGCGACAAGAAGATGTGGTACAATGCGATCGATGAAGCAAATGATATGATCGACCATGATGTGAAGATGAATATTCAGGGCTACGATCTGGATAATGAAATGGTGAAGTGTGCAATGGAGAATGCCAGAGCAGCGGGAGTGGATGCACATATCCATTTTCAGCAGAGAGATGTAAAGGATCTCAGGCATCCGAAAAAATATGGCTTTATCATCACGAATCCGCCATATGGTGAACGTCTCGAGGATCGGGAGGATCTTCCTGAATTATATAAGACGATCGGGGAAAGTTTCAGACGGCTGGATGACTGGTCGATGTTCCTGATCACGTCATACAGTGAGGCGGAGAAATATATAGGAAGAAAGGCGGATAAGAATCGTAAGATCTACAATGGTATGATCAAGTCCTATTTCTATCAGTTCATGGGACCGAAGCCGCCAAAGAGAAAGTGAGACCAAATTGAAAAAGTTTTTGATAGCGGTAGCAGTTGCAATCTTGAGTGTATTGCTCTATCTGGGCTTCTTCCAGCATCCGGATGTGAGCGTGGAAAAGACCGACGATTCGGAGGCTGCGGCCGAGGCAATGATGAAAGAGATCGTAACAAGTGCAAATGAAAAGGGTGTAACGTTATATATCAATGACAATAAGATCACAGAGGCTGAATATCAGGCATATTTCAGTGATCGGTTACAGTTGATGATCCCGATTGCAGCATTTACTGACAAACTGGATTGTCTGGTAAATGTATATGAAAACGGAACGATTACACTGGCAAAAGGTGACAGCCTTGTTAAAGTTTATGGTGATTCGGATGTGGTGAACATCAACGGAAATACGATTCAGACGATCGATAAGCCGGAAAGAAAGGATGATATCATCTATGTGCCGTTGAATGAGATCTGCGAGGCATTAAACTACAGCTGTAACATCTATCTGGAGACAAATGCTGCGGTGTTAAAAAAGATTGCTGAGGAAGAAAAGCTTCCGGTTGCATATGATATGAGAGAGCATAATCGTGTTTCTCCTGTCAGAGATCAGGGTATCTATGGAACCTGTTGGGCATTTGCATCACTGGCAGCACTGGAAAGTACGATCCGTCCGGCTGAAAATCTGGTATTTTCTGTTGATCATATGGCAATGAACAACAGCTTTAATGTCAGCCCATTTGACGGTGGCGAATATTATATGAGTATAGCTTATCTTGCGGCATGGCAGGGACCGGTGCTTGAGGAAGATGATCCGTATGGTGATAACCAGACGGTAAATGGATTGTCGGCGGTAAAGCATCTGGAAGAAGCCATCATCCTGAAGGACAAGAATTACGAGGCGATCAAATCATCCGTATACAAATATGGCGGTGTGGAAACGGTTATTTACTGTGATATGAAAAATGCAACGAGCAGTTCTTATTACTATAACAGAAACCGCAGTTCCTATTATTATGATGGAGATCAGACGCCGAATCATGACGTGGTGATCGTTGGCTGGGATGACAACTATCCGAAGGAATATTTTAATACAGAACCGGCGGGAGACGGCGCATTTATCTGCAAGAATAGCTGGGGGCAGGATTTTGGTGACGAGGGATTCTTTTATATCTCTTATTATGATACCAATATCGGTATGAACAGTGTAGTATATACGAAGCTTGGAAATAGTGACAACTACGACAAGATCTATCAGTCAGATCTGATGGGTGAGGTCGGCACGATGGGATTTGACGACAGGCCGGAGGCCTATTTTGCAAATGTCTATACGGCTGGAAAGAACGAGACATTGAAGGCGGTTTCTTTCTATGCGACAGGTCCGAAAACGACATATGATGTATATGTAGTGACAGATTTTACCGATGCATCCGATTTGCAGCAGCGGACAAAGGTGGCATCCGGTGAAATGCAGTACGAGGGTTATTATACGATCAATCTAAATGAGGCAGTACCGCTTCCGGATGATCGGAAATTTGCGGTGGTTGTGCATGTGAACACACAGGATTCCACGATGCCGATCGCAATCGAATATAATAATGATGAGAAAACGGCGAACTTTGATATCACGGATGGCGAGGGCTATATCAGCCTGTATGGCACGAAGTGGTCGAGTGCGGAGCAGGAGAATGACTGTAATGTCTGTTTGAAAGCCTTCACGGATGTGGGGATTGAATAGAAAAGGAGAAGACAAGATGAAGAAATTGATTTTTGCTACAGGTAATGAGAATAAGATGAAAGAGATCCGCATGATCCTTGCGGATTGCGGATATGAGATCCTGTCGATGAAGGAAGCCGGAATTCAGGCTGACATCGTAGAAGATGGAAAAACATTTGAAGAAAATGCCATCATCAAGGCAGAGGCGATCCGTAAGAAGACAAACTGTCTGGTGCTTGCAGATGATTCCGGTCTGGAGGTAGACTATCTCGATAAAGCACCGGGAATCTACTCTGCAAGATTTATGGGGGAAGACACCTCATACCGGATCAAGAATAAGGCGATCATTGACAAGCTTGCCGGTGTTCCGGATGAGAAGCGTACAGCAAGATTCGTATGCGCGATCGCGGCTGCATTTCCGGATGGAAAGACCATTACCAGACGTGGCACGATCGAAGGAATCATTGGATATGAAGAACGCGGCGAGAATGGATTTGGATATGATCCTATCTTCTTCCTGCCGGAGTATGGCAAGTCCACAGCAGAGCTGTCACCGGAAGAAAAGAATACGATCAGCCATAGAGGAAACGCACTTCGTTTGATAAAGGAAGTTATAAATGAGAATACTGATAATTAGTGATACACATGGAAGAACCAATACGATTCGGGATGTCTTAGATACAGTGGGTGACATCGATATGTTTATCCATCTGGGGGATGTCTGCGGAGATGAAGAATATATTTATGACAATGTAACCTGCCCGATCCACATGGTCGCCGGGAATAACGACTGGGATTCTGATCTTCCGATGCAGGAAGAATTCATGATCGGCCGGTATAAGGTATTTATCACGCACGGACACCGGTACAGTGTCCATTATGGAACAGACCGCTTACAGGAGTTGGTCAAATATGATGGTTACGATATTGTGATGTATGGACACACGCATGTCCAGAATCTGGAACGATATGGTGGAGCTTATATCGTAAATCCGGGCAGTCTGGCATATCCGCGTGATGGCATGAATGGCAAATACATGCTGCTGGAATTTGACCAGCATGGAACACCATTTTTTGCAGAAAATGAACTGAAACCGAAACGCCGGATGCGCAGCATATTTGAAGATATGTGGGGCGACCGGGAGGAGTAGAGATTATTAGAGCTGTCTCTTATACACATCTGACGCTGCCGACGATAAGGCTC